>FWWM01009127.1_pt1 | contig 18509 bp, 19 predicted proteins | sample 2228351 | NCBI WGS metagenome assembly FWWM01 (sample SAMEA103939774, study PRJEB20133) | metagenome
ATTAAGGGATGAATTTATATGACTATTTTTTATTAAGACAAGTTAAAAATTTTTCAGCTCTGGAGTATAATAAAATAAATGGAAATTATTGAACCAGAAATATTTAAAAATCAAAATATAAAGGCTTTTTTTACAAAAAAAAACTTTGATACTAAAATCATTTCACCCCTTTTTCTTCCTAATCAAAAACATACTGATATCATATGGGTTTTAAGAAATAGAGAGGAAGAAACAATTGTGGCTGACGCTGTAATCACAAACCTGAGAAATATTTTCATAGGAGTGAAAGTTGCAGATTGTTTGCCTGTGCTTTTGTATGACCCAGTTAATCAAGTCATTGGTGCAGTTCATGCAGGCTGGCGAGGTACAGCGATGGGAATTATCAAAAAAACTATATTTTTTATGAAAAATGTAATGGGATGCAGAGCTGAAAATATTTTAATTGCCTTTGGTCCTTGTATTAAGGGTTGCTGCTATGAAGTAGGAGAAGAAGTTTTGGATGCTGTATGCAGACAGACCCCTTCTTCAGATTTTATTCTCCGAAAGAATGGAAAATATCACATTGATATATCAAAAGCAAACATTATCCAAGCTTTATCAGCTGGAATTAGATATGAAAATATATGGGCATCTGATGATTGCACATATTGCAAATCTCATGAATTTGCCTCATACAGATTTCATGGCAAAAAAGCTGGCAGGCAATATGGAGTTATAGGAATGTTATAATAAAAAAACGGGGTGTAGCGCAGCTTGGTAGCGCGCACGGTTCGGGACCGTGGTGTCGGAGGTTCAAATCCTCTCACCCCGATAAAAATAAAAAGGAGAGTTAGAAATGTTGTTTGATGCTTATTATTTCTGGTTTGGATTTTACTTTAACTAATCTGCCTCTGGCAGGTTAGTCTGTTTAAAAAAGGCAGACAAGCCAGGGGCAGATAAACCCTGGTTTGTCTGCCTTTTTATTTTTAAAAAATCTATATTGGAGGTTTAACAATGGTAATTGTAATGAAACCAGAGGCAACAGAAGAACAGCTGAAGAATGTTTTATCTAAAATTGAGGAGTTAGGGTATAAGCCCCATGTAATCTATGGAGCTACAAGAAATGTTATTGGCGCAGTTGGCGATGAAAGAGGAAAGTTTGTTCTTCAAAGCTTAGAAGTTCTTGATGGAGTAGAGGCAGTTATCCCAATTCTAAAACCTTACAAATTGGCATCCAGGGAGATCAAAAAGGAAAAGACAGTTATAAATGTGAGTAATGTATCAATTGGAGGTAATGATATTGTCGTTATTGCAGGTCCTTGTGCTGTTGAAAATGAAGAACAAATTATCAATACCGCCTTGGCAGTAAAAAAGGCAGGCGCAGATATTTTAAGGGGAGGTGCCTACAAACCAAGAACTTCTCCTTACACTTTCCAGGGATTAGGAGAAGAAGGGCTGAAGCTTCTAAAAAAAGCAGGAGAAATAGCAAACATGCCTGTTGTCACAGAAGTAGTAAATCCAGAACATGTTGATCTTATCTGTGAGTATGTTGATATTCTTCAGATTGGAACTCGTAATGCCCAAAATTTTGAGCTTTTAAAAAGAGTGGGTCAGGCAAACAAACCGGTAATTCTTAAGAGAGGCATGTCTATGACAATCAAAGAATGGCTCATGAGCGCTGAATATATCTTAAACGAAGGAAACATGAATGTAATTTTATGTGAACGGGGAATAAGAACATTTGAGAATGCTACAAGGAATACTCTTGACCTCTCTGCAGTTGCTGTCCTTAATGAAGAAACTCATCTTCCAGTTATTGTTGATCCATCCCATGCAACAGGCTATGCAAAGTATGTATCTCCAATGGCGTGTGCTGCAATTGCTGCAGGTGCTGATGGTTTGATGATTGAAGTTCACCCTCAACCAGATAAGGCCTTTTCTGATGGTCCTCAGTCTCTAAACTTCAGTGCATTTGAAAAAATGATGGAAAGAGTTAGGCTTTTCATCAATATAGCAAGAACAAACTATCCATAACGGATTTTCATTATTATAATTAAAGAAATCAGTACAAGGGAGAAAAAATTTGCTAATATAACAGGAAGCTCTTTTATAAGAAGTCCGTAAAAGAGCCACAGTGTAACCCCAACTGCGAGGAATATGAACATGGCTAAAGAAACATCCCGTGCAGATTTAGTCCTGCAAATTTTTATTGCCTGTGGAATAAGTGCAGAAGTTGTTATAATTCCTGCAATTATACCAATAAAATTATCCAAACTCATTGAAATTTCCATATTTTATATTGTATCATTTTTTAAATGGAGACAATTAATGATAAAAAATATCATAATATAAGACTTGATATTCAAAGATTAAAAAAACTTCCCACCCTATCCTCTAATGCTGAAAAAATAATAGCTCTAACAACGAAAGAAACTGTCCATCTTGACGAACTTGTCAGTGTTATTGAAAATGACCCTCCAATTATGTCTAAGGTTTTAAGTATAGCAAACATAGCTTATTTTGGGTTTGCTACTTCAATAACAAGCGTTAAAGATGCTTTATTTAAAATTGGATTTAAGACTCTGAAAAACATTGCATTAAGTGTAGCTGTATTTAGTATTTTTAAAGGTCTTGGCGAAAAGGAAAAAAGTTATGAGAGACTTTACAAGCACTCTGTAATAACTGGATTAATTTGCAAAATAATATCAGAAGATTTTCTTAAAACAGACCATGAAGAAGCCTTTGTTGCTGGTATGCTTCATGATATAGGACTTTTTGCCTTAAATTTTGTCTTTTATGACTACTTCAAAGAGATAGAAAAGGCTTTATCTCCATGGAATTCTCTTTTAGCAACTGAAAGAAAAATATTAGGCACAGATCATACAGAAATAGGTAAATGGCTTGCTGAATTTTGGGGATTTCCAGAGCCCTTACACTATGTAATTGCCCATCATCATGACATGCCAAATAAGATTGATAAATATGCTAATATAACTGCCATTGTGCATCTGTCATCATACATTGCTGAAAAATTAGGATATACCAATTTTGAAAATTACTATGAAATCCCATTCTACAAAGAAGAAACATATAATATTCTCTCTCTTCCTGAATTGAATGAATTAATATCTCATACAAAAAGCATTATTTCAGAGACGGAAGGGATATGAAAGATTTCTTAGCAGAAGTCGCAAAGCTCATTAATATAGACAATTACGAAAAATATGACGAAAATACTTTAAAAGAGCTGATTCTGAAACAAATTAAAAATAGATTTGCCATTGAAACAGCAGTTTTTAATTTAAGTGAAGACTTTGCATGGAGTTGCGAATTTTCATTGAGAGTTATATCCACTATTTGTAGAATCTTGGATAATATTAATTCTCCAAATAATATTTACAAATTTATAAGCTATTGTTTGGACGAATATATAAAATTTCTCCCTATTGAAAACATCTCATTCATGGAAAAACATCCGAGATGGAACTATCTTGTTTTAAAAGCAGCCTCAGGAAAAATTAAATTTATTGACTTTCCCAAGAAAAAATTCCTTATAGAGCAATCCTTTGCTGGTTATGCATATAAAAACGACTGTTTTCTTTATACTCCCAATGCTCAATTAGATGAGAGATTTGACAAAGCACTTTCAACATTGTCAATAAAAACATTATTGTCAGTACCTGTAAAAATCCAAAAAAAATTAGTAGGAGTAATAAACTTTTCTCATCCCAATGAGAACGCTTTTGATGAATCCACTATTTTTTATCTTGTATCAATGACAGGACTTTTTTCTGCAATTCTTACTCTTTTTAAACTTTACAAAGAAAATCTTAACTACTGCAAAAATCTTCAAAGGGAAGTCAACAGAAAAAGTAAAGAGTTATTAAAAATTAGCAGAAAACTTTACAAAGACTCAATCACAGATGAGCTTACAGGACTTTACAACAGAAGACTTTTCTTAAAAAGACTTGATGAAGAGTTTTCCAAATTTTTGAGGTATGGAAATAGCTTTTGTCTTATTATTTTTGACCTCGACGGACTCAAAAGAATAAACGATACCTTTGGCCACAGCGAAGGAGATAGATTAATAAAGCTATTTGCGAAAATCTTAAAAACAAACACAAGAAAAGAGGACATAGTAGCAAGAATAGGCGGAGATGAGTTTGCCTGCATTATATTTGCATCTGCAGAGGGTGCTGTAAAATTTGCAGAAAGAATTAGGGAGCAATTTAAATCTTCCTACAAAAAAGCTCCAGTTAGTATCTCTGGTGGAGTTGGCTGTGTAGGGAAAGGTGGTTCTTTTAAATATTACAAGAATTATAGAGAATTCTTTAATGATGTTGATAAAATGCTCCTCAAAGCTAAAAAGACAAAAGACAGCATCGCCTTATTGGAATAATTTCTCAATCCTTTACTTCGCAAACTGGCTAATTTTAATAATAAAAGACAAAGCAAATATTACTAACAAAATCAGAGAAATTGAAGCACCAAGAGGAATTCCTGAGTAATAGGACAAAAAAATCCCTGAAAATGCTGCAAAAACAGAATAAATTACAGATAAAAAGGCTGTACTTTTTAAGCTTCTTGTTATCTGCATAGCTGCCAAAGGAGGAATAATCATCAAAGAACCGATTAAAAGCGCTCCCATAGTTTTTATTGAGATTGAAATACACAAAGCCACAATCAAAGCAAATATAATTTTAAGCCTTGAGATATTTATACCAAATGCATGAGCAAGTTCCTCATCAATACAAAGATTCAGCATTTGCCTGTAATATTTCATGATAAACATTAAACAAATCAGAGCTCCTATAGCTATTAAATAAACATCTTGCGTTGTAACAGTGGATAAACTTCCAAATAATATCCCCATCACAGAGCCTGTTTTCCCTGAAAATGTTATAAGGACAACTGACAATGCAACTCCAGCGTAAAGAAAAAGAGACAAAGAACCCTCTGCTGGAAGCTTTCCCTTTTGCCGAAGATATTCAACAGAGATGGAGACAATAATGCTTAAAACAATAAGCATCAAAAGGGAATTTAAATTGAAAAAGACACTCAGTGCCAATGCAAGAAATCCTACATGGGCAAGAGTATCTGCAAAAAATGCGTATCTTTTTAAAAGAAGAAAAATTCCAAATAAAGGAGCTAATGGAGCAATGAGACTTACAACAATGATTGCTCTTTTTATTAAGTTTAATTCAAAAATTTCAAGCATAAATCATTATTCCCTGTCTTGGAAAAAAGATTTCTGAATGCACTTTTTTCAATGATTTAATAACTTTTTAGTTTTGTATTATCAATGTTTACCTGTTAACAATTATATAAAAAACAACAAAAAATGAGCAATCAAAACTAAAAACTATTGTAAAATTTCAGTTAATTTTTACATAATAATAAAATTCTATATAAATAAAATTCGGAGGACAGGCAAATGCTTATTGTTCAGAAATATGGAGGAACTTCGGTTGCAAACATTGAAAGAATAAAAGCCGTAGCTGAGAGAGTTTCAAAAACAGCTAAAGAAGGACACAAAGTTGTAGTTGTAGTGTCTGCTATGGCTGGAGAAACAGATAAACTAATAGGTCTTGCCCATCAAGTATGCCCAGACCCTCCTGAAAGGGAAATGGATCTGCTACTTTCATCTGGCGAAAGAGTTACATCTGCCTTGACAGCAATGGCATTGCATGGATTAGGGCACAAAGCCATTGCATTTACAGGAAGGCAGATGGGAATCATCACAGATGCTGTGCACACAAAAGCCAAAATAGAAAGAATTATTGCTACCAGGGCAGTCAAAGCTTTAGAGTCTGGATATATTGTTGTGGTTGCAGGGTTTCAGGGAATTACAGAACAAGAGGATGTCACAACACTTGGCAGAGGAGGTTCAGACCTTACAGCAGTTGCAATTGCTGCAGCATTAAACGCAGATCTTTGCGAAATTTACACAGATGTTGATGGAGTTTATACAGCAGACCCTAATATAGTTCCCAATGCTAAAAAACTTGATAAAATTTCCTACGAGGAAATGCTTGAACTTGCCTCTCTTGGTGCAAAAGTGCTTCAAACCCGGTCAGTTGAATTTGCGATGAAGTATAATGTGCCAGTTGTGGTGCGTTCAAGCTTTAACTATAATACAGGAACATTAGTTACAAAGGAGGATAAAGACATGGAAAAAGTAGTTGTATCAGGAATTGCACACGATAAAAATCAGGCAAAAATTACTATTCTAAAAGTACCTGACAAGCCTGGAATTGCTGCAAAGCTTTTCAGAACCATTGCAGATTCCAATATTGTTGTTGACATGATAGTACAAAACATAAGTGCTGATGGAAAGGCAACAGACATTTCATTTACTGTACCCAAGACAGATGCCAAAAAAGCTCTTGAAATAACCGAAAATCTAAGTAAAGAACTTGGTGCAGAAGGAGTAATACTCAATGAGGGAATTGCAAAAATATCAATTGTAGGCGTTGGAATGAGAACCCATTCTGGCGTCGCTGCTCAGATGTTTGAGGCATTGGCAAATCATGGTATAAACATCATGGCAATCAGTACATCAGAGATAAAGATATCCTGCTTGATTGACGCAAAATACACTGAGCTTGCTGTAAGAGTATTGCATGATACATTTAAGTTAGGTGAGCAGTAATGGAAGTTCCTTCACCTGAAGGTTTCTTATATTCTGCTGCAAAGGCAGGAATCAAATATCCTGATCGTTATGATTTGGCACTTATATATTCTAAAAAGCCTGCCCAAATTGCAGGAGTTTTCACCACAAATCAAATAAAAGCAGCACCAGTAAAGATTTGCATGAAAAGAATAAAGTCAGGGGTTGGGCAAGCAATTATTTTAAACAGCGGAAATGCAAATGCTTGCACTGGCAAAAAAGGCATTGAGGATGCTTTGATAATTACTGAAAAACTTGCTGAGAAATTAACAATTAACAAAGAACATGTTTATCCCCTATCTACTGGAGTAATTGGCATGGAAATGCCTATTGAAAAGATTATAACTGCCATTGATGAGCTTGTCTCAGGTCTTGGTAAGTTTGAACCTCTACAGGTTGCGAAGGCTATCATGACAACAGATACTTTTCCAAAAATTTCATACAGGCAAATTAAAAGTGGTAGTCATGTAGTGACAGTTCTTGGAATATGCAAAGGTGCAGGAATGATAGCTCCAAATATGGCTACCATGTTATGTGTAATATTGACGGATGCCAAAATTCAGTCTCCTGAGCTTAAACTCTTTTTGAAAAACGCAGTTGCCCAAACTTTCAACTGTATAACTGTTGATGGAGACATGTCAACAAATGACACAGTGATTATGCTTGCAAATGGAGAATCAGACTGTAGAATTGAGAAAAAAACATCTTTATGGGGACAATTCAGGGATGCCTTAAATGAAGTCTGCCTTGAGCTTTCAAAAATGATTGTAAAGGACGGAGAAGGGGCCACTAAATTTATTACAGTTAATGTCAAAGGTGCTAAAACTGCGCAAGATGCAAAAAAAATCGCAAAGACAGTTGCAAATTCTCCTCTTGTTAAAACAGCCTTTTATGGTGAAGATCCAAACTGGGGAAGAATAATAGCTGCAGTTGGTTATGCAGGAGTTCCTATTAAAGAAGAAAAAATAGAAATTTCAATAAACAACATAATTCTCTTTGACAAAGGCATTCCAACACTTAGAGAAAATGAACTTGAAAATGCACTAAAAGAACAAGAAATTGACATTCAGATTAATCTAAATCTCGGCAAGGCTGAGGCAAGAATTTATACCACGGACTTATCAGAGGAATATGTAAGGATAAATTCAGCCTACAGGACTTAAAAAAATCACCGAAGCCTCCGATTATGCAATAAAATGAAAGCGAGCTCAACCATTTTATTTTTCCATTATTGCGAGCTTGCCGAAAGGCAGGCGTGACAATCTCTTTTCCTTGATGACCCCATCCTGTCATTACGAGCAGTCCGAAGGACTGCGTTGCAATCCTATTCCTTACTGAAAGAAAAGACGAGATTGCTTCGCTTCGCTCGCAATGACGAGTGTCTATCTCTATTTTTCGGTTTTCCGTCATTGTGAACCTGCGGACAGCAGCATGTCAGTCTCAGAGTTTGCTTCGTCGTCGCTTTGCTCGGAGACGCAATGACACCCTTTTTCGTCATCACGAGGCTTGTGTCAGCAAGTCGAAGTGTTCTCAGAGATTGATTCACACCTTTCGTGTGTTTGCAATAACAAAAAAAGAGTGTTCACAGTCAAAAAAGTCTATGCTCTTGAGAACTCTATCTTACATTGCTTAATATTAAATTATGGAAGAGAAAATTTACATAGAACAGCATGAAGAAACCTCATTAGACGAGCCTGACCTTTATAAAGTTTATCTTCTCAATGATGATTACACAACCATGGATTTTGTTGTTCATGTCTTAATGACAATATTTGACAAATCAAAAATAGAGGCTACTTCTATAATGTTGCATGTTCATAGAAATGGCAAAGGATTAGCTGGAATCTATCCAAAGGAAATTGCAGAGACAAAAGTATACCAAGTTGAAAAACTTGCAAGAAGTCGTGGATTCCCATTAAAATGCATTATAGAGAAAGATGATTAATAGAGATTTACAGATAATAATCACAGCAACAATTGAAGATGCCATTGAAAGGGGTCATGATTATCTTACAGTAGAGCATCTTCTATATGCAATTCTACACGATGAATTTGGCTCTGAAATTATTAAAAACTGTGGTGCTGATACAGAAGCAATGAAGCAAAATCTTGAAAAATTCTTTGACCAAAATATACCAAAAAAGAAAAGCCGAGGTTATGCTCAGCCAACACTGGCATTTCAAAGGGTAATGGAAAGAGCAATTGATCATGTAAGGTCAGCTGAAAAAAAAGAAGCAGATGCAGGAGATTTGCTTGCCTCTATCTTTCTTGAAGAAGACACCTATGCAGTAAGACTTCTTAAATCCTATGGAATTACGCGGATTGATATCTTAAATTTCATATCACATGGAATTTCAAAAACAGGAATTGAAGAGACTGTTAACAAAGAAGGCAAAAAAGTAGACCCCTTAAAAACTTTTACAATTGAACTCACTGAAAAGGCAAAAAAGGGTGAAATAGACCCAATTATAGGTCGTCAAAACGAAATTGAAAGAATAGTGCAAGTTTTAATCAGAAGAAGAAAAAATAATGTAATTTTAGTTGGTGAACCAGGAGTAGGTAAAACTGCCCTTGTTGAAGGGCTTGCATTAAAAATAGCCAAAGGAGATGTGCCCGAGTATCTACAGGATTTCAAAATCTATGCCCTTGATATGGGTTCTCTACTTGCTGGAACAAAATACAGAGGTGATTTTGAAGCCCGAATGAAAGCTCTTATAAATTCACTTTATCGTATAAAAAATTGCATACTTTTCATAGATGAAATTCACACAATTGTAGGCGCAGGCTCTGCAAGTGGAAGCACTATTGATGCTGCAAATCTCCTAAAACCTGTGCTAATTGAAGGAAAAATTAGGTGTATTGGGGCAACTACATATGAAGAATACAGAAACTACTTTGAAAAAGACCGTGCACTTTCCAGGAGATTTCAAAAAATAGATGTAATGGAGCCTACAGAGGAAGAAACCTTTGAAATACTAAAGGGTCTGAAAAACTATTATGAACAACATCACGGAGTAAAATACACAGATGAAGCTTTGAAAGCAGCGGCAACTCTTTCATCACGATATATAAATGACAGATTTTTACCAGATAAAGCCATTGATGTCATAGATGAAGCTGGAGCTGTTGTTAGACTTTATCATGATAACAAAGTAGTTGATGAAAAGATAATTGAGCAAACTATATCAAAAATAGCCAGAATACCTTCACAGGAAATAACTACAAACGAGATAGATAAACTAAAAAACCTTGAAGTGGAGCTCAAGTCTGTAATCTTTGGACAGGATGAGGCAATTGAGGCTGTTGTTAGAGTAATAAAGCTTGCAAAGGCAGGATTGAAAGAAATTCAAAAGCCAACTGGATGTTTCCTATTTACGGGACCAACTGGAGTTGGTAAGACAGAATTAGCAAAACAGCTTGCCCAGAAACTTGGTATATACTTCCTTCGTTATGATATGAGTGAATACATGGAAAAACACTCAGTGGCAAAACTCATTGGTGCACCTCCTGGATATATTGGATTTGAGCAGGGAGGACTTTTAACCGAACAAATAAGAAAAAATCCTCATTGCGTTCTTTTGCTTGACGAAATTGAAAAGGCTCACGAGGACATTTTTAATATTTTGCTTCAGATTATGGACTATGGAACTTTAACTGACAACACAGGAAGAAAGGCTGATTTTAGAAATGTAATACTCATCATGACTTCAAATCTTGGAGCAAGAGAAGCAGAAAAACCTGTAATAGGCTTTGGCGACAGAACTTTTGATCAACTAAGAAAAAGCAAAGAAGCTGTAGATAGAGTATTTAGCCCCGAATTTAGAAACCGTTTGGATGCTATCGTTACTTTTAATCCTTTACCCGAAGAAATCATATTGAAAATTGTTGATAAATTTATAAAAGAGCTAAACGAACAGCTCGCACCCAAAAATATCACAATAAAGCTTACTGAAAAAGCAAAAAAATGGATTGCCAGCAAAGGCTTTGATTCAAAATTTGGCGCAAGACCTCTTCAAAGGGTAATTCAAAGGCATATTAAATCTCCTCTTGTTGAAGAGATTTTATTTGGTAAACTCTCTTCTGGGGGAGATGTTTTAATAGATATTGTTAAAGATTCTGTTAAATTTAAAATAAATGCCAATATTCCTGCTTAATGAAAAGCCTATTTTCCCAAATCCTGAGTTATCAGAACCTGATGGTTTACTGGCAGTCGGAGGAGATTTAAGCCCAGAGCGCCTAATAGTTGGCTACAAATCTGGAATTTTTCCTTGGTATAACGAGCCACCAATTGCATGGTGGTCTCCTCCTCTACGACCCATTATTTTTCCAAGACTCTTTGCCTTTTCAAGAAGCCTTTATCAAACCCTTAAAAAAGGAACTTTTCAGGTTACCTATGATCAAGACTTTCAAAGCGTTATAGAAGGTTGTGCCTCTGCACCAAGAAAAGACTCCGTTGGTACATGGATTACTCCAGAAATGAAAGAGGCATATATAGAACTACACAGTCTTGGTTATGCTCATTCTGTTGAAGTATGGAAAGAAGGAAAACTCGTTGGAGGACTTTATGGTGTTTTGATAGGAAAATCATTTTCTGGCGAGTCAATGTTTTCCCTTGTCAAAGATGCATCAAAAGTTGCTCTTTCATGCCTTATTGAATTTGCAATTAAAAATGATTTTTACTTTATAGACTGTCAGGTATCCAATGAACATTTACTAAGAATGGGAGCAATTGAAATTCCCAGAGCTGTTTTTATGAAAATACTGGATGAAGCTACATCAAAAGGTTTTATAATAAAAAGATGGCAGAGAGCTGATACTTCTACCATTAAAACAGCCTGTTTCCTTAAGGAAAAACTGATAAGAAGGAGAAAAATATCAAAAAATGAAGCTTTTACTTTTTGATATAGACGGAACATTAATAAGTGCTGGAGGAGCTGGAACAAGGTCTTTAAACAAAGCCTTTGAAAAGGTTTTAGGCATTAGAGATGCTTTCAAAAATTTTGAAATGGCAGGAAAAACTGATGTGCAAATAATCAAAGAAGGATTAGAAATTCATGGTAAAGAAACATCCTCAAGCCTGATAAATGAATTGATTGAAAATTATCTTGAATTTCTGCAGATAGAAATAAAAAACAATTCAAAGCATATAAAACCTGGCGTTTTAGAATTTATAAATTTTAATCTTGAGAAATTCTCCTATCCAATGGGACTTCTTACTGGAAATCTTGAAAGAGGTGCAAGAATTAAACTTGAACCCTTTGGATTAAATCCACTACTACCGTTCGGCGCATTTGGAAGTGACCATGAAGACAGAAACTCTCTGCTACCAATTGCAGTTAATAGATTTTTTCAAAAATTCAGCAAAACAATAGACTATAATCAATGTATTGTTATTGGAGATACTCCAAGAGATGTTAAATGTGCAAAAATTCACGGAGCTAAGGTAATAGCAGTTGCTACAGGACCATATAGCTTCCGAGAGCTTTCAAACACCGATGCCGATGTAGTTGTTGAAACCTTATCCCAAATTGAAAAAATCCTGCCTCTGCTTTAAAGTTAATCAAATGGGAAAGTTTCCTGTTACCGAAAAAAAAGAAAAAGAACTGCTTAACAAGATGGAACAACTTGGCATCAAAGAAAAAGACATAGAAGAGAAGTTTATCAAATGCTCTGGACACGGAGGTCAGAAGGTAAACAAAACCTCCACTGGTGTTTATCTTAGGCATATACCAACAGGAATAGAGGTCAAATGCACTAAAGAGCGTTCTCAGGGATTGAATAGATTTTTTGCAAGAAGGTTACTTGTTGAAAAAATTAAGGAATTATATGGACTGCCTACTGAAAAAACAAAAGAAATTGAAAAAGCAAAAAAGCGTAAACAAAAAAGTAAAAGACGAAATAAAGAAAAAGGAGAGGGTGGTTTCCCCTCTCCCTCTGTTATGTAATGTTTAAAGTTTTACTTTGCAACAAGTCTTGTAGCAAGTTGAATTCTTGTGGTTGCTCTCATAAGAGCTGCCTGAGCCCTTTCTACATCAATATCCTGTTCTCCTGCCTGGGCTCTGCGAAGTCTTTCTTCTGCCCTTGCCAATGCAGCCTTTGCCCTTTCAATATCAATTTCCTCTATTCTTTCAGCGCTTCCCACTAAAACAAGCACCCTATCATTTAACACCTCACAATATCCGCGATTGATAAATACATAATGCGTTTGACCGTCTTTTTTGTATGACAGGGAGCCAATTCTAAGGGCAGTCATAAATGCACAGTGCCCAGGGAATACTCCAAAATCACCCTCTGCTCCTGTTGCATATACCTCATCCACTTCTTCGTTTATTAATTCTCCATATGGAGTTATGACTTCTAACTTCAACTTATTATCCATCCCTCACTCCTTTAATTAGACCTGTCTTGTATAGCCAAGCTTCTTAGCCTTCTCCTCCACCTCTTCAATTGGTCCGACCATGTAGAATGCCTGCTCTGGCAGGTCATCATATTTACCATCAAGGATTGCCTTAAAGCCTTTAATTGTCTCATCAAGCTTGACATATTTACCAGGAGTTCCTGTAAATGTTTCAGCAACATGGAATGGCTGGCTAAGGAATCTCTGAAGTTTTCTTGCCCTTGCAACTGTTAATTTATCATCTTCAGAAAGCTCTTCAATACCAAGAATTGCGATAATATCCTGCAATTCCTTGTATCTCTGGAGAACTGACTGAACTCCACGGGCAACCTGATAATGCTCATCTCCAATTATTCTTGGGTCAAGGATTCGGCTTGTTGAGTCAAGGGGGTCAACTGCAGGATAAATTCCAAGTTCTGCAATCTGACGGGAGAGAACGACTGTTCCATCAAGGTGTGCAAAAACTGCTGCAACTGCAGGGTCTGTTAAGTCGTCTGCAGGAACATAAATTGCCTGCATGGATGTAATAGAACCCTTAGCAGTTGTTGTAATTCTTTCCTGCAAAGCACCCATTTCTGTGGAAAGTGTTGGCTGATAACCAACTGCAGATGGCATTCTTCCAAGAAGTGCTGAAACCTCAGAACCTGCAAGTGTATATCTAAATATGTTATCAATAAAGATAAGAACATCCTGTCCCTGATCTCTGAAGTACTCAGCAACTGTCAATGCAGAAAGAGCTATTCTTGCTCTAACTCCAGGTGGCTCATTCATCTGTCCATAGACGAGAGCAACCTGTGGTAAAACTCCAGAATGCTTCATTTCAAGATAAAGGTCATTTCCTTCACGGGTTCTCTCTCCAACTCCTGCGAAGACCGAAACTCCACCATGTTTCATTGCAATATTATGAATCATCTCCATAATAACAACTGTCTTTCCAACTCCTGCACCACCAAACATTCCCATTTTACCGCCTCTGACGAATGGGACAAGAAGGTCAAAGACTTTAACACCTGTCTCAAACTGTTGTGTTGTTGGGGACTGGTCTGTAAATTCGGGAGCTGTTCTATGGATAGGATATTTATCTTGTGCCTGTATTGGTCCCTGCTCATCAACAGGCTCACCCAAGACATTGATAATCCTGCCAAGAACTGGTTTGCCAACTGGAATTGTAATTGGTGCTCCTGTGTCAACAACCTTCATTCCTCTAACTAAGCCATCAGTTGAACCCATTGCGATTGTTCTTACTCTTTTTTCTCCAAGATGCATTGCAACTTCAAGAGTAAGGTGAATCTCTGGAATTCCTTTAGCTGGATCGCCAGGTTCATCTATTCTTAATGCATTCAGAACCTCTGGCAACTTTTCTTCAAACTCACAGTCAACGACTGTTCCGATAACCTGTACTATTTTACCAACGTTCATAAGTTAAAACCTCCTTTATTCTTTATTAAATTTACCCTTCACTCTGTTTTAAAGCCTCAACGCCGCCGACAATATCCATCAACTCAGTTGTAATAGATGCTTGTCTTACCTTATTAGCAATCAATGTTGTCTTTCTAATCAACTCTTCGCAGTTCTTGGTAGCATTATCCATAGCTGTCATTCTTGCTGCTTCCTCTGCTGCTTGGGATTCTAAAAGGGCTCTGTAAATCTGAATTTCAATGTATATTGGAAGCAGCATTTCAAAGAGCTCTGGAGCTCTTGGCTCGTATGTGAACGGAATAAATGCAGGCTGCTCAGAAGGCTCTGCATCTATTTTACCAATTGGTAATAATTTATTAATAACAACTCTTTGAGCTATAACTGACTTGAATTCATTGAAAACAACAACCACCTCATCAACAGCCTCTGATACATAATCATTTATGAGCTCCTGCGTAATCATCTGTGCATGGGAATACTGGAGCTTTCCAGAAATTCCAGTCCAGACATTTTTAAGGGCAAAGTCTCTTCTCTTAAAGTAATCTCTTGCCTTCCTTCCAACTACAGAAAGGACAATATTTAGCCCTTGCTCTTTGAGTCTGTTTATTTCTTTATGAGCTGCCCTTAACAAATTAGTGTTAAAGGCACCACAAAGCCCCTTGTCAGAGGTGATGACAAGAATTTCCACGGTTTTAATTGGTCTTCTCAACAGTATTGGAGGCACATCACCCCTCATCTCTGCAGCTCCTGCAAGGTCTGAAAGAACCTGCTGCATCTTTGTTGCGTATGGTCTGTACCTGAGCATACTGTCTTGAACCTTACGCAGTTTAGCCGCTGCCACCATTTTCATGGCAGAGGTAATCTTTTTTGTTCCCTGTATTGCCTTTATCTTCTTTCTTATATCTCTTAATGATGGCATTTAACAGCTCCTACCTTCGAATTTTTATTAATTAAGGCTGGAATGTCTTTTTAAATTCTAATATAGCATCGGTTATCTTCTGCTTAAGGGTATCATCAAGCTCTTTCTTCTCCCTTATTTCTTTTCTCAAGTCTTCCTTCTGGCTTCTGATGAAGCTTAAAAAGCCCTTTTCAAATGGCTTAATTGCTGACAATGGATACTCATCAAGATGTCCCTGAGTACCAGCAAATATAAGCATTACCTGATCTTCAACAGGCATTGGTTCATACTGATCCTGTTTAAGGAGTTCAACCATTCTCTGTCCTCTTTCAAGTAATGCTCTTGTAGCTTTATCCAAATCTGCTGCAAATTGAGCAAATGCAGCAAGTTCTCTGTACTGAGCAAGGTCAAGCCTTAACATACCTGCAACCTGCTTCATTGCCTTAATCTGAGCTGCGCCACCGACACGGCTGACAGAGAGACCAACATTAATAGCTGGACGAACACCAGCATAGAAAAGCTCTGGCTCAAGATATATCTGTCCGTCTGTAATTGAGATGACGTTTGTTGGAATATAACCTGAAACATCACCTGCCTGTGTTTCAATAACTGGTAATGCTGTAAGAGAACCTCCGCCTTCTGCATCAGAAAGTTTTGCTGCTCTCTCAAGCAATCTTGAGTGGAGATAGAAGACATCACCAGGATAAGCTTCTCTTCCTGGAGGACGTCTCAAAATCAAGGAAACCTGTCTATATGCATAAGCTTGTTTTGTTAAGTCGTCATAGCAAACAAGTGCATGCATTCCTTTGTCTCTGAAGTATTCACCCATTGCACAGCCAACATATGGTGCAAGATACTGCATGGATGCAGGCTCAGAGGCTGTTGCTGCAACAACTATTGTGTAATCCATAGCACCATATTTTTTCAATGTCTCAACTACCTGAACAACACTCTGCCTTCTCTGGCCGCATGCAACATATATACAAATACAATTCTGTCCCTTTTGGTTAATTATTGTGTCAAGTAAGATAGCTGTTTTTCCTGTCTGACGGTCACCAATGATGAGCTCTCTCTGTCCTCTACCTATTGGAATCATTGCATCAACTGCTTTAATTCCTGTCTGGAGAGGCTCTTTAACTGGTTGACGCTTAATAATTCCTGGTGCAATAACATCAACTTTTCTGGAATTTTTCGCATTGATTGGTCCTTTGCCATCAATTGGCATACCGATGGCGTTAACTACCCTACCAATGAGCTCCTCGCCAACAGGTGTTTCCATAACCCTGCCTGTTCTCTTAACAATGTCACCCTCTTTAACAAGCCTGTCGTCACCAAAGAGGATTGCACCGACATTGTCCTCTTCAAGGTTAAGTGCCATTCCATAAACACCATTGGGGAGCTCGAGCATCTCTGATGCCATACAATTGTCCAATCCATAAATTCTTGCAACTCCGTCACCAACTGATGTTACAATTCCTACCTCACTGACATCAGCCTTTTTCTCAAAGTCTGCAATCTGCTTCTTAAGATACTCACTAATTTCTTCCATCTTAAATTCCATAGTTTCTCACCCCTTTATAAGCTTATCTCTTAAAAGACCCAACTGGCCTTTTATGCTCAAATCATACATTGTACTACCAACCTTAACCCTTATTCCACCTATTAATGAAGGATCAGTCTCATATTGCAATTCAACTTCCCTTCCTGTAATTGACTTGAGAGTCTCTACTATCTTTTGCTTCATGCTGTCAGGAAGCTCTACTGCAGAAGTAACCACACCCTTAACCTTTTTCTTTGCCTCCAGATAAAGGGCATTAATATACCTGACAATTTCTCCCAGACCAACTAATACACCTTCAACACTGAGAAAGCTTAAAAACTTTTTCACTTCCTCTGGAAGCCCAAATTTTTCACAAAGATAAACAATAACACCTACCCTCTCCTCATCCTTAAATGAAGGAGAAGTAAGCATGTTTCTGAATTGCCTTTCTTTTTGCATGAGCATTGAGATTGTTTCAAGCTTGACCACAATTTCTGGAACCTGGTCAAGATTTACCAGGCTTAAAAATTGTTTTGCATACTTTTTTGCCTTAGCTCCTCTTACCTTTCTCAATTTTTCCGCCCCTCTATTATTTTTATTGCTTCCTGAAGAAGCTTTTCCTGCTCCTCAGGAGTAATTTTCTCTCTTAATTTCTGCTCGCTTAACTGAACTGCAAGCTCAGCTGCCTCAACCCTCAAAGCGTCCTTTGCCATTTTCACTTCAAACTCAATATTTGTCTTTGCCTGCTCCAGTATTTTCTGCTTCATACTCTCAGTTTCCTGAATTATTCTCTGCTTTTCTTGCTCTCCAATCTTTCTGGCAGAATTAATTATATCCTCAACCTCTTTATCTTTTAATTTAAGTCTTTCTTCTACCTCCTGAAGAGCTTTTTGGGCAAGCTCTTTTGCCTCTTGAGATTCTTTAATGCTCTTTTCAATTAGCTCTCTCCTTTGGGTAAAGTAATTTTTAATTGGCTTGGCAAGGAATTTGACGATTAGAAAAACCAATATAGCAAAATTAATCGTTTTAAAAACCCAATCTTTTAAATCTCCTCCACTATGTTCACCAGCCTCAGCTGCGAATGCAGCAACTGCAGTAACTGCAAGAACTGCTAAAATTGTAATAATCAGTCTTTTCATATAACCTCCATTATGCCTTTACAAGTTTATTAACAATCTCTTCAGACAGTCTTTCTACCTCTTGCCTCAAAGCTGCTCTTACCTTTTCTGTCTCAGATTTAATTTCCGCCCTTGCCTTTTCAATCATCTGAACAGCTTCCTTTTCAGTCGCTGATATAACTTCTTTCTGATAATTGAGAGCTTCTTCCCTAAGAGCATCAATGATCTGTTTTGCTTGAGCCTTAGCATTTGCCAAATCTGCATTCATCTGAGCAAGAATCTTATCCTTCTTCTCAATCATGGCTTGAGCTTCTTCCAATGCACCCTTAGTCATCTGCTCTCTCTGCCTGAAAAGCTCCATCATTGGTTTAAAGAGGATAGCATTAAGAATAAACAATAAAACAAAAAATTGAATCATAAAAACAAACAACCACTCGTTAAACTCTAACATAGCCCACCTTCTTTCTGTTAGATTTTTTACTGCAATT
>FWWM01009129.1_pt1 | contig 18506 bp, 17 predicted proteins | sample 2228351 | NCBI WGS metagenome assembly FWWM01 (sample SAMEA103939774, study PRJEB20133) | metagenome
ACCTTGCTGGAGCAAACCTCGCTCGCCTTCCTGGAATTCTGCCGGCAAAGGAACATCGCGGTCTTCCTGGGCGGCGTGTTCAACAGCGGCATCCTGGCCACCGGTCCACGCGAAGGAGCGAGTTACAACTACGCCGCCGCCCCTGCGCATGTGGTCGAAAAGGTCAGGCGCATCGACGCCATATGTGCGCGCTATGACGTGCCGTTGCGCGTGGCTGCACTGCACTTCGCCATGGCCCATCCGGCCGTCACCTGCGTCGTGCTCGGTGCGCAAAAGCCCGCGGAGATCGAAGCCAATGTCGCAGCCTCACAGCAGACGCCACCAGCCGACCTGTGGGTCGAGTTGAAGCGCGCAGGGTTGATCGCAGAAGAAGCACCGACGCCGGCATGACCATCGCACAGCCCATTCTCCTGCTCGATGTGGATGGCACGCTGATCGAGGACCGCGGCTACCGCTGCGCGCAAGTCGAGGCCGCGCGGCATGTGTGCCGGAAGTGGGGGCTGCCGGATTACACACCGACCGAGCGCGAGATCAACATCCTGCACGCCTGCGGCTACTCCAACGAGTGGGACTCGACCGCTTTCAACGTCGGCATCAACCTGGTGGAAGCCGGCCGCGGCAACAGCGCACGGCCCGACTTCGCCGGGCCGGCCGCGGCAACAGCGCACGGCCCGACTTCGCCGGCTGGGCCCTGAAGACGCGCGCCTTCGAAGGACTGCCCCACGAACGCGCCCGCGCCCTGTTGCTGAGCGAGGCACCGGAGGCACTGCACGCCGATATCCATCGTTTGTTGGACGACGTGCGCGACCCGCGCGTGAGCGAGACCACCCGCCTGCTCTACACATTCGTGCTGGGATCGGAGCGCTTCGAACGACACTTCGGCCTCGAGGCCGAAGTCGAGACGCCTTCGTTTCTGGAGACGATGGACGTGCCGATCCCGAACGCGCGTAGCCGCGAGATCATCCTCTCACACCGGTCCAGCGCCTACACGGCGCGACCGACGCTCCCTCCCGATGGCAGCCGGCCCGGCCTGTATCAGACGCCCGAAGGCGAGATCGCGCTGGCGCAGCTCGGGATGACGCAGTTGCCGCTCATGGGCCTGGGACCGATGCAGTGGCTGTCCGAGGTGAAGGGAGGGTCCATCTGGGACTACGCCAAACCAGCACTCGTCCAACCCATCGCCGCCATGCTGGCTGCAAGCGGATTGGCGCTGATGGACGCTGCGCTGGCCGCGTACGGGTTCGCCGTCCACAAGGAACGCGATGGGGTTGTAATGCTCGACGGCGCACAGGCAATCGTCCTCGAGGACAACGCCGGCGGGGTGCGCGCTGTGCGCCGCGCCGGCGAAGCGCTGGGCAAAGCCGGCATCCACATTCGCGTCACCGGCCTCGGCATCGCCCGCGACGAAGCCAAGCGCGCCGCGCTGGCCGAGGTATGCGATTACCTGTTCGACGACGTGAACGAGGCGCTGGCGTCGCTGTAGCTGCAAGCCTCAGTTAGGCCACGACCCGCGCTGCTTCGGGTGCGAAGCTGACTGTCACCGAGTCGCCGATGCGAGGCGGGGCGAAGTTAGGGTTATTCAGCGCATCGGCGACGAACGTCGAGCCATCCGTGCTCAGTTGCACACGCACGATCGAGCCGAGAAAGGTGACGCCTTCCACGCGAGCCATCAACCGATTGTCGCCGGGCGCGGCGCTACCGTTCAGGGTGATGGTCTCGGGGCGCAGGGCAATCGTCACCGCGTCGCCGGGCTGCCTGTCGCGCAAGGGTTGATCGAGGCGCACCGGCTGACCGTTCACCATCACACAGCCGTCGGTGCCGACCGTGCCGCGCAGCGTGCTGAGCGTGCCCACGAACCGGGCCACGAACTCGGTCCGCGGCCGGTTGTAGATCTCGAACGGCGTGCCCACTTGCTCGATGCGCCCGCTGTTCATCACCACGATCCGGTCGGAGAGTGCCAGAGCCTCTTCCTGATCGTGCGTGACGTAGATGGTGGTGATGTGTAGCTCCTGCTGGATTCGCCGAATCTCGCTGCGCAGCTCGTCGCGGATCTTGGCGTCGAGCGCCGAGAGCGGTTCGTCGAGCAGCAACACGCGCGGCTGGATGGCCAACGCGCGGGCGAGTGCCACGCGCTGCTGTTGGCCGCCGGAGAGTTGATGGCTGTAACGTTTGCCGTAGCCGGGCATCTGGATCAACGCCAGCATTTCCTCCACCCGCTGCCGGACTACATGGCCGGGCGCCTTCGCCATGCGCAGGCCAAAGGCGATGTTGTCGGCCACGGTCATATTGGGGAAGAGGGCATAGGACTGAAAGACCATGCCCAGCCGGCGTTTGTTGGGCGGCACATGGGTCACGTCTTCGCCGTCAATGTGGATGCTGCCGGCGGTGGGTTGTTCGAAGCCGGCGATCATGCGCAGCGTGGTGGTCTTGCCACACCCGCTCGGCCCCAGGAACGAGACGAACTCTCCGCGCTCGACGTCGAGGTCGAACGATTCGACGGCAAGCGTCGTGCCGAATGCTTTGCGCAAATGAATGAGCTCGAGATAAGCCATGGCGTGCCGACCAGTAAGTTTTACCTCATTCCCGTCATTTGCGTCTGGCCCGTCCCGCGCCCGACGCGCTGGATGAGCAGCACCAGCACCCAGACCAGCACGAAGCTGATGATGGTCAGCGCAGCCGGCTCGAAGATCTTGTTATTGCCCACCGAAGCCATGTAGGACCCGAACGCGCGCTCGTCCGGGAAGAGGAAGTTTGCGAGCGTGTACTCGCCGATGGCAATAGCGAAGGTGAGCAGCGCTGCGCCCAACACGGCCACGCGCAGGTTGGGCAGGATCACCTGCAGAATAATGGCCGGCCAGCCGGCGCCCAGGCTGCGCGCAGCTTCGGTGAGGGTCCGGATGTCGATCGCCCGAAGGCCAACGTCCACCGAACGATAGGTGTAAGGCATGACGGCGATGGTGTAACCACCCACCAGCAGGACCACCGTGCCCAGCTCGGTATTCGTCATCGAGAAAGGCGGGCCGCTGTACGTGCGCAGCAAGCCAAAGGTGAGCACAATGCCGGGGATGGCGAACGGGAGCACCGTGAAGAATTCCATCACCGGCTTCAACTTCGGCACGCGCAGATGGACCCAGTAGGCGGTTGGCACGACGACGACGGTGCTGACGATAATGGTCAGCACAGCCATCAGACAAGAAAACAGCAACGAGCTGTAGAAGCGCGGCAGGTTGAGGGCAACTCGGAGCGGCGCGGTTTCCACCCGAATCACTTTGTCTGGCTCGGGGATGGACAGCACGTTGGCATAGGCGGTGAAACCGATCTCGCCCCGCCGGGCGCGCAATGAATAGTCGAACTGCGTCACCAGCGGCACGATCAGATACGCCGCACAGAAGATGAGGATCAACCAGGCCACGAGGCAACGCCTACGGCTGGCCCAGATGTGCGATGAGAGAGGATCAACCAGGCAAAGAGGCGCGTCGCAACGAAACGTCGGTTGGTCATGGGATCTGTGCCTTCCGCCGAGGTGTGTATAGCTTGAACTTGCGTCGAATGCGATCCAGGTCCTCCGGTAATTCCACGTAACTCTCGACGTAGCCGCAGGCGCAGCATACGTAGCGCGCGACCGGCACGCTGCCGAGGTAGCCGGCCCAATCTACGATGATGGAGGTCTCGTCTTGATGGCCCGGCACGCGAGAGACCTGGTCGCTGCCGCACTTCGGACAAATGCCCGTCGCCTTCATCTTTCACGCCTCCTGTCTTCAAAAAGCACGTGATCCTGCCCTGGATCAGCGCAACCAGCGCGCCGTCACGCGCTGCAGCCAGACGTATAGCGCGATCGAGATCGCCAGGATCACGACCATGCCGAAAGCCAGTGCATAGCTCAGGCCAGGGTTGTAGAGCACATCGCCGCGGATCTGCCGGCTGATCACGCGCGTCACCACGTCCACTTTGCTGCCGGTGAGCGCCTCGGCAGTGGCATATGCGCCGAACGCATTGCCGAACAACAACACCATTGCGCCCAGGAACGACGGCAGCAAGATCGGGAACCCGACGTGGCGCCAGAAGTCGAAGGTCGTGCCGCCCAGGTTCGTGGCCGCTTCGAGCCACTCGCGCTTCAGCCCGTCGAACGCCGGCACCATGATCAGCAACATCAGCGGGAACTGGAAATACAGGTAGGCCAGGATCAGGCCCTGCACCGTGTAGATGCTGAAGCCGGCGGCATACAGGTCAATGCCGAAGGCATTGCGCAAGAAGACCGGCAACGCGCCCGTTCGACCGAGCAGGGTGATGAACGCGAACGCCAGCGGAATGCCGCCGAAGTTGGCCGCCACACTGCTGAAGGTGATGACGCCGGAGCGGATCCGGCCAGACAGGCCACCCCAGGTGATGGCGTACGCTAGCAGCGCTCCCAGGCTCGCGCCGACCACCGCCGTCACAATGCTCAGCTCAATGCTGGTGCGATACGACTCCAGGATGAGCGGCTGGAAGAGCGCCGCGATGTTGTCGAGCGTGAAATTGCCCGACTGATCGCGGAAGCTCCCGGCCATGATCGTCAGCGATGGGAGGACGAGGAAGGCAAAGACGAAGGCGAAGAAAGGCAGCGTGCCCAGCCAGGCCCACGAGATGGACAGAGGAGTCGGCTTTGTCCTGGGAGCGGCGATCGCTGTATCCATGGAAGTGCGGAGCGAGAGGCCGGATCGGACGAACAACCCGGCCTCTCCCGAAATCTCTGCAGGCTTACTGCAACTTGCGGAACTCGATCTTGGTCACCTTATCCCAGCTCTCGGCCAGCAACTGCTTATGCTTGTTCAACTGCTCCAGCGTGGGGAAGGTAGCCTTCGCATACAGCTCGTCCGACGGCAGCCGGGCCGCCAGGTCGTCCGGGATCACCTTGCGCGCCACCAGGTCGTTGTAGCGCGTCGGGTGGCAGTACCCCTTGATCCAGATCAACGAACCCTCGTCGGAGAAGGTGTATTCCATCCACAGCTTGGCGGCATTGGGGTGAGGAGCGTACTTGCTGATCGCCGTTGCGTAGTGGCCGGCCAGCTGCGCCGACTTGGGGATGACCACTTCGATGTTGATGCTGTCCTTGTTGGCGTCACGCTGGGCCAGGGCGTTGTAGTCCCAGTCGAAGACGATCGGCGTCTCGCCGCGGCCAAAGGTCTGCTGATTCCACGACGGCAGGAAGTTGCCGACTGCGTTGAGCTGGGCGAAGAACTCCAGCCCCTTCGTCGTGTCGTCAGCCGAGCCACCCATGGCGAGCGCGGCGTTGAGCACCGCCTGCGCCTGCGAGTTGCCGATGCGGGGGTCGTTGATGGAGACCATGCCTTTGTATTCGGGCTTGAGGAGGTCGGCGAAATCCTCCGGCACGGCCGGCACCGCATCCACGTTCACCTGCATGGCCATCACACCGTAGTAGTTGCCCGTCCACAACCCATCCGGATGCTTCAGGTTGTCGGGGATGCTATCCCACGTCGAAACTTTGTAGGGCATCACCAGGTCTTCCTCGACCGCCTGGACGGCAAAAGCCGGGCCGATGTCGAGCACGTCAGGCGCCTGCGGGCCTTTGTTGTCCTTGTTCGCTTTCACCGCCTCCAGCTCCTCCGCCGAGCCGGCGTCGGGCGTAATCTCGTTGACCTTGAGACCATACTTCTTCTTGAAGCCCTCGATCATCTCGCCGTAGTTGCACCAGTCGTGCGGAAGAGCGATGACGTTCAGCTCGCCTTCGGCCTGGGCTGCGGCGATCAGCGCAGCCATGTCCATCGCGCCCTCGACCTGTGGCATGGCCGTGGCCATGGCCTCGCTGAGCTGCGTGGCAGCCGCCTGCACAGTGGGAGCAGCGGTCGCAGCCGCCTCTTGAGCTTGCTGAACCGCGGTGGGCACAGCCCCCGTCTGCGGTACAGCACAGGCCGCCAGCAAAATTGCAATCGTCGTTGTCAGGATTGATGCGTTCGTCTTTCTCATGAGTGGTAGATGACCTCCGATTGATTCAAGACGCAATCTCATCGGAAGTCCTTTAAGGAACGGAGAGGCCTGTGTGAAGAACGCTTTAATCCATGTCGAGGCCCGCCTATCCGGGCAAAGGACTACAACCGGGCGTTCGGGGTCACGAGACGCGTGGCACGCGTGGCAGAATCGCCGAGACCACCTCGTAGCTGATCGTGCCCAACCGCGCAGCCACGTCCTCCGCCGTGATGCACTGATCGGCCTGCCGGCCGATCAGCACCACCTCGTCACCCAGCCGCACGCCGGGGATGTGGGAGACGTCAATCATGGTCTGATCCATACACACCACGCCGACGATCGGCGCACGCCGGCCGCGCACCAGCACTTCACCAAAGGTCTGCGGCGCGCGGCGAAAGCCGTCGGCGTAACCCACCGGGATCACGGCGATGGTCGTCTCGCGCTCGCATCGGAAACGCCCGCCATAAGACACCGGCGTGCCAGGAGGCAACGTCTTCACCTGAGCAATCGTCGTCTTCCACGTGAGCGCTGGGCGCAGCGAGAGGCCGGCTGGCTTCAGAGGGGCAGGATAGAAAGGATTCAAACCATACATCGCCAGGCCGATCCGCACCATGTTGAAGCGGGCTTCCGGATAGGCCAGCGCCCCCGCAGAATTGGCCGCGTGAACGTAGCGGATGGCGGGCAGACAGTCGCCGATGGAAGACAACACGTCGCGAAAGCGCGAGAGTTGGCGCTGCGTGTAAGCTGCATCGGAATCGGCGCAACTGAAATGGGTAAAGATCCCTTCCACCTGCACGCCCGGCAGCGCCGCGATGGCCCGCACGAAATCCGGCGCCGCATCTGGCAGAATGCCGAGGCGGCTCATACCCGTATCCACCTCCACGTGCACGCGCACCGTCCGGCGCAGTTCCTGAGCCGCGCGTGCGTAGGCGCGCGCGGTGTCGAGGTCGTAGACCGTCAGCGCCACGTCGCGCAGAAGCGCCTCGCGCGCGTGCCACGCTGGCGTGAAGCCCAGGATCAGGACAGGCGCATCAATGCCCGCGCTGCGCAGCGCCACCGCCTCGTTCAATGAAGCCACGCCACACCAGCCTGCGCCGTTGTTCAGCGCCGTGCGCGCCACCTTCACCGCACCATGGCCGTAGCCGTCGGCCTTGAGCACCGCCATCAGCGTCACGTTTGGGCCGACGTACGCCTTGATCGCGCGCACGTTGTGAGCGATCGCGTCGAGGTCCACGTCCAGCCAGGTGGGGCGAGCCGGTTTGATCACGCGCACCGATTCCCAGCCGGGTTCCTGCCTTGCCAGCCGCGCCACGTCGGCCCGGTCGGCCAGGAGTTCGGCGACCACGCGCTCCATGCGCGCGTTCACATCGCCCTTCACCAAAACGAGGTCGCCGGCGCGCGCGTGGTCGCGTACCCAGGCAACGGCATCACGAGCCAGATATGTGACGACGACCGACGCAGGATCCATCCCGGCTTCTCGCGCACCCTCGGCGATGTAGAAGGCTTGCTCGCCGAGTGTGATCAGCGTCACCCGCCCGCCGGCGCGTTGCGCGATCAGCGCACCGATCTCGCGATGCAGGGAAGCGCTTCGGTCGCCGAGCTGATCCATGTCCCCAAGGACGAGGAAACGCCGGCTTGCAGCGCTGCACCCCAGGCGCACCACCCGATCGCCGGTCGCCCACTCGACAGCCGCGCGCATCGAAGCCGGCGAGGCGTTGAACGAGTCATCCACCAGCGTCACCCCGTTCACCCCGCGCAGGACGCTCATGCGTCCGGGCAGCGCAGGCAGCTCCGCCAGGGCTTCGACAATCGCATCGTCGGGGATGCCATAGTGCCGGCCGACGGCATGAGCGATGGCGCAGGAAAGTGGATGCAAATGAGGTGGCGCATGCGGACAGGGCAGCGCGCCGACACCAAGGACGGACGCGCGCGTGAAATCGCGCATGGCCCACACCCGCGGGTCGTCACGGTTCAGGATGGCCAGGCCATCGGCCGGCAGCGCTTCCACCAGGGCGCGCTTCTCGCGAGCCGTTTCGTCGAGTGAACCGAAATAGGCCAGATGCGCCTCGCTCACGCTGGTGACGATGCCAACGACCGGCGTGGCGATCTCGCATAGCTCGCGAATCTCGCCCAGCCGGTCGGCACCCATCTCGAGGACGATGATCTCATGCGCCGGTTCGAGCGCGCCGAGCGCGATCGGCACACCCAGCCGGCCGTTGAAGTTGGCCGGATTCTGGAAGACCCGGAAGCGCCGACCCAGCACAGCAGCGACGGCTGCCCGTGTGCCGGTCTTGCCCACGCTGCCTGTGATCGCGATGACGGGCAGCTGCCGCCGGCGGATAACGTGTCGCGCGTAGCGCGTCAACGCGTCGTAGGTGTCCGGCACGGTGACCAGGGCCGGCGGCTGTTCGCAGAAGCGCGCAGCCAGCTCATCGGCCGACACGCGCCCCGACTCGACCAGAGCGCCGGCTGCCCCACGCTGCAGCGCGTCGGCGACGAAGTCGTGTCCGTCGCCGCGCTCGGTCTTGAGCGCGACGAAGAGTTCACCCGGCCGGGCACGACGCGAGTCGAAGCAGAAGCCGGTGAACGTGCGCGAGCAAGGCGCTGCGTCATGCAGTTGGCCGTTCGTCGCTTCGAGCAGATCGCAGAGGCAGATCAAGGACTCAGTAAATCGGCCTGGGCACGAAGGTCAGGGCAAACACGAGCGTAGCAACGACGATCAACGCGTAGTGACGCGTTCGTAGCCGCACCGCTTCGTTGAGCGGCGGCGGATGATGGCGGCCGAAGAAGAACAACAGGACGGCCCACAACAACCACGTCGTCGCGATCAGCGAGAGGCCGAGCATCACGAGGACCATCGCATAGGACAGATAGCGCGCACGTGGGCCGAGCAGCGCATAGGCGATGTGGCCGCCGTCGAGTTGACCCGCCGGGATCAAATTGATGGCGGTGATCAACAGGCCGATCCACGCGCCGAGCGCGATCGGATGCAGCATGATGTCGTAGCCATCGCTCGGGTAAACCCGGCCGAAGCGAGCGACGCCAACCAACCGCGTCAACAACGAGTCGCCCAGGGTGACGTACTCGCCCGCCGGCGGCAGCGGCTCCACGTGCGACAGCCACACGCCGAGCACGAACAGCGGCACGGCGACGATGAATCCAGCCAATGGCCCGGCGATGGCAATCTCCAGCAGCGTACGGCGGTTCTCGAACGGCTCGCGCTGGACGATGACGGCGCCGAGCGTGCCGATGAAACTGAACGGCGCTGGCAGCGGGATGAAATAGGGCAATGACACACGCGCCCCGCGCATGCGACCGACGATGTAGTGGCCGGCCTCGTGCACACCCAGGATGCCCAACAGGGACGTGCCGAACATCAACCCGTTGCCCAGGTCATAGCCATCGGCCGTCAACCCGCCGGTAAAGATCACCGAGACGACCGTGGCGATGAACAAGGCCAGGTTGATCATCGCGTTCGGCTGCGCATAGGGGATCACGCCGGGCACGGCTGAAACCTCGTAACGGTCACCATCGCAGCGCATGTACGGCGTGTAGCCCACATCCTCCACGCGCGATCGGATACGGCGATAGGCCTCTTCGGGGGGCAGCTTCAGTTGACCCCGCAGGCAGATCTCACCGTTGGGCTGCACGATGTAGGCTTCGACGATCATCACGTCCTCGACTGCCGAGCGCAGCCGGGCAATGAGCTCCAATCGGTCAAGCGGTGGCATGGGTGGTCACGTAACGCTGGGCCAGCCGCTTCACGACCGCGGCGATGCTGAGCAGCCCCTGACCCTTGCCCATCGAGATGTTCTTGCCGAACAACGTCGGCACGATATCCTCGATCGGCATGGCGGCGATCTCATCGGCAGGCAGGCCGCTGATGGTTGCATCCAGAATGGCGGACAAGGCCCGCGCCGACACGCCGAAAGGATTCTCTACCGCAAAGTAGAACTTCAGCCGGGGCGGTCCGCCGTTGCCCTCCTCGATCGGTTCGACGAACACGTAAGAGTCCGACTCACAATGGGGCACCTGGTTGGATTGAGGATAAGGACGCGTGGCGATGCGTTCCGGCACGCCCTGGAATTGATCGGAGTACTCGATCAGCATCTGGTTGCGCTCGCCGGGGTTCTCGGCGAAGATCTCCAGCACCTCTCGCAGCTTCTCCGGATAACGTGAAAAGTCGGCCATGGGCTTCAACTATAGCGCACCCGCCTAGCTGCCAGAGGCATGTCCACTGCAGCAGACCTGCAGCCCTGCAGCTGGGTGCATTCTTTTTTAGGGGCAAATTCCAAAAAGAGGCGCACTTTTTGGTCGAAGCCGTCCAAAACGTGGCCAAGCGAGAGCCATTTTGCCGACGCCGAAAAGATTTGCCACTCCTGGAGAATGCACCCCCTGCAGCTGGGACATTTGGAACTTCATCGAGGCTGCGTTACAATGCCGGCCTACATGCTGCTGCTCGGCGAGCGAATCCTGGACCTGGAGCGGATCAAGCGAGACATCGTGACCGGCCCAATCGGGCTGTATGTCTCGATGTGCTTTGCCTACGCCATGCTCTGCGCCCTGATCGCCGCCAGCACCGTGAATGAACTGCTCGAAGACGGCCGGCACTTGCTGCAGGCACCACGCCTGGACCTGCAACTGGAGTTCAAAGCGCTGATCGTGCTGTGCCACGAGCAGCTCGGCCACCATACCCTCCCCTCGGCGGACTTCATCCCAGAAATGGTCCAACTCGACCGGGTGATCGGCTTCATCCCCTTGTGCATGAAGAGCGCCTGGCCGGGACCGGCCGCCGTCCCCAGAGCGCCCTGATCACTGCTGCGCTCCGTAACTCACCATGGCGTCAGGTGTTTCTCACGATGCCTGATCACGCCATGCACGCCAGCGCATAGACAGACGAGGCCCCTCCGCCTCGCTCGTCATCTTGTGATTCCTGACGGAATCCTTCCAGGCAAAACCAAATGGAGCAAACAGTGATCAGCAACAACCATCATTCACATTCTGCGCCCCGCGTCGTCATCACGGGCATGGGCGCAATCACGCCCCTGGGGCACGACGTACAAACGACTTGGGAGGCCATCGTCGCCGGCACCCCCGGCATTGGCTACATCACCCTGTTCGACCACAGCCAGATAGACGTGCATATCGCTGCCGAGGTCAAGAACTTCGATCCTGCTGCGCACTTCGGCGCCAAGGATGCCCGGCGCCTCGATCGCGTGTCGCAGTTCGCGCTGGTGGCTGCCAAGCAGGCCCTGGAGGACGCCAGGCTCACCATCACCGAAGACAACACCTACGATGTCGCAGTCATCGTCGGGAGCGGCATCGGCGGCGTCACCACGCTGCTCAACGAGCATCAGGTGATGATGACGAAAGGACACCGCCGCATCAGCCCGTTCGCCGTGCCGATGATGCTGCCCGACACGGCGACTGGTCAGATCGCCATTCACTTCGGCATACGCGGCCCGAACCTGTGCATCGTGACGGCCTGTGCCAGCGGCGTCAACGCACTGGGCGAGGCGTTCGAGTTGATCCGCGCCGGCCGCGCCAAGGTCGCCGTCACCGGCGGTTGCGAGACGCCGATCAACCCGTTCTCGATGTCGGCTTTCAACAATATGGGGGCGCTATCCTCGTACAACGACGAACCCGAACGCGCCAGCCGGCCGTTCGACAAGACGCGCAACGGCTTCGTCACCGGCGAGGGCGCGGCCATGCTCGTGATCGAGTCACTCGAACACGCGCGGGCGCGCGGCGCACACATCTACGCCGAAGTACTCGGCTACGGCTGCACCGACGACGCCTTCCACATCACCGCGCCCGATGTCCGCGGGCCGGCCATGGCCATGCGCATCGCCCTGAAGCAAGCCGGCCTGCAGCCCACGCAGATCGACTACCTGAACGCGCACGGCACAAGCACGCCGCTGAACGACTTGAACGAGACGCGCGCCATCAAAGATGTTTTCGGAGAAACGGCCTATGACCTGCACATCAGTTCCACCAAATCCATGACGGCCCATTCGTTCGGGGCTGTCGGCGCGATCGAGGCGGTGATCTGCGTCAAGGCCATCAACGACGACATCGTCCCGCCCACCATCAACTACGTCCATCCCGATCCAGAGTGCGACCTGAACTACACGCCGAATGTGGCCGTGCGCAAGCCCATCCGGACAGCAATGTCGAACTCGTTCGGCTTCGGCGGCCACAACGGATGCATTATCCTTTCCGAATTCAACGAGTGAGGCATCGCTGCGCCACCGGGCGAGATGACGCGATCTCGCCCGGTGGCCCAACTCAGAGATGAGATATGCGCACATTACCGGCTGGGGCAAGTACGTCCCTCAGCGCGTCCTGACCAACGATGAGCTGGCGCAAACCGTTGAGACATCTGACGGCTGGATTCGCGACCGCACCGGCATAGCCGAGCGACGCATTGCCGGCCCAAACGACACCACGGCCAGCATGGCCATCGCCGCAGCCGTTCAGGCTCTGGATGTGGCCGGCGTGAGCGGTAGCCAGCTCGACCTGATCATCGTGGCGACCACAACGCCGGAACACCTCTTCCCGGCGACGGCCTGCCTGGTCCAGGACGCGCTTGGGTCGAGCCGCGCCGGCGCATTCGACCTGAGCGCAGCCTGCTCCGGCTTCGTCTATGGCCTGAGCATTGGTGCCGACGTCATCAAAGCAGGCAGCGCGAACACGGTGCTGGTCATCGGCTCCGAAACCCTCTCACGCATCGTGAACTGGAAGGATCGCAACACCTGCGTGTTATTCGGCGATGGCGCGGGCGCCGTAGTCTTGCAAAGCAGCGATCAGCCAGGCGGCATCCTCTCGACGCTGCTGCGCGCCGACGGCTCGGGCGGCGAACTGCTCATCGTCCCCGCCGGAGGCAGCAAACACCCCATCACCCCAGAAGTCCTTGCACACGACCTGCACACCATCAAGATGAACGGCCGCGAGGTATTTCGCTTTGCCGCGCGCGTGATGGACCGGGCCGCGCGCGAGGTGATCTACAAAGCCGGCTGGACGACCGATCAGGTGGATGTCTTCGTGCCCCACCAGGCCAACATGCGCATCATCGAGCTGGCTGCCAAATCGCTCGGCGTGCCGCTCGACAAGTTCTACTGCAACATCGCGCGCTACGGCAACACCAGCGCCGCCTCGATCCCCATCGCACTGACCGAGGCCGCGGAAGGAGGTGCATTGCGCCACAGGGATCGCGTCGTCATGGTCGGATTCGGCGCAGGGCTGACCTGGGCTGCTGCAGCCCTGGAGTGGAGCGAGCCACGTCCGACGCGCCGCTCGCAGCGGACGCTCAGTCGCCTTGGCTATGGCGTGGCCGGCGTTCGCTCGCGCGCGCTGCGATTGTTCCGGCGCGTCGAGGATCGCATCTTCGGCACACTCGATTCCACGCTGCATCCGCCATCGCGCGAGCTACCGGGCCGGAACGGTGGCGAGCCTGGCAAGCCCACCGACGGCAGCCGCGAACCCGCGCCGGCGTCGGCCCCAAAAGCCGGAGTCGGCCACGATGAACGGCTCACCCCGGGCGGAAACAAACCCAACAGCGAATAGCGCCGGCAGCAGCTGAAAGCCCGGGGTCGGTGAAGGCAGTGCCTTCACCGACCCCACCGACCCCGATGAGCGTTTCGGATGGATTCCGGGCCAGAAAAGACCAGACACCGCTTGCTGCGAAGCGGCGTCTGGTCGTCACGAGAGGAGGGGGGAGGATGCTTGCTGCGAAGCAGTGTAGATGCCCTCGCATCGTTCCACATCCGGCGATGCGGCAAAGAAACGACTGGCCGGATGACCAGTCCGTCAACTAACCGGGCGACAGGCGCGATGAGATGCGCATCCCTCTAGACTCAACGCGCGAAAGATGAGCGTCCCACCCGATCCGCCCTCGGCTCGAGCCGAGGGCAAACCCGTATAAGGCCCTTGCGAGGCCCCGTGGCTTCGGTCATCGGGTGACGGTTAGGGCGCGGTCAATGCCTTTGAGCGTCTGGGCTACTGAGCAAAATGTCTGGTTTAACCGTCGAGCCCGTGCGTGTGCTGTTGGCGGACGATCAGGAGAAAGTCCGCTCTGCGCTGCGCCTGTTGATCGAACAGGAGCTGGGCTTCTTCGTGGTGGGCGAAGCCGGCGCCGCCGATGAGTTGCTGCACGGCATCCTCAAGACCTACCCGCAGATCGTGCTGCTGGACTGGGAGCTACCCGGCCTCCCCGAAGCCCACAAGCTCGACGCACTGCGCACGCTCGCGCCACACCTCAAGATCATCGCCCTGAGCGGCACGCCGGAGGCACGCCAGTCCGCGCTGGCCGAGGGCGTGGACGGGTTCATCAGCAAATCCGAACCGCCGGATGGCATCTTGCGCGCTTTATACTTTGTGCACAACAAAGTATGACGCTCTCGCCTGTGGCGTTGAACCTCACCGATCTGTTCGACGTGATCGTGGACGCCGTGATCGCGTTCGATCACACACAGCACATCCTGTTCTTTAACAAAGGTGCGGAGGCCATTTTCGGCTTTGCGTCGGACGAAGTGCTGGGCCGGCCGCTGGATGTGCTTCTCCCCGAACGATTCGTGGACATTCACCGCCGTCACTTCGAAGAATTCGCTGCTTCGCCGGTGGCATCGCGGCCGATGAGCGAGCGACGGCCGATCTACGCCCGACACAAGGACGGTCGGGAGTTCCCCGCCGAGGCAGCCATCGCCAAGTTGAACCGCGGTGACAGTTGGCTGTTCGTCGTGATCATGCGCGACATCACGCAGCGGCAACAGATGGAGAGCGAGTTGCGCGCCCGCGCGCAGCAGATCGCAGTCGCGGCCGAACGCAGCCGGCTGGCGCGCGACCTGCATGACGCCGTCACCCAAACGCTCTTCTCCGTCAGCGTGATCGCCGACGTGCTGCCGCGCATCTGGGAGCGCAACCCCGAAGAGGGCCGGCGCCGCCTGAACGAACTGCGCCAGCTCAGCCGAGGCGCGCTAGCCGAAATGCGCACCCTATTGCTGGAACTACGTCCATCGGCGCTGATGGAAGCTAACCTGGGCGACCTGCTTCGTCAGCTCGCCGCCTCAGTCAACAGCCGGTCCGGGACCGAGGTGGACGTGCAGATCGAAGGGCATACCGACCTTTCGCCCGATGTGAAGGTCTCGCTCTATCGCATTGCGCAAGAAGCCTTGAACAACGTCGCCAAACACAGCAACGCCACCCACGCCCGCATCATGCTGAACGTCGGCCCGGACGACGGCACCGAGAACGTGCGCGTGCGACTGGTGATCACCGACGATGGCTGCGGCTTCGACACCAACATCAGCAAGCCCACTCACATCGGGCTGGACATTATGAACGAACGGGCAGCAGCCATTGGCGCGCGCCTCACGATTCAGAGCCAGATCGGCGCAGGGACGACCGTCCAGGTCGAGATCGGAGACTGGAGCTCGACGAATTTCGTACAATATGCGCGTGAGTAGCGACGAGAAGATGATCCGAGTACTGATTGTGGACGACCATCCGATGGTGCGCAGTGGGCTGAAGGCGCTGTTGTCCGCCTACGACGACCTCGAACTCGCCGGCGAGGCGTCGAACGGCGCCGAGGCGGTGCGCCTGTGCGCGCGCCTGAAACCCGACGTCGTGTTGATGGATCTGGTGATGCCGGAGATGGATGGCGCGGCGGCGACACAGACCATTCGCCAGCAAAACCCTCAGGTTCAGGTCGTCGTGCTCACCAGCTTCAAGGAGGACGATTTGGTGCAAGGCGCGTTGCGCGCTGGTGCGATCGGCTACCTGCTCAAGAACGTCTCCGCCGACGAGCTGGCCAGCGCCATCCGCGCCGCACACGCCGGCCGGCCGACGCTGGCCCCGGAAGCGACCCAGGCGCTCATTCACGCGACCACGCAGCCGCCGGCGCTCGGCAGCGACCTCACCGAGCGCGAACGCGAAGTGCTCGCGCTGATGGTGCAGGGGCTGAGCAATCACGACATCGCCTCGAAGCTCTACGTCAGCCAGTCCACCGTCAAGTTTCACGTCAGCAGCATCCTCTCCAAGCTGTACGTGAACAATCGGACCGAAGCCGTGGCGATCGCCGTGAAGCAAAAGCTGGTGTAGCCGCTATAGGACGATAACCGGCTGTGCCTGGATCACCGTGCCGGTCAGGTCGTACTCCAGCGCGCCGGTGATCTTGATCGGCACCATCTCACCCGTGGGCAGCGTGCCTTCGACGATCACCAGCCCATCCACCTCGGGCGCGTCGCGATAGGTGCGGCCGATGCTCAGGTTCTGTTCCGGGTCGTTCCCCTCGATCAACGTGGTCAGCGTTGCGCCGATGAAGCGCTGGTTCCTGGCCAGCGAGATCTGCTGCTGTTTGCGCATCAGCACGTCACGGCGCGCTTCGGCCACATCGGCGGGCACCTGGTTGGGCATCCGGCTACTGAGGGTGTCGGCCTCGAAGGAATAGGTGAACACGCCGACGCGGTCGAACTGCATCTCCTCGACGAATCGCACCAGGGCATCGAATTCGGCATCGGTCTCGCCGGGGAAGCCGACGATGAAGGTGGTGCGCACCGCCAGGTCGGGGATGGCAGCGCGCAGCTTGCCGAGGGTGCGATATACCCAGTCCACGTTGCTCGGCCGCCGCATCCGACGCAGCGTGTCTGGATGTGCGTGCTGGAGTGGGATATCCAGATATTTCACCACCTTGTCGTTAGTGGCGAGCACCTCGATGAGCCGATCGGTGACCGCGCCCGGGTAGGTATACATCAACCGCACCCAGTCGAGCTGGGGCGCCTGACGGGTGATGTCGGTAATCAGGCGCGCCAGGCCGTCGCGCAAGCCGATGTCGTTGCCGTAGTCGGTCAGGTCTTGCGCGATCAAGATCAGCTCGCGCACGCCCTGTTGTGCCAGCTGCCGGGCTTCGTGCACGATCACCTCAGGCGGGCGTGATCGCATCGTGCCTTTGATCGCCGGGATGGTGCAAAAAGCGCACGGGCGGCGACAGCCGTCCGCGATCTTGAGATAGGCGCTGGCGCCTTGTCTGGCTGCGCGCAGCGCGCCGCGCTCGTCGTCGCCCACGGTCGTCGCTTCGTCCGGCAGGTGGAACAACGGCTCCGGCCGAATGCGGCCACGCACCCGCTCGATGAAGGCAACGATGTCCATCCAGCGACGCGTGCCGATCACCCCATCCAGCCCTGGCACGGTCTGGGCCAACCTGGGCCCCCACAGCTGCGCCAGACAGCCAGCCGCGATCAGCAGTTGATGGCGCTTTTTGCGCTCGGCCAGCTCACGGAGGTGGCGAATGGACTCTTCGCGGGCCGGGCCGATGAAGCCGCATGTGTTGACGATCAGCACATCCGCCTGACGCGCATGCTCGACGCCGCGATAGCCGGATGCGTTCAGCAACTGCGCAATGCCGTCCGAATCCACGGTGTTCTTGGAGCAACCCAGCGACAGCAGGTAGTAGGACTTCTTCTTCACGGGTGAGGATGGCCTACTGGCCGTCTGCATTCCAGGTTTTGACCACCGTCTCGTTGCGCGCGCCGAGCGGCCCGAGGCGGACGTTGTTGAGGATGATGTCGAACGCGCCGGCGTTGCCGGTCTCGACCTGAATGTCCTGGTTCGCGCTGAAGAGCATGCCCGGACCGAGGGGCGGGATGCCTTCGAAGACTACGTTACCATCCACCGTCACCCGCACCCAGGCGCGTTCACGCGCGTCGAGGGACAATTGCAGGCCAGTGATGGGTGCAGGTGGCGGAGGCGTCGCAGGTTCGACCACGCCGGCGACGGGCCCTGCCTCGGATGGCGCAGGCTGCTGGTCGGCGATGACGGGTGCGCGCGTCGGTTGCGGCGCGAAGATCGTCACTTGCGGCACGAACGCCGGCTCCGCCTCGTTGACGACCTGGGGCTGAGGCGGAAGGAGGGTATTGACCCATTCCCCAATTGTGGGCAGAACGATCAAAGCAAAGAACGCCAGCACGCCGACGATCGCCACGGCACCCAGCCCGTACGGCAGGTATCGCTCGATCCAGGATGGCCGCGGCATCACGCTGAACGGTTGCTTCTGCCCGCGCGCGCTCATCATGTTCGGGTCGTACTCGTTGAACGGCCCTCGAATGTCCTTCAGGCGAAAGGAGGATCCACTAGCACGCAAAGGACGGGGCACGGTCATGACGATGGCCTTGCCCGTGGTGCCATCGCGGCGCACCACCGCCTGTTGCAGCGAAGCGTTGGCACCTTCCGCAAGCGCGCCCCTGGCGGCTGCTCCCTCGACTGCTGTGCCGGCCAGACGCGGCTCTGGCAGGGCAACCTGGGTCAACCTGGACACCGGCTTCTGGCGAATCGGCGGAGGAGGGGCAGGGTCACGCAACATGAGCACGGGCACGCCTACTTCCGCCTCGAAGAGCCCCAGAGCAACCTCCGGGTCGAGGCCGAGGTAGCGCGCGTAGTTTTTCACGAACCCTCGTCCTGGGGGGCCATCGGGAAGCTGGGCGAAATCGCCGGCTTCGATCGCCTCCAGGTATTTGCGCCGAATCCTGGTCACGCGCTCGGCTTCGTCG
>FWWM01009138.1_pt1 | contig 18490 bp, 10 predicted proteins | sample 2228351 | NCBI WGS metagenome assembly FWWM01 (sample SAMEA103939774, study PRJEB20133) | metagenome
GCGAGGGGGGGTATGCCATCCGCGCTGTAATCGTAACTAAAGACCACGGCTGTATCGGCCTGGGAGGTGAAAACCGTCCAGGCCGCGGAGGTATCGGTGTCGAAATCATCCGCGAACGGGTTTGCGCCCGGCCGTGGGCAGGAAAAGGCACCAGACGGCCCCTGCTGCGAGGCTGGCCATCTGGTGTGAGCGATTCATGGTGTGGGTCTGGTGCGCTCAAGCACTAGCGCGCGGTCGCTGGGTTGTAAACCCGGAAATTCGATCCGCGCAAGCGCGGACCGGAGCCGGCTCTTGCCGCCCGGCGCGGGGGGGGACTCAGACGTGATATTTGAACAGCAACACATCGCCGTCCTGCACTTCGTACTCCCGTCCCTCGTGGGAGTAGTGCCCGTGTTCCCGCGCCCGGGCCACCGAACCGCTGCGCACCAGGCTGTCCCACCTCACCCGTTCGGCCTTGATAAACCCCCGCTCGAAGTCCGTGTGAATGCGCCCGGCTGCCCGGGCGGCCGTGGTTCCCGCTGGGACGGACCAGGCGCGTACTTCGCTTTCGTTGAAGGTGAAAAAAGTGCGCAAACCCAGCAGCCGGTAAGTGGCGCGGATCAGGGCGGCGGCGCCGCTTTCGCTCACGCCCAGTTCGGCCCGGTACTGCGCGGCTTCCTCCGGAGTGAGATCCGCCAGGTCGCTCTCCAGTCGGGCGCACACCACCACGGTGTCGCAAGCCTGATGCACCCGGGCGTACTTGCGCACCCAGACCACCTGGGTATTGGCGTCGGGTTGCGCCAGGTCGGATTCTCGCACATTGGCCACGTAGAGGGTAGGATGGGCGGTCACCAGACCGAAGCTGCGCACCGCCGCAGCCTCCTCGCCGGTGAAGTGCAACAGGTTGGCCGGCTGCCCGGAATTGAGGTGCGGGATCAGCCTTTCCAGGCAGTGCATTTCAAGTTGCGCCTGCTTGTCGCCGCGTTTGGCATCTTTGGAAACCCGTTCCGCGCGTCGTTGCGCGGTTTCCAGGTCTGCCAGCACCAGTTCGGTGGTCACGATTTCAATGTCGCGAACGGCATCCAGGGTTCCGGTGACGTGATGAACGTCGGCGTCCTCAAAGCAGCGGACGACGTGGATCACGGCGTCCACCTCCCGAATATGGCTGAGGAACTTGTTGCCCAGCCCCTCCCCTTGGGACGCGCCTTTGACCAGGCCGGCAATGTCCACAAATTCAATCGTGGCCGGGACTTTGCGGGGAACCTGCGCCACCTCGGCCAACGCGTCCAGGCGGGCATCCGGCACGGGGACCACGCCAAAGTTCGGTTCGATGGTACAAAAGGGGTAATTTTCCGCCGCTGCCTTGTGAGTGCGGGTCAGCGCATTGAACAACGTGGACTTGCCCACGTTGGGAAGCCCCACGATACCGGCTTTGAGCATGGCCGGTAGTCTGTCGGGAAACCCGGCAGCAGGCCAGAAAAAGCGGAAAAAGCGGAGTGACCGATTTGACTCAAAAAGATTGCTACCGAAGCGGGGGCGCGGGGCTGCTGGAACAGCCCGGTGGACTCAAAAAAGGGGTGTTCCCGAGCCAGGAACACCCCAATGAGCCAAATCACGCCTCAGGAAATCCTCCTGCAAATGCGCCGGCGCTACGCCCGCGCCGGTCGAAACTACAAAACCCAACTGCTCGACCAGGCGCTCGAACTCTTCGGTTATCATCGCCAGGCCGCCGTGCACGCGCCGCGGCCCCAGCCCGCTCCAGCCCGTGCCCCCGTCGCGCGCGGCCGGCCCAGTGAGTACGATCCGGACCAGCTCCTGCCCCCGCTCAAAGCCATCCGGCTGGCCACGCTCCAGCCCTGCGGCGTGCGGCTCAAGGCCTGTCTGCCCGACTGGTTGCCCGCCTACGAAGAGGACCAATCGCCGCCTGGACGCCCACCTGCGCCTGAGGCGTTGCTCTCGGCCAGCCGGGCGACGCTCGACCGATTGCTCATCATCCCGGCGCGCCTCGCGCATCGGCGCCGGGCGGCCACGCGGCCCGGCAGTTGGTTGCGGGACGAGATAGCCCTTCGCCCCAAGTGGCCGGAGCAGACGCCCGCTTACCTCGAAGTGGACCCGGTGGCGCTGGGCGGCGCAAGGCAGAGCCTTGACCCAACTCCGGGGTGCCGGCCACTCGACCTGGAGCGTGGGGCGCGGGCTGTCCAACCCCAGCCAAGCCCGTGTTTGCCGGCATCGGGACGATGTCCGCCCCCGGCTGCCCGTCCCGTCGCGCGGGCTGGCCAGCAACCACGGCGGGGAGTTCATCCCCCCCCTTGAAGCGCTCCGGCGCGGCGCAGGCGCCACCGATCCACTTCACCCGCTTGCGCGCCGACCAGAAGAACGACCCGGCGCACATCGAACAGAAGAACTTCACGACTGGGCGGCTGGGGTTTGGCTCCGGCCGTTACGCCCATCCCGCGGTGCGGCCGCTGGTCCACGAACTGTGCCGCGGCGCACTGGACCAGTGGCTGAACCATTTCCTGCCGACGATGAAGCTGGAAAAGAAGGAGCGGGTGGGCAGCCAGACGGTTCGGAAATATGGCCCGACGCCGACGCCGCGGGCGCGGCAGTCAGCCCGCAAACCCGGGCGCGATTGCGGGCCGGGCGAGCGGGGGACTCACCGCCTTTGCGGTGCGGCGGGAAGTGGCCCGGCGCTTGAAGGAGACCGAGGCGGTGCGGCAGGGGACGGCGGCTTAACAGTGGCGGGTCCGGAAGCCAGAAGAAGGGACCCCACAAAAACGGGAGCGAGGGAGGCCGGGAGGCGCTGGCGCGGCCGGCTTCCTTCGCTCTCAAATTGAGGGGGGAATTGGGTAACACCCAGTTTGAGTCAACGGCCCCCCCCGTCCGCCTCCAGCTTGGGTATCACCTAGTTTTGAGTTACGGCGGCCCAAGCCAGAGCGGTTCAGATTGGAACCGGCTCGCACCGACTGACGGAGTAGAAGATCGAAGAACACTCCAGGTTTTCCGCCCCTCGGCAGGCGCATCCAACGTCCCCGGCCATCCGGACTGGAGGCGCCACCGGGACCGATGAGACCTCGGCGGCATAGCGACGGCAGAAGGGGCGTCCCCGGAACCAGCGCGTCGGTCCACCTGCCCTAGGCCTTCCTCGAGGCACGGCCCTCGCCCGGATTTGAGTCCCACTTCGGCCAACGCGTACGGCGAATCCGTCGGGGACTTTGGAAGAACACAACTCGGTTGGGCGTTCGAATCGGCAGCCGTCGGGCTTGGTCAAGGGCCCAAGACATTGACCCAATCCAGCGGAGGCGGACCGACGGCAGGATCATGGCGGTAGGTCTCCCCGCGCAGGTACAGCGTTGCGGCCCGCACCATGTAGTCCAATGGAATCGGGTTTGGTCCTTCCGACCAGGCTTGGCCTCGTTTGTAGGCCGCCGCGTAGGCAATGACCTCCTGCAGCGTCAGCCGGTGGTCCGGTGGGTTTACGTCCGCCGGGTGACGCAGGGTTGGGCCCAGGGTAACGGTCAGCACGGCCGGGTTGCTGGTGACCTGGCCGGCGCTGTTGCTGACCACCACCGTGTAGCTGCCGGCGGCACTGGCCTGCACGTTGGCCAGGGTGAGCGCGGACCCGGTTTGCCCGGCCAGCGGCTGGCCATCCTTGCGCCACTGGTAGCTCAACGGCGCCGTGCCGGTGGCCAGCACGGTGAAAGTCACTGTCTCGCCCACGGTGACCGTCCGGCTTTGCGGATGGGTGGTGATGGCAGGGGCCTGCGCCGCCGGGTTGACCGTGAGCACGGCCGGGTTGCTGGTGGCCTGGCCGGCGCTGTTGCTGACCACCACCGTGTAGCTGCCGGCGGCACTGGCCTGCACGTTGGCCAGGGTGAGCACGGACCCGGTTTGCCCGGCCAGGGGCTGCCCGTCCCAGCGCCACTGGTAGCTCAACGGCGGCGTGCCGGTGGCCAGCACGGTGAAAGTCACCGTCCCGCCAACGGTGACGGTCTGGCTCTGCGGATGGATGGTGATCACAGGAGATGTGGGCGCGGGCCCGCGCGTAAAGCGGATCACCCCGCCCTTCGGGCTGGGTTCGCCAATCAGAACATAGAGCGAGTTGCCGTCCGGACTGAGCGCGAGGTCACGGACATCCACGAACAAGTCGTTGGATCCGGTGATACAGGTTCGCGAACGCAGTTGCGCATCAATTTTGAGGATTGCGCTCCCGCCGCAATCCGAAGTGCCCACGCGGCCGGTGGCTACGAAGAAGTTGCCCGCCGGGTCCACCGCCATACCGCGGGAGTAAAGGTCCGTGGTGCCCAGGGGTAGTTGAGGTCCCGGTCCGCGCCCTTCCGGGTAATCAGCGGAAAAAGCGACCGGCACATCGTAAACGGCAATGCCCGACGGGGCCTGGAGGGGAACCGGCAGCGACGTCAGAACCATCCCTTGGGGATTGACGGCAACGCCACGGGCCGAAGTGGTGAAATTGGTGGACTGATTCGACCCCGGAATCGCGGTTGAGGCGGCCATCAACTTGTAAGTGATCGTGGCGCCGGCCGGGGAATCCAGGAGCCGGATGCGTATCACAAACGGATACGTGACCGCAAATCCCGTCACGAAGATGTCGCGCTGGACGGCGCCGGACGCGACGCTTCGCTCCAACACGCCCACATCCGTGTACTCGGCGCGGGACAAAAACAGTAAACTAGAGAGATTGGACACCTGCCCTAGGGCGACATCGAATACCGCGCTGGCATCCAAGGGCGCCTCCCGCAGGCTGGTGAGGCGTATGGCTCTAGTCAGCCCAGCGTCGAGAACCTGCACCAAACCATCCTGCCAGAGTTGGAGGAAGTCGCCCGTGGAAGGGAGCGTGGCCAGCCGACTGTTGTAGGTCGTGGTCCAGTCGCCCACGGCTATGGCCTTCAACGTCTGCCCCTGCGGGCTGTAGAGGCCGAGAACCTGGCTGGAGGCGAAGGGGTTGGGATCGGGTTTGTCCCAGATGACCAGGAGGTTGCCAGACAGGTCGGTGGTGATACCAAATGGATTGTTCAGACCCACCACCGCCTGCGGATTGCCGAAGTCAGCGACGGCAACCGCTGCGGGGGCCAGCAGCATGCTCAACAGGATGCCGAGCGCCGGACTGCGCAGGATCGCGGTCATCGTCATGGACTGATTTGCCGCACCCGGTAATAGCTCCGTGGAAACGCGACGGCTTCGGCGTCCGTGAACTCCAAGGTGCCTGTGGGGTTGTCCAGCGTTGCAATCTCAATCCAGTTTCGCAGGTCGGTCGAAGCCTCAAGGGCGTATCGCCTTCCGACCGGCGCCACGAGTTTGAACCGGAACCCATCCCGAGCCAGAAACTTGAACTCGGTGAAGCGGACGGCTCCTGCGCCTACTGTCAGAATCGCTGGCTGGCTGGTAACCGCACCATGAGCGTTGCTGACCACCACCGTATAGCTGCCGGCGTCACCGGCCTTTACCGGATTGAGCGAGAAGGTCGGCCCCGTGGCGCCGGCAATGGTCACCCGGTTGAACCGCCATTGATAGCTCAAGGGCGGGTCCCCGGTCGCCGTGACCGAGAAAGTGACCGAGCCCCCCTCGGCAGCAGTCTGGCTTTGCGGATGGACGGTGATGACGGGCGGGTTCCCGCCGCTGCCGAGACTGATGGCCGAATCGCCCGTCACCGCCACGTTGATCCCGTCAAACGACGCGGTTCCGCTGAACGTCGCCTCTCCCGTAGCCCCGACGGGCGGCGTCACCTGATAGGTCAGCGTTTGCTGCCGGTCCGCGGGACTTCGCACGAAGAAGACATCCCATTTGACCTTGCGATTTTGGGCGTCAAACAGTCCGCCGTGGCTGATGTTGGAGACCGTCCAGCCGGACGGAGGTTGGTCTTCGACGCCGAACGCAACGATGTCCTCCCGGGCGCTCAGTTGCAGGGTAACGGTGAAGGCCACGCCCACGACGTAGCCGCCAGGCAGGATGCGCTCGGCCACGCCGGGCGGCGAACCGGGGTTGACGGTCAGCACGGCCGGGTTGCTGGTGGCCTGGCCGGCAGAGTTGCTGACCACCACCGTGTAGCTGCCGGCCTGAGCGGCCTGCACGTTGGCCAGGGTGAGCGTGTCACCGGTTTGCCCGGCCAAGGGCTGCCCGTCCTTGCGCCACTGGTAGCTCAACGGCGCTGTGCCGGTGGCCACCACGGTAAAAGTCACCGTCTCGCCCACGGTGACGGTCCGGCTTTGCGGATGGGTGGTGATGGCAGGGGGCGCGCCGACGGGCAATCGCATGGTGAGGTTGTACCAACCGTAAGAACCAATGCGCCCCTCGACCTTGAGGCCGTAGGTTCCGGCACTCCGGTTCTCCAGCGAGATTCGCCCGGACCCGGAGCCGAGCGGGGTGCTCCGGGTGGACAAGGAGTTTCCCTGGGCGTCGAGCAGGGCAAAGTCCACGCGGCCCACGCCGAGGGTCGGATGCGACATGACCGCTTCGATCTCGAGGTAATGCTCTGCTCGTCCCGCGGCTGGCAAGGTAACCGTGAAGAAGTCCACGTCACCGGTCGGGTAAATCGTCAACAAAAGCTCCTCCACAACCCCACTCTCGGGCTGCAGCGCGCGCGCTTGAGCGAAGGTTTCGTTGGGCTCAAAGCGATCTTGGAAGTTTTGCCCCAAGAGGGCCGGAGCTAAGCGGAGAACCCAGCAGGCGAGGAACAGGAGATTCAACGGTTTCATAGTCAGTTGTGGGTTGGGATTGGAGTGAAAAGCCCCATGGTCGAGGCGGGATCAGGGTTCGGTGGTATTGACCCACCACAACGGTGGAGAAGCGATGCCGGGATCCCGGCGGTAGGTTTCCCCGCGCAGGTAAAGCGCCGCCGCCCGGACCATGTAGTCCAGCGGAATCGGATTCGGCCCCTCCGGCCAGGTCTCGCCCCGTTTGTAGGCGGCCGCGTAAGCGATCACTTCCTGCTGCGTCAGCCGGTTGTCCGGCGGATTTATGTCCGCCGGGTGACGCGGGTCCTGGGCGGGGGCAACAGTCAGTGTCGCCGGCTGGCTCACCGCCTCGCCGGCCGCGTTGACGGCCCGCAGCCGGAAGCGATGGCCGTTCATGCTGCTGGTGACGCCGGCGAGGCTCAGGCCGGTTGAGCGGCTGCCGCTGATGCCGCTGCCGTCGCTCAGGTCATTCCAAGTTGTGCCGCTGTCCGTCGAGCGTTGCCATTGCAGGGTGGGGGCAGGGCTCCCGCTGACCTGCGCGCTGAAGGTCGCCGTCTGCCCCTCGGCCACGGTGACATTCTGCGGCTGGGTGGTGATTTGTGGAGGCTGGCCGGCCGGGTCCCGGGCCTGTAACGGATTGTTGCGTTTCCAGAAATTCCCTTCGTCGGCTTCGTCAATGACGTTGTCACTGTCCACCTGCACCATCGGCCAGTAGTCGTAGAGGCCCGAGCCCAGGTTGGGCATGGGGGCGGTCCAAACGGCCTGGAACTCCTGGTCCGGCGCCAGCGCGGGCACGGATACGAAGGTGGGAAAGACAAAATCGTCCTGTGTGTCAAAGTCATTGCCCGGGGAGAGGAAGGCGCGGGCGCGGCTGGGCGGGGCCGGCGCCTGGCCGCCGTTCTTGAGGGTCGCGGTCAGGGTGAGAGTTTGGCCCTCCTCGACCGGCGAAGGAGTGACGTTGATGACGGGACTGAACAGGTCGGGCTTGGCGGCTTGTTCGGTAACCAGAATCTCGACCGGAGCCGAGTCGGCTGCCGCGCCGAGATTGTCAAACGCCCGCACCGAGAGCCGGTAGCGGCCCGCGGGCACGTGGTTCCAGGTGAAGGCGTAGGGCGCGGTGGTGTCTTCGCCCAATCGGGTGGATCCCTGGTAGAACTCGACCCTGGCCACGCTGCCGTCGGGGTCGCTGGCGGTGGCCTGGATCGTGAGGGTCTCCGGCGCGTTGAATGACTGGCCGGGGTTCGGGCTGGTGATGGCGGCGGTGGGCGGTCGGTTGGTGCTGACAAACTGACCGCGGCGGTAAATCACACCCACATCCGCATCCCGCATCCAGACGCTGGCCTGGCCACTCGGGGTGATGCCATCCGCGGCCAGCGGCTGCCGCACCAGCGAGAAGCCCGAAGTCACCGAGTTGTCGCCCTGGGCATAGACTATAGCGCGGTCATCGCCGGTGTAGCCGGGCACCCCCAGGCCATCGGGCGGATTGATGGTGGCCAGCGGCTTAACTTGATTGCTGGCCAGGTCGGCGGCGAAGACCGTCGAGACCCCGTTGGTCTTGTTGACCACCTCGAACGTCAACAGATGGTTCCGGGTGTTGCCCAGGCTGGGATTGCCGAAGTCCAGGCCCTCGTTGAGATCAACCAGCGCACGAATCGTGTCGGTTCGCAAATCCAGCGCATACAGCGTCCAGCCGCCAAAGACCTGGCCGCCCGGCCCCGGAATTTCGGCGTAGGCATCGTAGATGAGTATTTGGCCGTCGGCCGTGAAGTCCATCGCGTCGGCAAACCGGATGATGTCCAGTCTGGCTCCCTCGGTTCCGGGGGCGTAAAGCCGGATATCCCGCTCGGTTTCCGCGGCCAGGTCCACCAAGCGGATGTTCTTGGTCGGCTTTCCGGCTTGGTTGAGCAGCACGAAAGCGAAGCGTTTGCCGTCCGGCGCCACGGCCAGCGAATGCACCAGACCGGGGTGGCCAGCGACGCGCGGATTGGACCCGTCGGTTTCGACCATGCCCAGGTCGTTATCGCTGGTCACATAGAGCGCGAGCGTTCCGTCACCGGTCACCGCGACCCGTCTGGGGGCCAGGTATTTGACGGTGTCAATGAAGGTGCCGGAAGCGTGGTCACCACGCGCCGACTCGTAACGCACCAGGTCATACTGCCCGGCTTGCGGATTGAGCCGCAGCGCCAAGGTGGAGTCGGCGGAAGGCACGGTGGGCACCGGCGACGGGTCGGGCGTGCCGGGAGCGTCGAAAATCTCCACCGCGTCAAACGCCCGGACGGTCATGCGGGCCTGGGGCGAGTTGACCCCAAAGAGCGATTCCGCCGCATTCACACACGCGTGACGGGCATCAATGAACTGCGATTCCTTGTCCAAATGAACGGACAGCGCGCGGTAAAAGATGCGCTCGGCGTCGTGCAGGCCGATCGCGCCTTCCAGCCCCTCCGCCAGCAGATAGAAGCAGTGGTTGATGATGCTGCTGTTAATGTGCACGCCGCCGTGGTCGCCCTCTCGGGTATCCGGCAGTTGCACAAACTGGCTCATCCGGGCTGGATTGGGACGACCCGGCATTTGCGAAAGGGCATTGGGGTTGGCGTAATTCTGGACTGGAAACGGCGAAGGCAACCCATCGCCCTTCAACCAGTCGGGCCGGCTGCCGCGGGTGTAAGCCTCCACCATTTCGCCGAGGATATCGGCGAACGCTTCATTCAGGGCGCCCGGTTGATTGTGGTAATTCAGGATGCCGCCGTTGCCGAGGCTGTTGATGACCCCATGGGTGAGCTCGTGGCCGCACACATCAAGCGCCCGAGTATATCCATCCCCAAAGTACATCACCTTCGAAGCACCGTTCCAAAAGGCGTTGGGAAAGTTCAACCCCAGTCGCACCACCCCCACCAGGCTGCTGCCCTGGTCATCGAGGGAGTTGCGGCTGTGGCGCTGGAGGTAATAATCGTAGGTTTGGGACAGCCCGAAGGCCGCTCCGACGGCATCCGGCACCCAGCCTGACGTCGCCGAAGCGGAAGTCACATGAAAGAGATCAAATCGGCTCTGGACCAACACCTCCCAGCGGTCGGTCGGCGGTTGGTTCCGCGCATCCAGGATCCCGATGGCACCACGGGCGTTGTTCGGCGGAGTGGACGAGCGGTCAAACATCGGCTTGCTGGTGTCCACCATGAAGTAGGTGTTGCCCTCCTGCCACACCGTCAGGGGCCGGACGTTTCCCAAGCCGTCCACGCCGCTGCCGGCGGCTGCGCCATGCGGACAGAGGCTGATGCGGGCGAGGACGGCGCCGTTTTCGGCGTCAAGCAAGTACTGCCAGGCCGAAGCGAGCCCCAAGATCAGGTCGAACTTCCACGCCAGTCGCGCGGGCCGATCCAGCGGCGCATAAATCACCAGCTCCGGTGGGGATGCCTCGGCAAGAGCACCGCCGACCACCGTCTCACGGGCCGACTGGATGGCTTGTTCGCCAGTCAGGTTGGGGGTGGTGGGGACCCCACTCGGAGTCGGCACGAACGCCCCATCCAACAAGTAAACGTCTCCCACCGCATCCAAATGGACTTTCAATTCCGCCGGCCAGACCGGCAGGCCTTTGTACTGTTGGCGAAAACGCAGGTGCTGATGGCCCAAATGGTCCCGTTCGCGTGCCACGACTTGCAGTTCCTGATCCGGATCCTCCAGGCGCAACAGGACGGCATTGGCGCGGAGAAAGTTCCGCGCCGTGAGCTCGTCCAGATCGGCGCCGGCTTTGGCAATGCCGGAGAATCGCCGCTCAAGCGGGCGGCCCTTGATGAGCAGGGGCGTGCCATTGACCGGACGGAAACGCACCTCCACGTCGCCCCCGCTCTGCCCCTGCAGGCGGGCCAGGGCCGCTTGCTGCCGGGCGGCGGCCAGGTGGGCCCCCGGTTCATCGGCCGAATTGGTGGCGGCGAACGATCTCGGGGCGAGTTGCTCGCGCAGCCAACGGGTCAGTCGTGCCGCGTGCGGATCGGGGGCAGAGTCGAGCCCGGCGCCCGTGCCGGCGGGATCCAGAGCAATTGAAAAAGCCGGCGCCTGATCGAGCGGATGAAGCCGGAACGGCAGCGGGTCAGGCTCGTCGGCCGGCTGGCTCAGCCCAAGCACAGCGGCCAGTGTCGCTGTTCCAACCAGGGTCAACCAGGGGCCGGGTCGCACGGACCAATGTCGTTGTCTGGACATAAGTTGATTTGTTGCTTCGTTGGCGTGGCCGGCGAACACCAGCCCGCCAATTGCCCTTCGGTTGATTCCCGTTGCAAGGGGCCAACCGCCTGCGGCTCCGTCGCCACGTCCCGACCAACCACGCGGAAGGCTGAACTCGAGCCGCTCCCCGCGGTAGTCGCACAAAGATGTGCATCCGGCGCCGGGGCGCGGCCGCCCGCTTTGGCGTTTCGAAACGGAGGCGGAGGAACCGCCACCCACGCCCGCGCCCGGGTGGTTTACCTGCCGAGGAACTTCACCACCGCCTCCGTGCGCGAGGTGACGTGGAGTTTCTCGTAGATGCGCCGGATGTGGCTGCGCACGGTGTCCAGGGCAATGTCCAGTTGCTCGGCGATCTCCTTGTAGCGGTAGCCGCGCGACAGGAGCCGGAGAATCTGCTGCTCGCGCGGACTGACTTCGACGGTGGTCGCGGCGCTGGCCGGCGATGGGCGGTGGAAGGCTTGCACCACCTTGCGCGCGATGGCGCTGGTCATGGGCGAGCCGCCGCGATGCACCTCCGCGATGGCTTCGAGAATCGCGGCTGGGGAAGCGCGCTTGAGCAGATAGCCGGTGGCGCCGGCGGCCAGCGAATCGAACACCCGCTCGTCGTCCTCGAACACGGTGAGCATGATAAACTGGACGGCGGGCAGCCGGGCTTTGAGTCGGCGCACGCATTCGAGCCCGGAAAGCCTGGGTAGTTGAATATCCATCAACACCACGTCCGGCCGACTGCTGGGAATCCCGGCGAGCGCCGCTTCTGCGTCGGCGTGGACGTCCACGCATTGGAAGCCGGGCGTGCCGCCGATCAGCAGGGCCAGGCTTTGGCGGGTGCCTGGGTCGTCCTCGACGATGGCCACCCGCACCGGCCCGGCCGGAAGTGGAGCGTCACCATTCACCTCGGCGAGTTTAGCGCCCGCGACGACCGCCTCCAAGAGCATGAAGATGCTAACTCGCGCTCCGGACGCATCTCAATTTCTTGCCTCAGTGCTGGCTGCCAAGATGACGGTGGATTTCCAACCGGACGGCCGGTCAGGGGCGTGGGCGACCTCGCCCGCCGCCCTGCGGGTTGGGAAACCGGCGATACAGCCGACCGGAAGTCGGCGCCACAAGGGCGGGCCGCCCCGCCCGGCACTCGCCAGGAAACTGAGATGCGCCGCCGCGCCGGCATGCCGCGCCGGCCCATTATGCCGGCCGTCAGTTCGCCGGTAACGGCACTTCCATGCGCACCTGGGTCCCGCGACCCGGCTGGCTGGCCACGGTCAGCCGGCCACCGAGCGACTCGATCCGATGACGCAGATTGACCAAGCCGTTGCGCTCGCGGCCGGCGGATTCCGGCGCGAATCCGCAGCCGTCGTCTTCGATGGCCAGGGTCAGGGTCGCCGCGGTCACGTGCAGCCGCAGCCAGACTTCGGTAGCCCGGGCGTGTTTGGTCACGTTGTTCAAGGCCTCCTTGCACGCCAGGAACAGGCTGTGCCGCGCCTCCGTCCTCAGGCGCAGATCCGGCAGGCGTTCGGGCAGGTCCAGCCGGCAGCGGAGGCCGGCCGCGCGCAGGAATTCCTCGGTGTAGGCGGACAGGTAGGAAGCCAGATTCTCCAGCCTGTCCTTCCGCGGGTTCAGCGCCCAGACGATCTCGTCCACGGTGCCTGCCAGCTCGCGGGTGCCGGCGACCAATTCGTCGGCGTGGAGGCGGGCCCGCTCAGGCCAGGCAAGGTCGCGCCGCGTCAGCTCGCTCAGCAACGTCAGTCGGGTGAGGCTGGCACCGAGGTGGTCGTGCATGTCTTGGGCGATGCGAGCCCGCTCGCGGCTCAGGGCCTGCTCCCGCTCCATAGCGCGGACCCGCCAGCGCCAGCGCCTGGCTTCCAGGCCGCGAAGCAAAGCCAGCGCCCCGACCAGAACGGCCATGGTTGCCGATCCGGCTGCCCAAGGCGACTTCCACCACGGCGCGCGGACCGGCGGCGGCCACCAGGCGACGACCCGGTGTGGCGTGTCAGCCTGGAGCATCGATCCCGGCAAGCCGTCCGCCGTCCCGGGGAAGACGCGCACGAGGCCCTCGCGGTTTAGCGCGCTCTTGTGCAGCCACGAAGCCATGCCCACGTCCGCGTGGCCATCACCGTTTAGGTCGCCCAACCCTTGAACAGTCACACCCGGTTCCGCGTAGGCCAAGTCGTTCTCGACCATCCAGTCCGGGGCGGTCCGCAAACCCTGCGCGCAGCCGCGGAACAGCCAGGCGCGGACTCGATTCGCGCCCGGACTAGTGAACCACGTGGACCCCACGACGACGTCCGCAAACCCGTCCCGGTCCACGTCGCCCGCCGCGCTGAGAGAGGTGCCAAACAGGCCGTCGGGCACGTTGCCGCGCGCGATCCAGGCCGGGACCGACGCCAAACCGCCGGCGGATCCCAGGAACAGGAAGACCTTGCCCTCTTCGCGGTAAATTTCCTCCGCCTTGTACGCGCCCACGAGCACATCAGCATAGCCGTCGCCATTGACATCGCCCGCACTGCTGAGCGTCCGGCCAAAAGCTGATCTCATCCGCTGTGGAGAAACAAAGGTCGCGTCCGGTTGCTTCGCAAGACCCTGCCGGTGGCCGTGAAAGACGAGCATCCGCCCGGTGGCAAGCAGGTAGCCGGTCTTGCGGTCGCGCAGGTAAAAGGCGGGTTCCCCAACCAGCAGGTCGTCGTAACCGTCGCCGTTGACGTCCCCCGCGGCGGCCACCGCCGCTCCCAGGCTGGTGGCTTTGCGACGGCTTTGGAAGCCCCAGTCCGCCTTCTGGTTGAGCCCGGTGGGTCCGCCGTACCAAACGTAAACCCGGCCCTCCCGGCGATCCACTTCGCCGTAATAGGCCGCGCCCACCGCCGCGTCTGCAAAGCCGTCGCCGTTCAAATCGCCTGCCGCGCACAGGGCATAGCCCAGGCAGAGACCCTCCCACTCGCCTTCCACGTGCCAGTCCGCCTCCGCGTGCGGACCGTCTTGCGAGCCGTAAAACAACCAGAGCGCTCCGCGGCGGTTCCGGTGCATCCACGAGCCGACCAGCACGTCCGCGCAGCCGTCGCCGTTGAAATCGCCGCACGCAACCGTCTCGGCAAAGCGCTGCTCCGGCTCGGCGCCTTCCGCCCGCCACGCGGGTGTGGTTTGCGGGCCGCCTGCGGCGCCGGGGAACAGGAGCACCCGCCCCGCCCGCCAGTACGGCTTGGGATACACCCGCGCACCGACCACCACGTCGCTGAGGCCGTCGCCGTTCACGTCGCCCGCGGCGAGCGCGTGGCCGAACTGGCCGGCCGATGCGTCGTTCTCCAACAACCAGGTTGCCCCGGCCGCCGCCAGAGCTTCGGCGGTCACCCCGGCCCAGACCAACAAGGCAATGGTCAGCAGTCGGAACCCCGCCGCATCCGCCGCAGTCTGAAACGACCGTCGCCTCTCAACAATCCCCCCCTCCGAGCCCTGAACCGCCCCCCCACAACGCCGTGCGTTCGGTCGGGAACAGCGGCTCTGGCCGGCCTTGTCCCCGTCCCTCTCTGACCGAGCGGCACAGATACTCCCGGCGTCCACGCCCCGGGCCGCGCCTGTCCCGGACGTCGGGGAGAATCGAGCTTTTATGATGGAGAGTTTCAACGTCAGGGCTGATGGTCGCGTCGGTAATTTGCCCCATACCGTTGGCTGCGCAATCGGGCGCCTAACGTCCGCCATGCACCATGCGACATGCTCCATCTGTGGTTCGCCCGCGGCCCGGCGCCGGCAGCCGGGCCGGCAGGCCTTCGAAGTGGCAACAGCCGTTCGCCGCCTACCGGATGCCCACTGCGCCCCGGGCGTTTGAAGCGGCGGTTGCTGTCCACCTCGAGGGTCTTCTCCCCCGCTCCCGAGGCGCGCTTGACCGCGAAGCATCGAAGTGTTGTTCATCATTTCCATCAGCCCGGCCATGCCCCGCCCGCTCCGCCCTCCTCCGGCAGCCTCCGGGCGCGCCGGCGCGGCTGTTGCGCCTGCTCGCGCGGCCGGCGCGCACGCTCCCCCGATGGGGACTGCCCGGAGAAGACGATCGTCAAATTCGCCGGACCGACGCACCGACTTCCGGCCGATGCCCGGCTGGCTCCGGAGGCGGCTTCATCCGGCGGGGGCAATCCGCGCCCTGATCCGAAAGCCACGCGCTGCCACCACCTCCCCAACTCCGCAACCTCCACAGCCTGACCGCGCGCAACACGGGGACGCCCCGGCGGTGGAGGCTTTGCTCCACCTGGTGTATGACGAACGGCGCCGGGTCGCCGCCGCCAAGCTGGCGCGCGAGGCCGCCGGGCAAGCCCTCCAACCGACCGCCCTGGTCCATGAGGCCTGGCTGCGGCTGGCGGGCGACGGCGCGCCCCGATCCGCCAAGCGCGCCCATTTCTTCGCCGCCGCCGCCGAGGCCATGCGCCGCATTCTGATCGAACGCGCCCGCCGGAGAATGGCCGCCAAGCGCGGGAGCGGCGCCGCCCCGCTGGACGTGGACGAGTTGGACATCGCCGCGCCCGCGCCCGCGGAGCGTCTGCTCGCGATGAACGAGGCGCTGGAGACGTTCGCCGCCCTTGATCCGCTCAAGGCCGAACTGGTCAAGCTGCGGTACTTCGTCGGCCTGAGTTTCGAGGAAGCCGCCGCGGCGCTGGGCATCGCCGTGCCCACCGCCAAGCAATGGCGGGCCTATGCCCGCGCCTGGCTGGCCGTCGAGCTGCGAGACCTCGAGGGCTGGTTTCGGACATATTTGGGCCCTAGTTTTGCGGATGGAGAAATAGAATCGCATGGACGCTTCGCGTGAAGAAGCCCCGTTTGTTGCCGCCCTCGAACGGGGCGGCACAGCTCAATTGTCAATCGGCGGAGGATGCCGGGTGGGTTGGGGGTTGAGTGGAGGGTTGGTAATCTGCCCCCAGCCGTTTGTCCATGGGCGGTGGTACCAAGAGGTCGGGATGGCGAGGCATCCGAAACGCGGGAATTCCAACCGCGACCCCGTGATTTTGGCCGTGGGGGGCTCAGAGATTGAACTCCGGGCCGAGATAGATTTCCCGGGCTCGGGGATCATTAACCAGAAAGTCCGCCGGTCCTTCGCACAGGACCTCGCCTTTGTGGATGATGTACGCCCGGTCCACCAGCTTGAGCGTCTCGCGCACGTTGTGGTCGGTGATCAAGATGCCCAGCCCCCGCTCCCGCAGCCGGCGAACGATTTTTTGGACCTCGTACACGGCGATGGGGTCAATGCCGCTGAACGGTTCGTCCAGCAGCATGAGCTTGGGGCTGGTGATCAGGGCGCGGGTGATTTCCAGCCGGCGTTTTTCCCCGCCGCTAAGCTGATAGGCCCGGCTTTTCGCCAGGGGGGTGAGGTCCAGTTCGTCCAGCAGATAGCGCAGCCGCAGTTGCCGTTCGGAGCGGCTCAACCGGCAGGTCTCCAGAATCGCCAGCAGATTTTGCTCCACCGTGAGTTTGCGGAAGACCGAGGGATCCTGGGTGAGGTAACCGATGCCCAGGCGCGCGCGCTGGTGCATGGGCAGCCGGCCTATGGGACGGCCCTCGAAGCGCACGCTGCCGGCATCCGGACGCACCAGTCCCACGATCAGGTTGAAGGTGGTGGTCTTGCCCGCGCCGTTGGGACCCAGCAGACCCACAATTTCCCCGGCCGCCACGCGGATGCTCACCCCGTTGACGACCCGGCGCTTGCGGTATTCCTTGACCAGCCCCTCGGTGGTCAACAACGGCTCGGGCGCGGCCACCGCCACGGGTGTTGCGGCGGGAGAAGCGGTTTCCGGCCCGGGCTGGGTGGATGGAGTCGGGTCCATGTGTCGAGATTCCGGGAGGGCCGGGGCGGCGCCACCGGTTGGTTGGGGCGAACGCCGGAGCGCGCGTCCATTCGATCCGAAATGGCCCGCGGCCGCCGGCCCGATGTTGGCGCGTGTCCCAGGTCAACATGCGGGTGCCGCAGATGCGGCCCTCGGGGGTTTCCACCACGGGTTGGCCGGCCAGCTCCAAGCGTCCGTCGGCTTCGGTGTAGGTGGCTGTTTCACCCTGAGCGCGGCGGTCTCCGCGTGTCACTCGCACCGCCCCGGTGGCCGTGGCGCGGTCCAGACGGTTGGTGCCCGCGCGGAACGTGGCCTCCACCTGGTCCGCGCGCACGGTGGTGCGGAGGGGCGCCGCCGACGGGTCGCGCAAGTCGAGTTGTTGCCCGGACACGCCGCCATCGGCCCACAGACGCCGCGGATGGCCGTCGGGCGCCAACTCCACCCGCAGACGCGCGCATTCGAGGATCCGGCTCAGGCCAGGGCGGTGGGACTGGGGGAACTGCTCGAGCCGAACGGCGCCGCGGGCTTCCAGCCAGTCCGCTCGCTCGGCGCCGGCCACGTCCAGTTCCCGGCAGGTCAATTCGCCGCGCGCTTCGTTGTTCTCCACAAGCCGCGCTCGAACCCGCGGGGAGACACGCAACAACCCGGCTTGAAAGACCGCGGCCTCGGCCTCGAGTTCCAGCCAAATTGCGCTCTGCTCGAGGGCGGCGGGCGCGGGGGCATTGGGGCGTCCTGTCCAGCGGCCGAGAACGTCGTCCAGCGCCCAACGCAGGCGGGCCGGGTTGCGGGCTTCGGCGTGTTCCCGGGTGATGTGCACGCGCAGCACGCCGCCGCGCACCTCCTGTCCGGGGGCGGACCAAACGGCATTGCCGGTCAGCTCCAGCACAGCGTTGGTCAGGAGCGCCCGCTCGGCGGCAGCCTGCCAGCGCCCGTTTGTCTCCCGGATGGTAACGTTGGTCTCCGCCAGCACGCCGGGAACGGGCCCGTTGGTGGGCGGCAAAAACAGCGCGAGGGCTGCCGCGCTCAACTCGATCATTTCGGTGGGGGACTCGGCCGGCGGCGGTGGTGCGGCGCCGGGCAGGGAAAGGCCGGCCAGGTGATTCGATCCTGTGGGCAGGCGCAGCGCGGCATCGCCCAGCGCGCGCAGCACCCGAACGTTGTCGCCACGGGTGCGTTCGAGCAGAAAGCGCCGGGCGCGGGCCTCGCGGGTGGCGTCGTTCCAGCGGGGATGGCCGGTGAGCTCGACCGTCTCGCCTCCCTCGAGCACGCGGTATTCAGCCCGCCCGCTGGTGGCGCGGCTGTCATCGCGACGACTGGTGATTTCCACCTCTTCCTCGGCCAGCAGACGGTCGAACCGTCCCTCGGCGCCGCGCTGAATGGTCAGTTGGCGGCAGCGCACTTCCAGCTCGGGGTCCCGGACCCGGACGTTGCCGGTGAAAACCGCCATGTTGTCCGCGTACTGAAGCCGCAGGGAGTTGGATTCGATACGCAGGAGCCCGTCGTCTGCCGACGGGTCTGAGGCGCGGCGGCGGACCTCGGTGCGGACCTGGTTGGAGATCACGAGTTCGCCGGGCTCCTGGGTCCAGAGGAAACCGACGCCATCAAGGGTCAGCAGGCCGTCAGCGGTGGTGACCCGCAGGCCGTCGGCGGACCAGACGCGGCTCTGACGCAGGTCCACGACGCAGTTGGTGGCGCGGACCTGGAGGTTGGCGTTGGTGTGTCCTTTGAGATCGTAATGCTCCGCGCGGGCGGTTTCCAAAAGCACCGTCCCGTCCGGACGGGTGCGGGCGCCCGTGCCGGTGAGCAGTCCGGTCTGCT
>FWWM01009136.1_pt1 | contig 18475 bp, 14 predicted proteins | sample 2228351 | NCBI WGS metagenome assembly FWWM01 (sample SAMEA103939774, study PRJEB20133) | metagenome
GGTCTTGTTCCCCTGCACTTCTCGTAAGACCCGCAGAATATGTTCCTTCTCCAGCTCCCGTAACGTCATCCCCACCCCCCCATTCGACCCTGCTGCCCCCGGGGCAGACCCCACCAGCGTCTTGACCAGCTTGGAGAGATCCTCGACATCGATCACCTCCCCCTCCGCCATCACTACCGCACTCTCGATCACATTCTCCAACTCCCGCACATTCCCCGGCCAGGGATACTGCAGCAATAACCGCATCGTCCGCGCACTCACCCCTCGAATTGTTTTCTGATTGGCCTGGGTAAACTTCTCCAGAAAAAAGTCGACCAATAACGGGATATCCTCCCGCCGCTCCCGTAATGGGGGTAACTGAATCGGAATCACTTCAATCCGATAAAACAGATCTTCCCGGAATGTCCCTGCCTGCACCGCCTGCCGCAGGTCTTTATTGGTCGCCGCAATGATCCGCACATCCACCTTGATCGGTTTACTCCCCCCCACTTTCCGAAACTCCCGGCACTGTAACACCCGTAACAACTTCGCCTGCAAGGGTAAACTCAGCTCCCCAATCTCATCCAGAAAGAGGGTGCCGGTATCGGCTAACTGAAAGACCCCTTCCCGTTCGGCTGCCGCGGAGGTAAAGGCCCCCTTGACATGCCCAAACATCTCACTCTCCATGAGCCCTTCCGGGATGGCGGTACAGTCCAGGGTGACCAGGGGTTTATCTTTGCGGGGGCTATTATAGTGGATGGCGCGGGCGATGAGTTCTTTGCCGGTGCCGCTTTCCCCATAGAGACAGACATTGGCGTTGGATTCTGCTACTTTGCTGACCTTGGCAAACACCTCCGCCATCTTGCGCGATTTCCCAATGATATTGGGGAACTGCAGGGCCTGATGCCTTTTCTTCGATCTTCTTAAATATACTGGTTGAGTAAATCCCCTTTTCTGAAGAGCACGTCGCACTATAGCCTGAAGAAGATGGGAGTCATAGGGTTTGGCAATATATTCGAAAGAACCGAGATTGACACAGGCTTCCACATTGTCACTATCGGCATAGCCGGTGACAATGATGACCGGAATCTGATACCCCTGACGCTGGACCGCTACCAAAAGATCAAGGCCACTCATTCCGGGCATGACCAGATCCGAGATAATGACATCGACTGATTCCCGGGTCAGGAGGTCCAGCGCTTCTTCCCCTGAAGCAGCACAACGCACATCCGCCGGAAGAAGCTGGAGAATTTCCTGTCCAAGCTCCTGATGAGCAGGATCATCATCTACTATGAGAATCTTAGGCACAGACATCTTCCTCAGCCCCCTTTTCACTCTCCCAATATGGATTTTATATATATCCAAAACTATATTGGAGCATATCATCATGAAAAAAACTGTGAGATTAATCACAATGACCATCTCACTCTCCTAAAGACATCTGTCCACCCTTTTGGCTATACCTAATAAATAAACCACGCTTGGGGCAGCATGTCTGTCCAGGATGATTATATTTAGCTCCTTACATTCACAGCTCCTTGCTGCTATGGAGATGTTGCCCTCCAATCGAAAGAAAGATACTACCCTTCTCCAAAACATGTTCTCTAGTTATTTATCGGCTTTTCTCGTTTATATCTTTATAAAAATTCTGAGAAATTTTTGCATTTGGAAAAGGGGAATGCCTTTAGATCTCCCTGCTTGATAGAAATTTTTTCCTTTCTGGTAAAGGTCTTTTGAGTTATTCCCCACCTGCTGCCATACTGCAAATAGCCACTGTATGATAGAGCACTTACTCTACCATAAATAGAGTTGCTAAACAAGCTACTAAATGCAAAATTTGCATATTGCCTTCTTTCTTCAGAGAGCTTCAGCAGTACAGATCTTAGTAATAAACCATAAATCAGTGTCCTATGAATGCTGTTCATGATTTTCAATTACAAAATATTATTTGCAAAATATGGCAAAAAATTCATATCAGGAAAGAAAAATTGATCTGCTCCTATTTTTCTTCCTCTTTGAAAACAAACTCTGTTTTCAGAAATTCCCGTAGCACTACTGTAGCATACGTTCCCTTGCGTAAGGTAAAGGAGAGAATTATCCCGTGAGGATGCGGCTCCATGCTGAAATCGTGCAGAAAGAGACGGGCTGGACGACGTCCCCCATCCAAGCGCACGTTTCGGAACATATCAGGAGTCACCCCAGCATCTTCGAGTACCTGTCTTTCCAGATCTCCAGCCTTTCCCTGTGCCCATAGCATCCGGTACCCATACACAGGACCGGTATAGGTAATCTCTTGCTGCTGGAAACGAAGAATTTCTTTGGCAGCATCAAGAACTGGAAACAGTCCTCCGGTATCGAATTTCTTGGCGATATCACCGGTAAGAAGCTGATCGAACCAGCCAAAGTGTATACGTTTGACTAACCAGGCATTAAAAAGAGCCGCTTGATAAGCCGAGAGAAATAATTGTCTAAGCCACCGGTCCCCAGTTCCTTGTCCCTGTAAAATTTCCCACCCCCGTTGGGCATTATCACCATGGATTCCAAACCGTTGTAGGCCATAGTAATTCGGGAAACCCCGTTTTTGCAAAGCAAGAGCAATTTCATATGCGATAGATATGGCTGCTGGTACTGGTGAGAACACCACAATGCGAAAGCGATTCCCTAATAGGTGACCCATTTTTAACTTATTCCGATGTCTTTTAGCCCATAGAACCCTCACCGGTAATGCTTCTTGAATTCGTCGGATTATTGTTGCTTCGTCGTGATCAGGCAAAAACAAAGAAAAAGTCTGAGTGACCCGAGCCTGTTTATCCTTCAGTCCGGCATAGCCCACATCTCTGGCACGCAGACCAAAGAGGTGAGCCAATCGTTTTTGCAGAGTTCGCGTGTTCCACCCTTCCCGGATCAGACATACATACACATGCTCGCCTTCGCCAATGGGTTCATAAAGGGGGATCTCTTCCACCACGAAATGGGCTGGTTTGTGTTTGATCTCTCCACCTATTCCAGGGAGATCTGTGGTGATAAAGGGCAAAGCTACATAAGTAACCGTCAATTTTTCCATTTTCTGCTCTGCAACCATATCGCAAGCATTGAGGTTTATGAAAAGCGCACAGTCAGATCCTCAGAACCTTTGATCTCTTGCTTTCGGCGTACTCAGCAGTGAAAACCTTCAGACACCCTGCTTTTCTAAGTCACAAAAGTCCTCAAAAGCGACTCATAGTTACTAGTGCACTGGAAATCTAATTCTGACAGGAGAATTCATGCACAACCATTTGAATTTTCAGAAGAACCAGCGCTGTGTTGGTGGGCTCAGCCCACCCCACATGCTGACAGGAGCAATTGTCTCTTGAAATCGATTCGGAAAGCGGTTTTTCAAAGTATATAATACATTCTAACTCAAAAGTGACGGGTGAGAGCTCAGTCCGACTCTCATTGGATGAAATTAGACCTTGAAAAATTGAAGCTCCTGCGTATTTTGGAGATTCCCAATCATCAAAATCACACAGGAGCCCTTAACATGTGGCAAAGCACATGCATTCCGTCCAACGTAACCAACGTACTCTACAAATGCAAGCCCATTTTTCGCTGTGCCCAGGCACGTCACTTCTGGGTATTTTGTTGGCTGCTGATAGCCCTGATTCTCGACAGTGGCAAAGGCACCTTGAAGGGATTGTGCCAGTATCTGCCTCCGAAGCTCAAATACTGGACGCTCATGCGTATGGTACGCGCTGGACAATGGGACGCCGATATGCTGGTGCATCGAATGGCGCATGATGTCTTGAGGTATTTGCCACCGCCGGCTGATGGGGTTATCCATCTCAGCGCTGATGCCACCCGCAAAGACAAACGGGGACAGAAACATCCCCTGGGATTCTTTCGCCGTGAAAGTGACCATGCACCTTATACCTTTGGCTTTGACATGGTATTGCTCATTGCCAGTTGGGAGCATTTCCGGCTACCCATTGCCATTGCCCCGATCGACCCTGAGATCAAGGGGCATCAGAACAAATTGTTGCGGCACATGCTCGAAACCTTTGAGCCCCCGGCCTGGGTCAAAGCGGTCATCGTGAGCGGCGATGCCGGCTTTTGTGCCAACGAGACCCTGCGGCTCATCCACCACAAGGGGTGGATATACGTCTTTGCCATGGCCCGGACGCGAAAGTTTGCCGATGGCAAGTATGTACGTGATCTGGTCTATCATCTGCCCAGGCACTGTTATGGTCGCCGTGCGACCTATACCCCGGATGGACGCCGCCGTGATTTCTGGGTATTGCAACGGCGTGCCACACTGCACCAACTCGGTGATGTCACAATCGTTCTCTCCACAAAGCGGCGTAACCAAGGGCCGAAACAAGTCAGACTCTTTGTGAATCTCCTCGAGGTGAAGGGTGGCACGGTGTTGAGTCTCTACGCTTGGCGTTGGGGTGTTGAGGTCACCCTAAAAGAAATTAAAGGTGGCTTACATCTGGGCCAGATGCAGGTGACCAGCGACAAAGACCGCGTCAAGCGTTCGGTGGCGCTGCCGGTTTGTGCCTACCTGTTGTTGGTTAGGCTCTACGGACGAGATGAAAGCCTGTCGAGTCCGTGGAGTCTGTTTCGTCTCAAACAGCGCTTCATGGTCGACATGGCCAATGCACAGTGTGCTCGAATTGAGACCAAATGGCAGCGTAAGCTATTGAAACTCAAAGAGGCTGCCTAATTCATTAACTGTGACCTGTCACTTCTGAGGTAATAAGCGACGTATCAATAATTTTTATCCCCATCTGCTGGATTTTTCCCAGATCCTGCGCAGTCAGAGACATTGTATTTTGGGAATCAAGAAGCACAAAGTTGAGAAGCCTGTGTGGAGCAGTTCGCCGATAACAGCTCTGTTGCAGATAGGTGAGGAGAGTTTCTACCGAGCGAGCCAATGACAGGCCGAGTTGTTCTGGATCTGTACCTGTATTGGGGATATAGACTTTGGGGCAAGTATTCTCACTAATAGCCTGTCCCACTCCTTTGGGAAGAAGATTGGCAATGAGGCTCGAATAAAAACTCCCCATAGGATAACAGATGAGATCGGCTTCCTGAATGAGCTGTTGAACCGGTTGACGAATGGTTATCTCCACAGGGTCAGCGGTCTGCTGATCTTTGGTCAAGTATAATTTCTGGACTGGAGACCGAATCGGTGGTACCTCTTTTCCGGTGAGCAAGTGCTGTCCCACGAACTGGTGTCCATCTTCCAGAATGACTGCTAAATCCAGAGATTCAGTAACAATCGGGCGAACGATTCCCCGGACTTCGAGGACTCTCGAAAGCAAAAAAATAACGGCATCGATATCGAGACCACCTTGCAGATATCCACCAGCGAGGATGAGATTCCCAATACTCGCCCCTCGCAAATCAAAATCCGAAGGCATATGCTTGAGCAAGAACCAGAGGTGATGACGGATAATTGAGCGCATGGGTTCCAGGATCTGGGCAACCAGTGGATCGGTGCCAGCAGCCATCTCTTGCAACCAATAATAGAGGTCTTGTCGGCTTCCATCTTGCGGCAAACGAAAGACAAAGAGTCGAGAAATATCTGGATAACCCGGTACAGACGGATCAGCCAACGCCAGAAGACGGTTACGCACATCTCCTACCGAGAGCATATGAAAAGCTTGACGCAACTTTGCTGAGCTTCCTCCTGAATCAAAGGCGGTCATAAGATGAACAGAATTGTGGGTATAGTGAATGAGGAGCTGGCTCAACGACTGTAAGGCTGTACCTCCACTAAAGAACAGAATCTTCGATCCCAATTCTGGTGCTTTCCGATACCGGGCCATACGATGGCGATCAGGCAAAACTGCAGCGCGGGTAATAGTGATCTCTTGACCTTTCTTCTCGGACATAAATCTTTAGCAGCCTCTTCCATGATAAGCCCTTCCGGTTTCTGGAGAACCCGTCTCCTGGTATTGCTCATCCTCTTGAGAGCTCCGGGCTGTAACCTGCGTGTCACACCCGGTGAGTTTCCATACCAGGCCTCCCAGTGGGCCACCGATGAACGGGCCGACGATATACACCCAGAAACCGTTATCCGGACCAGGGATGGCAATATTACCCCAACCAAGGAAATAGGCGATAACCCGAGGACCAAAATCACGGGCAGGATTCCAGCCGGCCTGCGTGATGGGTGCAAAGAGGCTGATCAACACGGCTACAGTAAAACCAATAAAAAATGGCGTTAAGTTTGCTGCAGGAGCAGTGGTATTTCGCGAGGTGGTGAGGGCAAAAATGACCAACACGAGTATAGCAGTTCCAAATCCTTCCACCAGCGCGGCATGCCCTGGTGAGACAAGGGCCCGAGCTGCTGTATCGGTGCCGAACAGAGCAGGATTGGGGAAATATTCCCCAAAGATCATCGCCGAGAGTTCACTGCCTGGTGTACCTCGGACGATCCCCTTGGCCGTTTCAAACCGTAGGAGAAATGGCCTAAATAGCCAGGCAATGGTTATACCAGCGCAGATAGCTCCAAGCAATTGCGCCACAATATAAGGAAAAAGATGTCGGAAAGGGAAGTCAGCGCGTCGCCACAGCGCAAAGGCCAACGACACGGCAGGATTTAAGTGCGCTCCAGAGAGGGCAGCAGAAGTGTAAATAGCAATAGTAACTCCGAACCCCCACACCACGGCGACCTGCCAGAGTCCTATTTGAGCTTCAGTCAAAACAGCCGTAGCCACTGAGCCTGTACCAAACAGTACCAGCAAATAGGTACCGAGCAATTCTCCTGCTAAAGCGCGAACAAGGGATGGATATGAAAGCATAAGCCATTTTACCTCATTTTCGTCCTAGGGAATCTTTCACTCTGTGTGTGATAATTCCGTGAAGCGTCTCGTGGATCGATTTTGAGATTCTATACCTTCTACAGAGTGCTGGTCGTTAAGTAATACCAATTTCGCATTCTTATCATGCTGAGCCCTACACTGCGCTTCAGGGTAAACTCCGTGCAGAAGCTCTAAATCTGCACAGAGGTTTATTCTGAACAGCGTGAAAGACACAGAGTGATAAAAGGGTAGGCTACATTTTTCTGGCAAATTGGTATACGTTCCGAGCCGTAGCTGCCCACAAAATGGGGGAGGATATGCATGAGAAGATACACAAATAGCTTCATGGTGGTAGTGCTTCTGGTAAGCGTTCAATAAAGGCTTTGATTTCATCTCGTACTCGGCGATAGTGTTTGAGGGCATTATCCGGAGTATCCTGTGCCGCCAGTCGAGGTGGGTCATCAAATCCGACATGCAGCACTTTGGTCTGACCAGGAAAGACCGGACAGTTCTCATAGGCATCACTACACACCGTTACTACATAATCAAAAGGAATGTGGGCAACTTGCTCAAGGGATTTAGAGAACTGGTTGGTCATGTCGATCCCCACCTCCGCCATTACCTGGACGGCTAGCGGATCGAGTCCTTTGGGATGGGTGCCTGCGGAATAGGCTTCAATCAAGTTCTCCTTTAAATGTCTGGTCCAAGCCTCGGCCATCTGGCTCCGGCAGGAATTGCCGGTACAAAGGAACAGCACCCGTAATTTAGAGTGTGAAGGGGTTTCTGTCGTAGACATCAAGACTCCAGCAGACTTTAGCCCGATCTGTTCTTAATGGAGAGACCCTTCATCCTTTAGCTTGTAGGAGCATTTTTCCCCATATGTCGGATAATCTTGCCTTTTACCATAAAGATGACCATTTCCGACACATTGGTGGCATGGTCGGCAATACGCTCTAGAGCTTTAGAGATAAAAATCAAGCGCATGGAACGGGTAATAGTTTGAGGGTTTTCCAGCATAAAGCTCAACAACTCTCGAAAGAGTTGCTCATTCAATTTATCGACTGTCGTGTCGCGTTTGAGCACCTCTTCAGCAAGGGCTACATCTTTCTCCACAAAAGCATCTAGACAGTCATGAACCATTTTTTGGGCTTCTTCAGCCATACGGGGCAGGTCGATATATGGCTTGAGAGGTGGTTCGGCGTTGAGTTCAATGGCTCGCTCGGCAATACTCGTGCCCAGATCAGCAATCCGCTCTAAATCAGTAACGATCTTCATGGCTGTAGTGATAAAACGAAGATCGCTGGCCGTGGGTTGACGCAAAGCCAGGATATGGAGACAGAGTTCATCGATTTCCACCTCCATACGGTTGATTTGGAGATCGGCTTCAATCATATGGCGGGCAAGCTCTGAATCTCGATCGGTCAAGGCTTGCATAGCCCGAAAGATCATCTCCTCAACTAATCCCCCCATCCGCAGGAGCCTTTCCTGGAGTTCAGTCAGCTCCTGGTCATATTGTTTGCGAATATGCCGCCGTTCTTCTTTTATTTCTTCAGGTTTTTCTGCCATGGTGGGAATCCTTTTTCTAAACCACGCCCGATACTCGAAACACGTTTAGCCGAATCGGCCAGTTATATAATCCTCAGTTTGACGCTGAGAAGGATTCGTAAAGATTCTGTCAGTCACGTCATATTCGATCAATGCACCCAGGTACATAAATGCGGTATAATCTGAAGCACGAGCAGCCTGTTGCATGTTATGGGTCACAATGATAATCGTATAATCCTCTTTAAGCTGTTGCATCAACTCCTCGATCTTCGCGGTAGCAATGGGATCCAGAGCCGAACATGGTTCATCCATAAGTAACACGTCTGGTTGAACGGCAATAGCCCGGGCAATACAGAGACGTTGTTGCTGTCCACCAGAAAGACCTAACGCACTGTCATGGAGCCGATCGGAGACTTCTTCCCACAACGCGGCAGCACGAAGACTCTGTTCTACAATACCATCTAACTCACTGCGATTTCTTATTCCGAGAATTCTCGGGCCATAAGCCACATTTTCATAAATCGATTTGGGGAAAGGATTCGATTTCTGGAAGACCATACCCACCCGTTTGCGTAATTCCGTAACATCCAGCGTTGGATCGTAGATATCGCGTCCGCCTATCCGGATAGTCCCCTTTATTTTTACCCCATCTACCAAATCGTTGAGTCGATTTAAACAGCGCAGAAGAGTGGTCTTTCCACAGCCAGAGGGACCAATAAACGCTGTGATCCGTTGCTTAGGGATGGTGAGGGAGATATCCTTTAGAGCCTGTTTTTCTCCATACCAGAGCGAAAGTTTTTCGATCTCAACCATCACCATCTCCTTATCCCAGGAAGGTGAGGTGGGCGTACTCTCCTGATGCATCTCTATACCTGGCATCCTCTCTCTCCTACAGGGCTATACCCGCGTACTTTTTTCGTAATCGGTTGCGTAGGGTAATCGCGGTCAAATTAAGCATAACAACAAGAAGAATAAGAAGCAAGGTCGTGGCAAAAACCATTGGGCGTGCTGCATCTACATTTGGGGACTGGAATCCCACATCATAAATATGAAACCCCAAATGCATAAATTTGCGTTCGAGATGGATAAACGGCCAGAACGAGTCAATGGGTAGAGCCGGAGCCAGTTTTACTACCCCGGTGATCATGAGCGGCGCCACTTCACCAGAAGCTCGGGCCATAGCCAGAATGACCCCAGTAAGGATGGATGGCATCACGGAAGGAAGCACAACCCGCCAGGTTGTTTCAAATTTGGTTGCGCCCAGGGCAAGAGAGGCTTCTTTCATACCTGGAGGAATGGCGGCGAGTCCTTCTTCAGTAGCGACAATCACCACCGGGATCGTGAGCAAGGCCAGGGTCAGGGACGCCCACAGAATACCACCGGTACCATAGGTGGGGGTAGGAAGGGCTTCAGGAAAAAAGGTTCGATCGATCACTCCTCCCACAAAATAAATAAAGAACCCTACTCCAAACACCCCAAAGACGATGGAGGGAACACCGGCTAGATTATTCACGGCAATCCGTACAGTACTCACAAAGGGTCCCTGTTTGGCATATTCTCGAAGATAGAAGGCGGCCAGAACTCCTAAAGGGGTTACCGCGATACTCATAATGATAACCATCATCACCGTACCAAAGATCGCCGGGAAAATCCCCCCTTCCGTATTCGATTCTCTGGGTTCATCCGCGACAAATTCCCACAATTTGGCGAAGTAGAAGAATATTTTGTCTCCAATCCCCATCATATTCGGACGATATGGTCTGACAATCTGAGACAGGGGGAGATCTTTCTCTCTTCCTCCGGCCACAGAGACTACCACCCTGGAGGTTAAACTTTGTCGTAAAGTATTGAGCAAATTTACCTGCGCATTATACTTGGCTTGCCATTCTGCCATCTGCTGTTCCAGTTGTCTCACCTGCGGTTCCGAAGTGATTCCTTGCAGCTCCAGTCTGCGCATGTGAAGACGAATCTGCTCTTGCTCATAGTTAATAGCTCCTATTTCCTCTTTCTCGACCCGTCGAATTTGCTGGTAGGTATTGAGCACAGCGGGTAAGCGCTCCTGAAAAGCCGTCCATCCTGTTTCAGGTCCTTGAGCCACTACCCGATCGCCGTCACGTACCTCCTGGATAAAGCCGTACAGATTTCCCCACTCCCGGCGTTCGAAGACCACGGCCTGAGGAGGTGCTTCTCGCTTCACAATATCCGCCTCGCGGACCCACACGAAGTCTGCCCCAAAGATATCTCGATTTCCCTGCTTGACTTTGACCCGGTATTCAGGTGGAGTGTCTGCAGGTGCTCCCGGAGCAGGAATCATCTCGCGCTCCACAATCTGGCCTAAGATCTCTTTTCCATTAGTCAGGGTAAGCCGTACCACATCCGTTGGCCAGAAGAATCCCAACCCATTGATCAGAATCACCCATAATAAGCCGGTTACCATGAGCAGGGAGAAGGCCAGCGCTCCACCAGTCAACCAAATAAAGGGATCACCACTGCGCCAATATCGCTTCATAAGATCCGATACCTCTTCCGGAGTCTCAGTCGTACCAGTTCAGCCACTGTATTCACTATAGAGGTCATAATAAACAAGATCAGTGCTGCCAAAAAGAGTACTCGATAGAGTGTTCCCCCATGAGGCGCTTCCGGAAGTTCCACGGCAATATTGGCTGAGAGGGCCCGGAAGCCGTTAAAAATATTCCAATCCATCACCGGCGTGTTTCCGGTAGCCATCAATACAATCATGGTTTCCCCTGCTGCGCGTCCCAAACCGATCATAATAGCCGAAAAGATTCCTGGACTGGCCGTGGGAAGCACCACACGCACAGCAGTCTGCCAACGGGTGGCTCCTAGCGCCAGAGAACCGGCGACCAGGTGTTGAGGAACATTGGACAAGGAGTCTTCAGCAATAGTAAAAATAAGGGGAATTACGGCGAAACCCATTGCAAAACCGACCACCAGCGAGTTCCGCTGGTCATAAGTCAAACCAAAGGCCTGGAGAAGCCAGGTCCGGTAATCTCCCCCAAGCAACATTGCCTCCACTACTCCTCCAAGCTGCAGCGAAAGCCATCCTCCGATCAAAACCACCGGGAGTAAGAGAAATACTTCTGTTCCAGACCGAAAGCGGCCTCGGAAGGATTGAGGCAAGAGGTTCCAGCCCCAGAGTCCCAGGAGAATGAGCAAAGTGATTACTACCGGCATAAGGAGAACCCCGGGTACAGATTGTTCAATACGTGGAGCAAGCCATAGACCAGCCATAAAACCCAGAACTACACTGGGAAGCGCGGCCATAATTTCTACTGTGGGTTTGATGATTCCTTTGAGGGCCGGATGCATAAATTGTGAGGTATAGATCGCTCCAAGTAGGGCTATAGGAATTGCAAATAGCAATGCATAAAATGTGCCCTTCACTGTGCCGTAGATTAGAGGGGTCAAGCTGAACTTCGGCTCAAAATCATCCGTTCCACCGGTAGACTGCCAGACATATTGCGGCTCTTGATACCCCTCATACCATACCTTGCCAAAGAGACTCTTCCAGGTAATCTCTGGATGGGGATTATCAAGATACCAGTGTGAGAGCCGACCTTCGGCATCAATTTCTACAAAGCCATCGGTTTTGGGAGCAAAGGAAATTCCCTGGATATTATTCTCCTCCGTTTGCAGAGTCAGGAGAGTCACGCCGGTTGTTCCATAGTTCAGGTGGATAGTTCCCGAAGTATCTGCGGTAAGAAATCCTTTATCACGTCGAGAAGGAGCAAAGACAACCACGGCTGAGTCATGAGGCTTAAAATCGTAAATCTTCCGGAGAGCCCGTTGTCCATCCTCTTGCCAAAGTAACTGCCACGAGCTGATTCCTCCGGCTGTATCTCCTACGATAAGAGTGCGATCCCCCAAGAGGAAGCCTAATAGGCTTATGCTATATCTTGCTTGCTTTGTTACCATCACAGTCTCAGCGATTTTTGGCTCTTCTGGTTCGCGGAGATCCACTCGGATTACCTGGCCAGCCGAGGTACCAACAAAAAGATCCTCTCCCCGGCCATCAAGGGCAAGCTTACGGATTTCTCCTTCCAGAGGAATCGAGAGCTGCTGGCGTACTTCCTCTCGGGTAGAGGAGCCAATCAAGGCCTTTTTCTCTTTGATAAAGACCAGAACTAATTCTGTAGGGCTAACCGCTGCAGCGGTAATAGGACCACTGGGAGCGGAGACATGGGCGAGCAATCGAATTGGACGTCTCTCCGGATCAACGAGAATGGGATCTGTTACTATCAGTTCCGGTTCGATATGGCGTTTCCCTTCTGGATAAGTCACAGAGAACTGGACTTCGACTGGAATGACTCGTCCATCAGAAAGCCCCAGGGCAAAAGGGCCACGTCCTAACGCCGATACACCCACCACCCTTGCCTCATGAAGGTCGGACAAGGGAGCAGTGGGGAGGGTGGCACCACTCTGCACAGAAAAGAACTGTATACCTGATGCGGTCACGACATAAGTTATCTCCCGGTATTCATCGACTCCAACGGCAATGGGTGGTGAATCGATTGCTAACCTAACCTCTTCCATTTTGGTAGCGGTTGGCTTCTTAAAGAGGGGATAGGTTTCCGCGGCAATCACGAATAATATAGCCAGAATAGTCAAAATGATGATCGTCCCACCCAGAGTGACGAGGCGGCGGGTGAGACGATCTACCCATAACCTCCGTCGAGTAAGTTTCTGCGAGATTTTATCAAACGGTCTGACTTCTCTTACTTCCTCTGTAACTGTGGATGTTTCTGTGTAGTTCTGCATTCCCAATCCTGACTCAAGCGATGCCCATCGTTCGACCGAGGCTCACGAATATCGACTAAAAAGCCTCATCACTCCAATAGACAAAATTAAGGTGACTGATAAGGTTTCGGTAAGCCAAAGAGCAGGAGTATCCTGCCCTTTGGTATTTAGTTGCTTTCTAGAAATGACTCCCCTTTACATTACCCCATCCATTACCTTTTTTAGCTCTTCTTTGACAAGGGACGCCGGAATCGGAAAATACCCATCTTTCACCACTACTTCTTGCCCTTCTTTGGAGAGCACCAACCGGATAAACTCACGGGTAAGGGGGTCAAGCTCTTTGTTAGGAGCCTTGTTGATATACACATAGAGAAACCGTGCGAGAGGGTAATTCCCGGCATAGGCATTTTCTGCAGTCGCTTCGTAACATTTTGCTCCCTCTTTTTCAGCCAGCGGTACTGCGCGCACACCAGCCGTTGCATAGCCGATCCCACTATAGCCAATGGCATAACGATCGACGGTGACTCCCTGGACTACAGAAGCAGAACCGGGTTGTTCCTTTACCTCATCTTTATAGTCCCCATTCTTGAGAGCGTGCTCTTTAAAGAAGCCATACGTTCCCGAAGCAGAATTGCGACCATACAGACTGATCGGTCGATTCGCCCAGTCACCGGTCAATCCCAATTGTCCCCACAATTCAATATCTTCTTTATACCCCCAACGTCGAGATTTGGAAAAGACCGCATCTACCCGGGCCATCGTCATACATGGAATTGGATTGTCTTTATTGACAAAGACGGCCAGTGCATCGACTGCCACCCGGATCGGGGTCGGTTTATAGCCATACTTTTTCTCAAAGGCATCAATTTCCGAGCCCTTCATAGGACGAGACATGGGACCAAGCTGCGCCGTGCCCTCAATCAGGGCGGGAGGGGCAGTGGAAGAACCCTTTCCTTCGATTTGGATTTTGACATTAGGATAAAACTTGTTGAAAGCCTCCGCCCAGAGCGTCATCAAGTTGTTTAGTGTATCCGAACCGATACTGGAAAGATTCCCGCTGACACCACTCACTGCTTTGTAAGCTGGCAGATTGGGATCTATTTGCACTGGTTGTGCCCAGACTAAAGCCACGGCAGCAATCACAAAAGTAGTCCCTAGCATTAGGATCGATTGCCATGATCTATACAAAAAATTTTTCATCAGATTCTCCTCCATGTCAAGTTAAAAGATGTGCTGTACTCCTCTCAATTCTTCCCCTGTTATACCCCTTATACCTCTAATTCCTAGAGGTGTGGCCATACTACGTAGAGTCTTTGCTCCCCTCCTTTCGTAACTGCAACACGACAAAGCTATAAATTCCTCAGAGCATCATATAGGTTTGTCCTATTTCGTTTTCCATAGTCACTTATTCTATTTTATTCACATGACAGAGTGATGAACATTTTGTGACGATTTTGTTACAAAATAAGCCCCTCTTTTTATTCCTCCCCTTTGGCACATCCCAGGCTCGATAGCTCAGAGAGGATCAACCGCCGATGCTGTGAGGGGGAAGCATCGGCGGTTCTAGCGAGGGAGAGAAAAGGGATGGTATCCACTTTCAGGGAGAAATGAGTGGTGAGAGATCCATTCCTTTTCCTCTGTCTCCCATATTATCATGATTCTGTGACGATTTTGTGGCGATAATGTGAAGATTCTGTCACAGGATATGTTGGGTTAGCCACTTGTTTGTTTTTCGTACCCATGCGCATGAAGAGAAATTCTCCTCAATCCTCTTCCCAAATGACAAATGTCATTCTGCACCTCAAGAAATAAACTCTTTCTACCGATAAAGAATAATGAAAATGAGAAAATCCTCAAGTTTCTTGCTGAGTTTTGTCCAGACACCTTTTTCTCCTTCTGGTATCAGAGGCTGAAAAAAATTATTCTCTTAGGTCAAAAAGAGATGGTCTCCCTGTTGAGTGTTGTTGGAAGGATGCCGATCCATCTCAACCGCAGAGGCCGCAGAGAGCGCTGAGAAATCTGAAAAAACTCTGCGACCTCGGCGTGCTCTGCGGTGATGACTTTAGCCACACTTTACCGGGAGACCACCTCAACAAGAATACATAAGGAAAATACGAGTGCTTCCCAGGTGGTCCGTCTCTCTTCTCCGGAAATGCTCTTATGGTATCGCTCTCTTTCTGGTGATCTTGATCAGTATTGGTGTGTTTCATTCACGCCAGATGATCAGTCAGACCTTGGATCAGACCTTTACTCATCAACAAAAAACCCGTATGTTATTGAAGATTCCCTTACTCCTTCATCGCGGATACAATCTCTGTCTTTTAGCCTTGCACCTGAAAGATAAGGAATTGTTCTCTGAGGGTGTAGAGACAATTCTCTCTGCCACAGGATATGCTAACCAGGGACAATTATTACCAGGGAAGTTACGCGATCAGGTGCTCAAAGAATTGGCCAAGATCGTGGAGGAGATCAAGGCTATTGAGAATTTCCATGTTGAAATGACCAGAGAGGCACCTATCCACAGGCTTCAGGCCCTGGCGAACAGAATGGAGAATTTGCATCTCCTTCTCACTGGCATGGAATTTAAAAATTGGACCAATCTTTCGCATAGTCATGTGACCCTGATTTCTCGTCATAAGCAATTACAGATTTTCTTATATAGCCTCTCCGGTTCTCTGTTTACCGTGATTATTATGCTGGCCTGGCATGCTTTTCGACGCAAACAGGCAGAGGAGGCGTTGATACAGCGAAGTAAACACCTTGAAACGATCCAATCTATCACCGCCGAAATTACCCGAGAATTGGATCTGGCTAAACTGCTGGATCTCATTGTCCATCGAGCGATTGAGCTGGTTGGTACTGTATCTGGATCCATTTATCTCTGGGATGAAACAGAGCAAGTGCTCATCCCACAAGCCTGGCATCACGGGTTGGGAAAAGACCTGAAGGCATTACGCTTCAAACTCGGGGAGGGAATTGCAGGCACCGTTGCTCAGCAACGCAAAGGGATGTTGATCAACGACTATGTCCATTCCCCTTATGCCCACTCTTATTTTTTAGAACAAGGAGTCTCTTCGGTCATCGGTGCTCCCCTTCTATACCACGATAAATTGCTTGGTGTCATCACCATGACGGATTTCAAGACCCCACACCCCTTCACCTCAAAAGATCTGGAACTTCTTATGCTTTTTGCGGCCCAGGCAGCCACTGCCATTGAAAATGCCTCTCTCTGTAAGAATCTGGAGAAGCGGTTGACTCGTTTACAGACTTTGACGCATTTAAACCAGCTCATCTCTTCCTCTCTGGATATGGAATCCGTTCTGAGCGAAATTGCTCGTGCGGCGGTCAAGCTGATGAATGCCCCTTTTGCTTCATTCTGGATTGCAGATGAAATCACTCAAACCCTGGAAGCCCGGGCTTTTTCGGAGAATCCAATGTATGTAAACCTTACCGTCACAAGGCGCCGTTTTGGAGAGAGTGGGGTGGGCTGGGTAGCTCAACATCGAGAATCCTTACATATCCCGAATGTTTTTGCCGATAAGCGAGTGGATAGACTGGAGTGGTGGCGACAGAATGGGTTCCAGAGTTTATTCGCCACACCAGTTATTCATGAGGAGGAGCTCCTGGCAGTGCTCCTCTTCAATGGCCGACAACCTTTTCATTTTACCGCAGAGGATCAGGCCCTTTTAGAGAGTTTTGTTGCGCAGGCTGCCGTTGCGATCAGAAATGCCTCTCTCTATGCTGCCGAAGCCAAGGCCCGTAAAGAGGCGGAAGCGGCTGTCCAAGCCAAAAGTGAATTTCTGGCTAACATGAGTCATGAAATTCGAACCCCTATGAATGGGATTCTCGGGATGACTGAGCTGGTTCTGGATACTCCCCTTACTTCAGAACAACAAGAATATCTCTCTCTTGTTAAGTATTCAGCCAATTCTCTCCTCAATATCCTGAACGATATTCTGGATTTTTCCAAAATGGAAGCGGGGAAATTTGCTTTGGAATCCCTCCCTTTTCTCCTGCGTGAAAGCCTTGATGCACCTATAAAAACTCTTACTCTGCGTGCCCGGGAAAAGGGTTTGGCCTTGAGGTGTTCTATTCATCCAGAGGTGCCGGAGATGCTCATGGGTGACTTTGATCGATTACGCCAGATCCTGATGAACCTGATCGGCAATGCGATCAAGTTCACTGCACAAGGAGAGGTAGTGATAACTGTTCAGAGAGCAAAAGAGGAAGGGAGAATAAGAGAGCCAAGCCTGGAGTATATCGAACAAGATGCAGAGTCTGTCCTGCTCCATTTTTCAGTGCAAGATACCGGGATCGGTATTCCTCCAGAGAAACAGCAGATGATCTTTGAAGCCTTCACTCAAGGAGATGGTTCCGCGACCCGGCGGTACGGAGGTACTGGCCTGGGGCTTGCTATTTGCGCTCAGTTAGTTGAAAAGATGGGAGGACAGATCTGGGTAGAGAGTACGGTCGGTCAGGGAAGTATTTTCCACTTTACTGCTCGCTTTGGGGTTCTTCACGAGGAGAAACTCCTCTCTGGAGAAATCCCAAACCCTTCTCCAGCTTCGTAGAGAAAGAGCATATTCTGGAACAGGAGAGAGGATTTTGGTCTTGCGTATGGTGATGAAGGAGGATATACTGACCTGATTAGCACTTTGTTAGGCACTATTTATTTCTCATCCCTACCCTTCAATCTGCCAAAATTTTGATAATAGACGAACTTCGTCTACTATCATAACATAGTACTTTGACGAAATCAAGAAGGGCTTTCTTGACAAAAATATTGAAAAGGCGTAGAATTTTTTCATACAGTAAATTTTTTAGTAAGCAAATAAAGAAGTTCGTCTATTAATCGTTAGCCTCCGCAGAAAAGACGGAGGCGTTCGATGAACTTGGACGATTTGATCAATGTCGGAAAAAAGGTGCTCGGAAACGTAGGATTGGAAAAGGCACGCGAAGCCCTTGACGAGGGTTTCATTCTCAAGACGGACGCAGGCGACTACTTTGTCGGTAACGTGAAAGGGAAACTGGAATATCGGAAGCTGGAAACCGACGTCGATATGCAAGCATGGGTGCGCCCCATGAAACTCGATTTGAGAGGACGACTCGCTGATTTGCACTTCCCTCTGAGAATTCCGTATTCCACGCTCGGCTTCATGGGGCCACTTTCAGGCAGCGCCGGTGACCTTATTATCCATCAGGATGGGCGTATTGAGTTCAATACAATGATTGTCTCGTGAGGTGAGAGTCCGTGCACATTCAGGCAGCGATGGTTGCTAACAACCGGTTGCAGCGGACGGTCCGCTGCGCGGCCCGCCGCTGAACCGGGACGTTAAACCGCATAGAAGAGGAGCAATGCAAGACTTGATACAACTCGAACGAGAGGGCTGGCGTGCGCTTGCTTC
>FWWM01009062.1_pt1 | contig 18466 bp, 15 predicted proteins | sample 2228351 | NCBI WGS metagenome assembly FWWM01 (sample SAMEA103939774, study PRJEB20133) | metagenome
ACGGAGTCCAGCTCCCGCACCGTCATCGACCTTTCTCCTTCGCGAATAACGCATCCAGCTTAGCTTCGAAAGCGTGATAGTTCAGAACCTGATAAAGCTCGTCCCGGGTCTGCATCGCCGGGAGCATTCCGGCCTGGGTGCCCTCGCGCCGCAGCGCCTCGTAGACGCTTTGGGAGGCCTTTGCCGCCGCACGAAACGCGGACAAGGGGTACAGGGCGATCGCGACACCGGCGGAACGCAGCTCCTCCGCCGTATAGAGGGGCGTGCGTCCGAACTCGGTGATATTGGCGAGGATGGGCACTTGCACCGCCTGCGCGAAGCGGCGGTACTGGCTGAGCTCCGTCACCGCCTCGGGGAAGATCATGTCCGCCCCCGCCTCCACGAAAGCGCAAGCGCGGTCGAGGGCGGCTTCCACCCCCTCCACCGCCAGGGCGTCGGTGCGGGCCATGATCACGAACTGGGGATCGGTGCGGGCGTCCACCGCGGCTTTGATCCGATCCACCATCTCCTCCACCGAAACGATTTCCTTCCCAGGCCGGTGGCCGCAGCGCTTGGCCTGCACCTGATCTTCGATATGCATCGCCCCTGCGCCGAACTTGATGAGGGATTTCACCGTCCGGGCGATGTTGAACGCGCTGCCGAAACCCGTATCGGCGTCCACCAGCAGCGGCAGCGGACAAGCGTCGGTGATGCGGCGCACGTCGGTCAATACATCGTCCAACGTGCTGATCCCCAAGTCCGGCAGCCCTAGGGAAGCGGCGGCGACCCCGCCCCCGGACAAATAAATCGCGCGAAAACCCGCCCGTTGCGCCAGTAAAGCGGAATAGGCGTTGATGGCGCCCACCACCTGCAGGGGCTGCTCCTCCGCCAAAGCAGCCCGGAAACGACCGCCCGGGGAAGTCAGATTGTTCATCAAATCCTCGTTTCAGTGGATTGATTTTATGGGACTAGTGTCGGCAAAACATCCCAGTATCCCGCCGCGTCGAGCACTCTCTCCTAGATCGCAAGGGGCGTACCACCTGAGGCACAACTAAGACCTTGCTTGAAGAGATGCAGGTAATTTACTGTTCATATGAAAGATGGAAGCGAAGGTGTCGTCTCCAAGGGTTACCACTTCCCCTTGAACAGTTGCGATAAGGTTTCAGCTCTGCAACAACTCCATTGCGTCATTGGGACGTTCAGGGTACCCTCGGACTCATCTCGGTCGGCTCCCCTTTCTTGCCCTCAACGTCCCGGGCTCAGGAGAACAGAATGGACTTCGCTCCCTTGCCCTCCATCTCCAAGCCTCGCATCTGCGCCATCGGTTCCAGTTTCGTCCGCCTGCTGCCCCCGATTCTTTCTGACTACGAGCTTCAAGCGGAGGTGCGGATCGTCAACCAGGTGTTTGCCGAGGCGCTGGCGAGCGCCCGTGCCCTTATTCAGGCGGGCGAGGTGGACGTATTCGTGTCGGCGGGGGCGAGCGGCGCCTTTCTGCGCAGCCGGCTGGAGGCGCCGGTGGTCCTGCTCCAGGTGACCGGATTCGATATCCTCCACGCCCTGCGGCAAGCCCGGGAGGTCTCCCAGCGCATCGCCATCTTCAGCTTCCAGGCGATCCGAGCCGAGCTGGAGGAGGTGAAGGAACTCCTCAAGCTGGACATCGAGCAGTGTTATTACACCACTCCCCAGGACGCCCGGGAGCGGGTAAAGGCCCTGGCTGCCCGGGGCTTTCAAGTCATTGTGGGCTCCAGCATGATTACCCGGCTGGCTGAGGAGCAGGGACTGGTGGGCGTGTTTCTTTACTCTACCCATTCCGCCCGTAAGGCTCTGGAAGACGCCATCGAAATCGCCCGTCTGCAACGCCTCCAGGAAGCCCAGCGGGAATGGCTGAACGGCATTCTGCGGCACCTGCACGAAGGGGTGATCGCTGTGGACATGCAAGGTCAGATCCAGTCGATCAACCCGGCGATGGAACGGCTGCTCGGGCTCGAGGCCGGGGCGGCCCTGGGCAAACCGGTGCAGGAGCTCGCCCCTGGGCTCGGGCTGGAGCGCACCCTCCAAGGGGGAATAAGCGAGCTGGAACGCATCCAACGTATCGGCAACCGCACCGTGGTCACCCACTGCATCCCCATCCGCACCCACGGCGCCCAGACCGGGGCGGTACTCACCTGCCAGGACTCCAGCGCCATCCAGCGAGTGGACCGTAGCCTCCGGGCCCAGCATCGACCCCGCAAGTTCGTAGCCAAATACGAGCTGGACCAGATCGTGGGCGTGTCTACCACCCTCCTCCAAGCGAAACGTCTCGCTGCCCAGTACGCTAGAACCGATGCCACGGTCTTGATCACAGGGGAAAGCGGCACGGGCAAGGAACTGCTGGCCCAGGGGATCCACAACGCCAGCCCCCGCCGACACCATCCCTTCGTCCCCATCAACTGCGCCGCCTTTCCCGAGGCGCTGTTGGAGAGCGAGTTGTTCGGCTACGAGGAGGGGGCTTTCACCGGCTCGCGCCGGGGTGGGAAGATCGGGCTGATCGAATCCGCCCATACTGGCACCCTCTTCCTCGACGAAGTGGGGGAAATGCCCCTGACCCTCCAGGCCAAGCTGCTGCGAGTGCTCCAGGAGCGGGAGGTGTTACGCCTCGGCGCCAACGACCCCACCCCTGTGGACGTGCGGGTCGTGGCCGCCACCAACCGGGATCTAGGCGCAGCGGTGGCTGCGGGCCGGTTCCGGTCCGACCTGTACTATCGCTTGAACATTCTGCACCTGCACCTGCCGCCCTTGCGGGAGCGTCCGGAGGACGTGCCAGTACTCGCCGCATACCTGCTGGAACAGGCGTTGGCACGGCTTCGGACGCCCCAGCCCGCCCTGGACCTGCTCCAAGCGCTCCTCCCCCATTTCACCCGCTACCCTTGGCCGGGAAACGTGCGGGAGATGGAAAACGTGATCGAGCGCTTGGCGGTGCTCTTGAGCCATGAGGGAAGCTTGGACGCCACAGTGCTCCCCCGGGTAGCGCCCGAGCTATTCGCCCAGGGCCAAGCATCCGCCCCGGAAGAGGGCGCCGAGCCGGTGGCCCCCCTGCGCTCCCGGCAGCGGGTCCACGAGCTGGCCTACATCCACCGAATCCTGGGAGAGTGCGGGGGGAACCTTACCCAGGCCGCCGCGCGCCTCGGGGTGAGCCGCACCACCTTGTGGCGCAAGCTAAAGGCGGGCGGCCTGGGGCCAGAACGATCAAGCCCGGCCCGCAGAGGAAGCCCTTGAAACGCCGGGGCTGGCGCAGGCGCGCTCGAAGGCAGCGCATTTGCCGCGATGGTACCGCGCCCTCGGCACGCCTGCGCGGTAGGGGCTCTTTTTATCGCCGATGCCGCGGCGCTCAGCGCCGGATGGGTTGGCTGAGATACCCGCGAGTCTGCATCTCCAGCAAGCGGCTCGCCGTACGGCGGAACTCCTCGCTGTTTACACCCTCGACGTACAGCTCCTCGGGTGCCACTTCCGCCGAGATGATCAGCTTGATCCGGTGGTCGTAGAACACGTCCACCAGCCAGGTCAGGCGCCGGGCCTCGTTGGCCAGGGCGGGCGAAAGGCGAGGCACGTTGGACAGCAGCACTGTGTGGAAGCGCATGGCGAGGTCCAGGTAATCGGCCTGGGACCGGGGCGAGCCGCACAGGGCCGGGAAATCGAACCACACCACGCCGCCGGCGCGGCGGCGATAGGGGATCCTGCGCCCCTCCACGTCCAGGGGGTGGTGCTCGTCCTCCACATCCTTGAGCCGCTCGAAATCCTCGGCGAGGAGCGCCTCCGCTTCGGGACCGAGGGGGTAGACGTAGGTCCTGACCCGCTCCAAGGCCCGCTGGCGGTAGTCCACCGTCCCGTCCAGGGCGATCACGTCGAGCCGCTCCTTGATGTGCTGGATAGCGGGCAGGAAACTTTCCCGCCGCAATCCGTTCCGGTAGAGCTCGTCGGGATGGGCGTTAGAGGTCATGCAAAACACCACCCCCTGTGCCGTGAGGGCCAGCAGCAGCCGCCCCAGGATCATGGCGTCGGCGATGTCGCTTACGTGGAATTCGTCGAAGCAGATGAGCCGGTAGCGCTTGGCTAGCCGTTGGGCCAGGGCCGCCAACGGGTCCGGCTGTCCCTTCAGCGCCTCCAGCTCCCGGTGCACTTCCCGCATGAAATGGTGAAAATGGATCCGGCGCTTGCGGGTGAGGGGCAGCACCGCGTAGAAGCTATCCATGAGGAAGCTCTTGCCGCGGCCCACATCGCCCCAAAGGTAGGCGCCCCGGGGCAGGGGTGGATGGATCAGCAGTCGGCGCAGCCGGGTGTTTCGGCGCGCTTTGTAAGCCACCCATTCCTCGTAGAGCTTCTGCAAGTGCTCCACCGCCCGGAGCTGGGACGGGTCGGCGACGAAGCCGCGCCGCGCCAGGGACTGCCGGTAAAGGGTGCGCAGGTCCATGCCCGCAGCTTGGGCCGGGTCCAGGCCGCTTACCTCCAGGGGCTCGAGGGCACGGTCCTGCATGGGGAACGACTACATGTTGAGCGCGCGCTTGTCCACCGCCAGGGCCGCTTCCCGTACTGCTTCCGACAGGGACGGATGGGGATGGCAGATGCGGGCGATGTCCTCCGCGCTGGCGGAGAACTCCAGCGCCATGGCTGCTTCGCTGATCAATTCCGAGGCGTGGGCTCCCACGATGTGCACGCCCAGCACTCGATCGGTTTTCCCATGGGCCAGGATTTTCACAAAACCGGCGGGCTCCCCCTGCCCCAGCGCCCGCCCGTTGATGGAAAAAGGAAAGCGGCCGCTACGGTAGTCCACTCCTTCCTGCTTGAGTTGCTGCTCGGTCTTGCCCACCCAGGCGATTTCGGGGGCGGTGTAGATCACCCAAGGAATCGCATCATAGTTCACATGCCCGGCCTGACCCGCGATGCGCTCGGCCACCATGATCCCCTCGTCCTCCGCCTTGTGGGCCAGCATGGGCCCGCGCACCACATCGCCGATGGCGTACACGTTGGGCACCCGGGTGCGGCAGTGCTCGTCTACCTCGATGAAGCCCCGGGCGTCGGTAGAAAGCCCGATCGCCTCCAGCCCGAGACCTTCCGTGTTGGGCACCCGCCCCACGGACACGATGAGCCGATCGACGCCAAGGGATTGGTGCCCTTTATCGTCCTCGTACTCGACGACCACGGTCCTGCCGTTGCGCTGCACTTCCCGTATTTTCACCCCCAGCCGGATGTCCAGCCCTTGCTCCCGGGTGAAGAGCTTCCATGCTTCCTTGGAGACCGCCTCGTCTGCCGCCGGGAGGAACTCGGGCAGCGCCTCTAGCAGGGTCACCTGAGCGCCTAACCGCCGCCACACGCTGCCTAGCTCCAGTCCGATCACGCCGGCCCCGATGACCCCGAGCCGCTTCGGGACCGAATCGAAGCAGAGCGCGCCTTCGTTGTCGGCAATCACGGATTGGTCTACTTCAACGCCCGGAAGATGTCGAGCTTTCGAGCCCGTGGCGATGATCACGTGCCGCGCCTCCACGGTCTGGGCACCGCCTTCCCCAGTCACTTCCACCCGGATAAGCGAACCGCCCGAGACGAAACGCCCGTGCCCTTGGAGCCACTCGATCTTGTTTTTCTTGAATAGGGTAGCGATGCCCGCCGTCATCCTGGCCACGATGCTGTCTTTGCGTGCGAGGATTTTGGCGAGATCCACTGTCACCTGCTTCGCCGTGATGCCGTGCTCGGCAAACTTGTGCAGCACCCGCTCATAGTTCTCTGAGGACTCGAGAAGCGCCTTGGACGGGATGCAGCCCACATTGAGGCAGGTGCCTCCTAGAGCGGGCTCCCCTTTGGGCGTCCGCCATCGCTCGACGCAGCCCACGGAGAAGCCCAGTTGGGCCGCCCGGATCGCCGCGATGTAGCCTCCGGGCCCGGCACCGATCACCAGCACGTCAAAGTTCTTGGCCATGGTTGTTGTTACTCCTGGTTGCGGAGTCGAAAACGCAAGGGGCCGCCGGTCCGCAACCGGGGCCCCCACCGGTCCTCCGGCAAACGGCTGGAGAACCCTTCGCCGCCCTTCCCTAGGGAGAGAGCGGATGTCGTCAAGCCCTTTTCAACGCATGCCCCCGCTACCCCGAGACGCCGCCTTCACACTTCCAGGAGCAAGCGGGCCGGGTCCTCCAACGCCTCCTTGATCGCCACCAGCGTGAGCACCGCTTCGCGGCCGTCGATGAGCCGATGATCGTAGGAGAGGGCCAAATAGTTCATGGGGCGGATGACGATCTGACCGTTTTCCACCACCGGCCGGTCTTTGGTCGCATGGATACCCAGGATAGCACTCTGGGGTGGGTTGATGATCGGAGTGGACAGCATGGAGCCGAACACCCCACCGTTGGAGATGGAAAAGGTCCCGCCCGTCAGCTCCTGAATGGAGAGCTTGCCCTCCTGCGCCCGCTTGCCGAAATCGGCGATGGTCTTCTCGATCTCGGCCAGGGAGAGCTGGTCGGCGTTGCGTATGATGGGCACCACCAGCCCTCGCGGGCTCGCCACTGCAATACCGATGTCATAATAGCCGTGGTAGACAATATCGTTTCCGTCGATGGAAGCGTTCACCACAGGGAATTTCTTGAGGGCGTACACGCAAGCTTTCACGAAAAACGACATAAAGCCCAGGCGCACCCCATGTTCCTTCTCGAACTTGTCTTTGTAGCGGCTGCGCAGATCCATCACCGCCTGCATGTTCACCTCGTTAAAGGTGGTGAGGATCGCCGCCGTGCGCTGGGATTGGACCAGGCGCTCGGCGACCCGAGCCCGCAGCCGTGACATGGGCACGCGCTGCTCTGGGCGTCCGGCGAGGAGCGCCTCCACGCTCACGGGCGTGGGCTCGGGCACGGCAGGCTTCGCCGCAGGCGCTGATGGGGCTGCAGGCGCTGGCTCGACCGGCCGGCCGGTGAAACCCAGCACGTCCGCCTTGGTGATCCGCCCGCCGCGCCCGCTGCCGGGCACATCCTGGGGCTGCAGGCCTCGCTCTTCGAGCAGCTTTTTCGCCGCCGGCATGGCGAGCGCTTCGGCTCGCCCGCCGGCCGCCGCCTGGGCCGCTGCAACGGCCTGGGCCGGGCGGGCCGTCACAGCTTCCTCCGCTTTCGCGGGAGCCTCGGTTTTAACCGGCGCCTCCGCTTTGCCGGCGGCGGGCCTTGCCTCCGTGTCGAGGGTGGCGATCACCTCACCGCTTACCACCTTGTCGCCGTCCTTCTTCAGGATCTGGGTGATGACACCGGCCGCGGGGGCAGGGAGCTCCAGCACCACCTTGTCCGTTTCGATGTCGATCAGATTCTCGTCCCGCTGCACGTAGTCTCCCGGCTTCTTGTGCCACGCGAGCAGCGTCCCCTCCGACACCGACTCGGAAAAGGTCGGGACCTTGACTTCGACTAGCATATCGTTCTCCGTTTTCTCCTTGCGCTCATGTCCCCAGGCACACTTCGCCGCCCTTGGGCCACCCGCTCAATCCAGCTCGAACTTCTCCCGGAACGCAGCGTCGATCACGGCCTTCTGCTGAGCCACATGCAGCGAGAGGTATCCGACCGCCGGCGACGCCGAAGAAGGCCGTAGCGCATAGGACAGCTTCTGGTCGGGGCGCATGTGACGTTCGATGTAGTGTTGGATGCGGTGCCAAGCGCCCTGGTTGCCCGGCTCCTCCTGGCACCACAGGATTTCTTTGGCTTTGGCGTAGCGCTTGATCTCGGCCTTGAAATCGTCGTGGGGGAAAGGATAAAGCTGGGCGATACGCACGATGGCCATGTCCTTGATACCCCGCTCGCGCCGGGCGGCCAGGAGGTCGTAATAGATCTTGCCGCTGCAGAAAATCACCCGGCGGACGTTCTTCGGATCGATCTCCGGATCAGTTTCCGGGTTGACCGGTTTGAACCCGGTACCGGGACCCAGTTCTTCCAAGGTCGAAACCGATTCCTTGTGCCGCAGCATGCTCTTGGGGGTGAAGACAATCAGGGGTTTGCGGTACGGCCGGATCATCTGGCGGCGCAGCAGGTGGAACATCTGGGCCGGCGTGGAGGGGATGCACACCTGCATGTTGTATTCGGCGCAAAGCTGCAAGTAGCGCTCGAGCCGAGCCGAGGAGTGCTCCGGCCCCTGGCCCTCGTAGCCGTGGGGCAGGAACATCACCAGTCCACAGATACGGCCCCACTTCGCCTCCCCTGCCGCGATGAACTGGTCGATCACCACCTGGGCACCGTTGGCGAAATCGCCGAACTGGGCCTCCCAGATGACCAGCTCGTTGGGCTCCGCAGTGGCGTAGCCGTATTCAAAGCCGAGCACCGCCTCCTCCGACAGGGGCGAATCGATCACTAAGAAGTCGGGCTGCCCCTCTTTGATGTGCTGCAGCGGTATGTAAGTGCCGGCGTCCCACCGCTCCCGGTTCTGGTCGTGGAGCACCGCGTGGCGGTGAAAAAAGGTACCACGGCCGGAGTCCTGGCCGCTGATGCGCACGGGGTAGCCATCATCCAGGAGCGAGGCGTAGGCCAGGGTCTCCGCCATTCCCCAGTCCAGGGGCAGCTTTCCCTGACCCATGAGCCGGCGGTCTTCCAGCACTTTCTCCACCCGCGGGTGCAGCTTAAATCCCGGCGGGACCGTGGTCACCCGCTCCGCCAGCCACTTCAGACGCTCCAGGGGCACCCCGGTCTCTGCCGGCTCGGTCCACTTGCGGTTCATGAAGTAGGCCCAGTTGACCGTATAGGGTGGCTTATAGTTGGAGAGGATGGTCTTGTTGGTGTGGTAACCCTTGTCCAGGGCGTCCCGATAGGTTTTGGCCATCTCCTCCGCCTCCTCGGGGCGCAGCACGCCTTCGGCGGCGAGTTTGTCAGCGTAGAGCTTGCGGGTGCCGGGATGCTGGTTGACCTTCTTGTACATCAGGGGCTGGGTGACCATCGGATCATCCTGCTCGTTGTGCCCGTGACGGCGGAAGCACACCAGGTCGATGATCACGTCCTTCTTGAATTCGAAGCGGAAGTCGAGGGCCAGCCGGGTCACGAACAGCACCGCCTCCGGGTCGTCCGCGTTCACGTGGAAAATGGGAGCCTCCACCATCTTCGCCACGTCGGTGCAATACAGCGTCGAGCGCACGTCGCGGGGATCGGAGGTGGTGAAGCCGATCTGGTTGTTTATCACGATGTGCACCGTACCGCCGGTACCGTAGCCCCGGGTCTGGGATAGGTTCAGGGTCTCCATGACCACCCCCTGCCCGGCGAACGCGGCGTCTCCGTGCATCAGTACCGGCAGTACCTGGGAGCCGTCCCTGTCTTTACGCCGGTGCTGGCGCGCGCGCACCGATCCTTCCACGACCGGGTCCACAATTTCCAGATGCGAGGGGTTGAACGCCAGGGTCACATGCATCGGGCCACCGGGAGTGGAGATGTCCGAGGAGAAGCCCATGTGGTACTTCACGTCCCCCGAGAGCACTGAGGGATCGGGCTTGCCTTCGAACTCGGCGAACAGGTCCTTGGGCATCTTGCCCAGAGTGTTGACCAGCACGTTGAGTCGACCCCGGTGGGCCATCCCGATTACCGTCTCCTTCACCCCCTTAGCGCCAGCCTGCTGCAAGAGGTCGTCCAGTAACGGGATCAGGGTCTCCCCGCCCTCCAGGGAGAAGCGCTTCTGGCCGACGTAGCGGGTGTGGAGGTACTTCTCCAGCCCCTCGGCCGCGGTCAACCGCTCCAGGATATGGCGTTTCAGCTCCGGGCCGAAGCTCGGGCGCGCCCGCACCGGCTCGACGCGTGCCTGGATCCAGCGTTTCTGGGATGTGTCGTTGATATACATGTATTCGAAACCGATGGTACGGCAGTAGGTCTCCCGCACTGCCTGCAGGATCTCCCTGAGGGGCGCCTGGTCCAGCCCCATCAGGGAACCGGTGTCGAATACCGTCTCCATGTCCGCCTCGGTGAAGCCATAGTGGGCCGGGTCCAGCTCCGGGATGTAGGGCTTCTCCTGGCGCTTCAAGGGGTCGATGTCGGCGTGCCGCAGCCCCAGGAAGCGATGGGCGTTGATGAGCTGCAGCACCTTCGCCTGCTTGCGCTCCAGCTCGGCAAGCCTGAGCTGGATGGCCTGGACCGGCGCCATCGGGCGGCGCTTGCCTAGCTCGATGAAGGATTCGATCACCGGCCGATGAGGCACGTCCCGTTGCGCCGGACCGGGCAGTCGGGAGAGGGAGTCGAAATAGGCGCGCCATTCCCCGGGCACCGCCTCCGGGTCCTCGAGGTACCGCTCGTACAGAGCTTCAATGAACGGCGCGTTGGCGCCGAATAGATACGAATTGCCGAGCATTTCTTTGAACATTGGCCTCTCCTCTGGTCGCCCGCCGCGGCCCCCTCAACCACGCCGCTCGATGGGCACTACGTCGCGCCGGGCTGGCCCGGTATAGAGCTGCCTCGGGCGGCCGATCTTCTGGTCGGGGTCTGAAATCATCTCGTTCCACTGAGCAATCCAGCCCACGGTGCGGGCCATGGCGAAGATCGCGGTGAAAAGCCGCGTCGGTATCCCGAGCGCGCTTTGCACGATCCCGGAATAGAAGTCGACGTTGGGGTACAGCTTGCGCTCCACGAAATACTCGTCCTCCAGGGCGATTTTCTCGAGCGCCATGGCGAGCTTGAACAGCTTGTGATCGTGCAGCCCCAGCTCGTTCAGCACCTCGTGGCAGGTCTCCCGCATGAGCTTGGCCCGCGGGTCGTAGTTCTTGTACACGCGATGGCCAAAGCCCATGAGCTTGAAGGGATCGTTCTTGTCCTTAGCCCGCTTGATGTACTCGCCGACCCGGGACACGTCGCCGATCTCCTCCAGCATCTTGAGGCAGGCTTCGTTCGCCCCGCCGTGGGCCGGGCCCCATAGGCAGGCGATGCCGGCGGAGATGCAGGCGAAGGGGTTGGCGCCACTCGAACCTGCCAGGCGCACGGTAGAGGTAGAAGCGTTTTGCTCATGGTCCGCGTGCAGTATCAGGATGCGGTCCAGGGCGCGCACCAGCACCGGATTGGGCTCGTAGCGCTCGCACGGCGTGGCGAACATCATGTGCATGAAGTTCGCCGTGTAATCCAGGTCGTTGCGCGGATACATGAACGGCTGGCCTACGTTGTACTTGTACGCCATGGCGGTAATGGTGGGCAGCTTGGCGATCAGCCGGTGGGCCGAGATGTCCCGGTGGTATTGATCGGAGATATCCATGGCGTCGTGGTAGAAGGCAGAGAGCGCCCCCACCACGCCCACCAGCACCGCCATGGGATGGGCGTCGCGCCGGAAGCCGTTGTAGAAGCGCGTCAACTGGTCGTGCACCATCGTGTGCTTCTTGATGATGCCGACGAACTCGGTCTTCTGCGCGCGGGTGGGAAGCTCGCCGTTAAGAATCAGGTAAGCCACCTCCAGGAAATCGCAATGCACCGCGAGCTGCTCGATGGGGTAGCCCCGGTAGAGCAGGATGCCCTTGTCCCCGTCGATGTAGGTGATGGCCGAACGGCAACTGGCGGTCGCCATGAACCCCGGGTCGTAGGTGAAAACCCCGCTTTTCGCGTAGAGCGAGCGGATGTCCACCACATCGGGACCCAGGGTGCCGGACAGGACCGGTAGTTCCACTGCTGGCTTGCCGTCGTTGAAGGTGATGGTGGCTGTTTTAGTGCTCATGGATTCCTCCGCCTCCGTTGATTTCCTTTGGGCCCGCTCTCGTCGGCGTGCCTGCCTTCAGAGCGATTGTAACCTGCTCACGATGGGCTTGAGCCGTGCATCGCAGCAAGGCCGCCGGCCGCTCACGAGATCCCAGAGGTCGTTGTCCGGGTAATCAAGCAGCGCGGCAAAACCCTGCAGCTCCTCTTCGCTTAGCCGTTCGAGCTCGCGCTCGGCGAAACGGGACAAGACCAGATCCAGCTCCAGGAGCCCGCGCCGGCAGCGCCAGCGCAAACGGTTGAGCTCGCTCATACTGCGCGCCGGACCATCATTTCCTTGATCTTGCCGATCGCCCGAGTGGGATTGAGTCCCTTGGGACAGACGTCGACGCAGTTCATGATCGTGTGACAACGGAACAGCCGGTAGGGATCCTCCAGGTTATCCAATCGCTCGTTTGTGGCCTGATCCCGGCTGTCGGCGAGAAAGCGGTAGGCCTGCAGCAACCCGGCCGGCCCAACGAACTTGTCCGGGTTCCACCAGAACGAGGGACACGAAGTGGAGCAGCAGGCGCACAGGATGCATTCGTAGAGCCCGTCCAGCTCCTTGCGCTCCTCCGGTGATTGCAGCCGCTCGGTCTCGGGCGGCGGATCGTTGTTGATGAGGTAGGGCCGGATGGAATGGTATTGCTTGAAAAACTGGGTCATGTCCACGATCAGGTCGCGAATGACGGGCAGTCCCGGCAGCGGCCGGATTCTCACCGGTTCCCGCAAATCTTTCACCGGCGTGATGCAGGCGAGCCCGTTGCGGCCGTTGATGTTCATGGCGTCGGAGCCGCACACCCCCTCTCGGCAAGAGCGGCGAAAGCTCAGACTGTCGTCGATCGCTTTGATGCGCACCAGGGCGTCCAGAAGCATCCGGTCGGTAGGCTCCAGCTCCACCTCGTAGTCCTGCATGTAGGGCTTCTCATCCACGTCCGGGTTGTAGCGGTAGATAGAAAAACGCATCGGCAGCTCCTCGGGCGCTTTCGCTCAGTAGGTGCGAATCTTCAGCGGGAAGGTTTCCACCGTCAGCGGTTTCAGGTGCACCGGCTTGTAGTCCACACGCCGGCCCTCCTTGAAGTACAGGCTGTGCTTGAGCCAGTTGTCGTCGTCCCGGTTGGGATAGTCTTCCCGAGCGTGGGCACCGCGGCTTTCCTTGCGCGCCTCGGCGCAAATCATGGTGGCTACGGCGACCTCCACCAAGTTGTCCAGCTCCAGTGCCTCGATCCTGGCGGTGTTGAACGTCTTGCTCTTGTCGGAGATGAAGGTTTTGTGCGCCCGCTCCTCGATCTCCAGGATTTTGCGCACGCCTTCCCTTAGGAGATCTCCGAAGCGAAACACGCCGCAATGGTGTTGCATCACCCGCTGCAGCTCGGCACGCACTTCCGGCACCGGCTCGCCGCCGGTAGCCGCTTCGAGCCGGGCCAGCCGGGCGAGGGCCGGTTCGGCGGCGTCCTTGGGCAGATCCTTGTGGTGGGGATTCTCCCGGATGAACTGGATCATGGCGTCTCCTGCTGCCTTGCCGAAGACCACCAGGTCGAGCAGGGAGTTGGTGCCTAGGCGGTTCGCCCCGTGCACCGAAACGCAAGCGCATTCCCCGGCCGCGTAGAGTCCCGGCACGACCTCCTCGGGGCCGGTCTTGAGGGGCGCCACTACCTCGCCGTGGTAGTTGGTGGGAATACCCCCCATCATGTAATGGCAGGTGGGAACCACGGGGATCGGGTCCTTGATGGGGTCCACATGGGCGAATTTGATGGCGATCTCCCGGATGCCCGGCAGCCGCGTCATAATCACCTCGGGCCCCAGGTGATCCAGCTTGAGGAGCACGTGATCGCCTTGGGGACCGCAGCCCCGCCCTTCCTTGATCTCGGTGGCCATGGCCCGGGACACCACGTCCCGGCTGGCCAGGTCTTTGGCGTTCGGGGCATAGCGCTCCATGAAGCGCTCTCCGTTTTTGTTGAGGAGGTAGCCGCCCTCCCCCCGCACCCCTTCGGTGATCAGCACCCCGGCGCCGGCCACCCCGGTGGGATGGAACTGCCAGAACTCCATGTCTTCCAGGGGAATCCCGGCCCGGGCGCACATTCCCAGACCGTCACCCGTGTTGATGAAGGCGTTGGTACTGGACTGGAAGATGCGCCCGGCGCCGCCGGTAGCGAGCAGAGTCGCCTTGGCCTGCAGGATCATAGGCTCGCCGGTTTCCATCTCCAGCGCCACCACCCCCAGCACGTCCCCTTCCTGGTCACGGATCAGGTCGAGGGCCATCCACTCCACCAGGAAATGGGTGTTGGCCCGCACGTTGCGCTGATACAGGGTGTGCAACATGGCGTGACCGGTGCGGTCTGCGGCCGCGCAACTGCGCGCCGCGAGCGTCGCCCCGTAGTTCTGAGTATGGCCGCCGAAGGGGCGCTGGTAGATCTTGCCGTTGGGCAGCCGGTCGAAAGGCATGCCGAAGTGCTCCAGCTCGTAGACGGCTTCGTTGGCTTTGCGGGCCATGAACTCGATGGCGTCCTGATCCCCGAGGTAGTCCGACCCCTTCACGGTGTCGAACATATGCCAGTGCCAATTGTCCTCGGACACGTTGGCCAAGGAGGCCGCGATCCCGCCTTGGGCCGCCACGGTGTGGGAGCGGGTCGGGAACACCTTGGACAGCACGGCCACCTTGAGGCCCGCTTCGGCGAGCTGGAGCGATGCCCGCATTCCGGCGCCGCCCGCACCCACCACCACCGCGTCAAACCTGCGTACCGGGACCCCCATTCATACGCTCCACAACACGTGCACCGTCCACACGGCGTAGAAGGCAAGGCAGAGCACCACGACCACTTGCAGCGCTAGTCGCAAGCCGGTCGGATGCACGTAGTCCATCAGGATGTCCCGCACCCCGACCCATGCATGCAGGAACAGGCAGAGGAAGAAGAGCAGCGTCGCGAAACGCATCCACTGCTGGGCGAATAACGCCCTCCACGCCCCGTAATCGAGGGGCGGAGCAGCCGCGAGCATTACGGCCAAGACCACAGTATAGACCGCCATGACCACCGCAGAGACCCGCTGCACGAGCCAGTCCCGCAACCCGTAATGGGCGCCCACCACCACCCGTTTCACCATAGCAGCGCCACCCCCAGGATCAAAGTGAGCGCGAGACTCACCGCCAGTACCGCCTTGGCGCTCGCCCGGGCGGGCGCCAGGTCCACTCCATAGTGCAGATCGATGGCCAGATAGCGAAGGCCGGCGAAGAAGTGGTGCAGGAACGCCCACAACAGCCCGATCATCGCCAGCTTGACCGGCCAGAGGTCGAGAGTACGCCGCAGCGCGTCGAACTCCTCCACAGAGGCGAGGCTCGTCTGCAGAAAGAAGAGAAGGACGGGAATGAAAAGAAAGAGCAGTGCGCCGCTTATCCGATGCAGGATCGAGACGACGCCCGGAAGGGGAAGCTTGATGTGCAGCAGGTCCAGGTACTTGGGGCGATTTTTTGGGGACATGGGAGGCGATATCAAGGGCAGCGGGATCCGGAGCTCAAACGGCCTGTACGGTCTAGCCCAGGCTGGGTTGACGGAGAAGACAACCGGCTCAACGTTGGGGCTGCCATGGCCTGCTAATCGCCTATGGGGAAGGGAATCGACGGGGTTCGAGCAACGTTATTTTAATCTTTTTTGCGCGGCGCAGCAAAGCGGCAGCCATTGAGATAAGCGTTTGAGTTAAGAGATTTTATTCATGTAATGGAAAGACTTGGTGTTGCACATCGTGCGGCGCCATTCCACCGGTTTGTCGCTGAAGGTGTAGGCGACCCGCTCGATGCGTAGCAGCGGCGTCCCCGGGGAGATCCCAAGCAGGGTGGCCACCTGTGGTTCCGCCGCCACCGCCTTGATCTGCTCCGCCACCTGCAGGATGCGTACCTGGTAAGCCGACTCGAACATGCTGTAGAGCTTGCACTGATACTGGTTGATCCTGGCTGCGTTCAATCCTTTGAACAGAGCCGCAGGCAGCCGAATCTCCTCCCAGCATACGGGTTCTTCACCCACTTTCATGAGCCGGGTGATGACCACCAGGGTCGCTCCGGTAGCAATCTCCAGAAGCCGCGCCGTGGACGAATCAGCTTTCATCCGCCGGCAGTCGAGAAGCTCTCCCCTGGGATAGACCCGCTCGCCTTCGTCTGGGCTGATGCGCAGGAAATGAAACTGGCGCTTCTCTTCGGTATGGGACGCGACGAAGGTGCCTTTGCCCTGTTGGCGGATCAACAGGTTTTCGTCGGCCAGCTCGTTGATCGCCTTACGCACTGTGCCCTGGCTCACGTTGAAGCGCGCAGCGAGCTCCATTTCGCTGGGGATCGCCTCGCCCGGGCGCCATTCGCCCGAAATGAGGCTCTGGGTGATGAGGGTCTTGATCTGTTTGTACAGCGGCCGAAAAGCCGGTGCCGGGTTCCCGTCGCTCATGGTTTTATTTTCCCACACGCGTCCGCAGGCCGTCCATCAAAATGCTATCTTTTATCATATATAAGATATGAATTGACAGGGGGCAACGGCGCTTCTTAAAATTCTCGGCGCGCGAAGTCCGCGGCAGCGCTGGCGCACGGTGGTGCGCCCCTCGCTTTCCTTCCAATTCTCTTGGCTCTGGAGCACGTCCCATGAAAGCCCCCATCCGCATTGCCGTCACCGGCGCTGCCGGCCAGATCGGCTACAGCCTTCTCTTTCGCATCGCCAGCGGCGACATGCTGGGCAAGGACCAGCCGGTGATCCTGCAGCTTCTGGAAATTCCCCAGGCGCTTGGAGCGCTCAAAGGCGTCGTGATGGAGCTGGAAGACTGCGCCTTTCCCCTGCTCGCCGGCATCGTGGCGACGGACGACCCCCGGGTGGCCTTCCGCGACGCCCAGATCGCCCTGCTCGTGGGCGCGCGCCCCCGCTCCAAGGGCATGGAGCGCAAGGACCTGCTGGAAGCCAACGCCCAGATCTTCACCGTCCAGGGGCGAGCCCTGGACGAGGTGGCGAGCCGGGACGTGAAGGTGCTGGTGGTGGGCAACCCGGCCAACACCAATGCCCTGATCGCCATGAAGAGCGCTCCGGGACTGAAACCCGAGCAGTTCACTGCCATGATGCGGTTGGACCACAACCGAGCCCTATCCCAAGTGGCTGCCAAGATCGGAAAACCCGTAGCATCGATCCGCAAGATGGTGGTCTGGGGCAATCACTCCGCCACCCAGTATCCCGACCTGTTCCACGCCGAGGCAGACGGCCACAAGGTGTGGCCCATGATCAACGACCAGGATTGGCTGGAGAACGTCTTCATCCCCACGGTGCAGAAACGTGGCGCCGCCATCATCGAGGCACGGGGCCTATCCAGTGCCGCGAGCGCCGCCAACGCCGCCATCGACCACGTGCGCGACTGGGTGCTCGGCACCCGGGAGGGGGACTGGGTCACCATGGGAATTCCCGCCGACGGCAGCTACGGAATCGCCGAGGGCGTGGTCTACGGCTATCCGGTCACCTGCCAGGGGGGCAAGTACGCCATCGTGCCGGGCTTGCCCATCAGCGAGTTCAGCCGCCGCCGCATGCAGACCACCCTCCAAGAGCTGCTGGAGGAGCGGGACGCGGTGAAGCACCTCATCGCCTGAGCCCAACCTCCCGTTACCGTGCCCACAGCGCCGCATCCGGACCAGGTTCTATTCCAGGGCGAAAGGCCCTTCCCTGTCCTGCCCGCCTGTGAGCACTACGCGGGCAGCGAGCGCTTCATCCTCAAGGCCCTGGCCCTGCAGCAACAGCTCGGTCCCCTGTTCGATGTGAGCTGCGACTGCGAGGACGGAGCCCCGGCAGGCCGGGAGCTGGAACATGCCCGCATGGTCACCGAATTGCTGAACGCCTCCGCCAACCGATTCGGCCGCTGTGGCGTGCGCATTCACGGCCCCACGCATCCCCATTGGCGCCAGGATGTGGAGGTCATCGTCGACGGTGCGGGGCACCGCATCGCTTACGTGACCCTGCCCAAGGTGCAATCAGCCGCGCAAGCGCGGGACATGATCGAGTACCTGGAGCGCCGCGCTCGGGAGCGGGGGCTGGAGCGCCCCATCCCGGTGCACGTGCTGATCGAGACTCACGGGGCGCTACGGGACGCCTTCGCCATCGCTGCCCTGCCGGGCGTGGAGACGTTGGACTTCGGCCTCCTGGACTTCGTGAGCAGCCATCATGGCGCCATCCCCGCCAGCGCCATGCGCAGCCCCGGCCAGTTCGAGCACCAGCTCGTCCGCCGCGCCAAGGTCGAGGTGGTGGCCGCGGCCCTCGCCCATGGACGTGTCCCCGCCCATAATGTGACCCTGGAGCTGGACAATCCCTATCGGGTGTACCAGGACGCCCGGCAAGCCCGTACCGAATACGGGTTTCTGCGCATGTGGAGCATCCATCCTTCCCAGATCCAGCCCATCGTGGATGCGATGCGGCCAGAGCACGGGGAGATCGAAACGGCAGCGGAGATCCTGCTGGCCGCGCAGCGCGCCGAATGGGCTCCGATCCGCCACCAGGGCGAGCTGCACGACCGGGCAAGCTACCGTTATTACTGGTGCCTTCTGCGCCAGGCCCGGGCCACCGGCGCGCGCCTTCCGCCGGAAGCCGAAGGGTGGTTCGCCACGGCTTGAGCCCGCGTCTCGCGCCAGGGATGTCTTATATAAGATATAAGATATTTGACATCGCTTGCCGCGGGCGCGGATAATTGAGCGCCGGCCCACCGGCGAGGATCGATCCACGGCAGACGACTCGACGTTGTTTTCACCTTTTCGGCACAACCCTTTGGCTTGATGCAGGAGAAATCCCGATGAGTGGTGTAGAGCACGCGCA
>FWWM01009145.1_pt1 | contig 18465 bp, 23 predicted proteins | sample 2228351 | NCBI WGS metagenome assembly FWWM01 (sample SAMEA103939774, study PRJEB20133) | metagenome
ATTCGGCATTGACTGGGGTTACGACGTGAGAAACGAAATGTTTTTCAAAAAAGCTAGAGGAAGTTGTTACAATGGCAGAGGACTACGTCTACAGAAACGTCACAGTGGAGAGGGATCAGCTGGACACAAGCGGACAGTTGCCAAAGACTGTCATCCGCTTTAAGCTTGGCGGGGAGGAGGTGGCGCACATAACCGTATACTGGACTGGCAGTAAGCTACTAGCCCAATTCGACGGCTCTCGAGAAAAAGCCGAACAGTTAGCCTCTATCATTACGGCTTTGGGCGGCAAGGCGGAGGTCAAACCAAAGAATGCCAAATGGACTGTTCACCTCCACACCGACGGCATAATTGCCATTCGCCATGACAGCTGGTTAAATGCTGTGAAGGGCTTTGTTGACGAACTTTACAGTAAGGGGCTGATCAGCGAGGATAGATACGAACAGTTGGTGAGGGACATAGCTACAGGCCCCAACACCGTCAACTATGCCGGGGTGGAGTTCTCGGTTTATCACAAGACGGAAGGTAAATACGATTTTTTAGAAATAAGGTATCACCCAGGCAACGAGGCCTCTAAAAATGCCGTTGTGAACGCCCTAAAGGCAAGAGGGCTGAAAGAGGGTGTACACTTCACTGTGAAAGAGTACGGCGACTACGAAATTCACGTGGCTGTTGAATCGTATACAAAAGCTTTGGAAGCCTTGGCACGTAGCTGGCTGAGAAAGGGAGAGTACTACGCCATTGATGACAGAAAGCGTGTAATCAGCGTCAAGGCGGAGCACAAAGACGCAGTTGTAAATACCCTAAAAACCGCTGGGCTGGAGGAGGATAGACACTTTACGGTGAAGTGGGACGGATACTACGTAATTCGTATTACATATGAAGGCCTCCGCGAAATCCAGCGTATGGCGCTAAACGGCGACGTGGAGGCTGAGCGCTTTATAAGGGAGCTTGAGGATGTGCTGAGGCGCCGCCACGGCCAAAACGCAGTGAAAAGGCTGATTGAAGTGTTGACGCCGGCGAGGGAGGAGGGGACGATAGATTTACCGCTAGAAGTGCGCGACGAAAGGGGCAACGTGGTAGCCCGCGTTGTGGACTTGAGGTATGAATTCGTAATGGGCGATCAACCCGTTGGCCAGTGCGCCGGGGAGGACTGCCGCCTGCGCATAATAGTGGAGTACGAGACAGAGGGGGAAAGGAGACAGCTAAAGATAGTATGTTACTGGGTTAAGAAACAGAAAGAGAAAGGCAACGCAACAGTCACATACTACTATGAAGCGGCATGGTCGAGAGTCAAAAACGATGTGGAAGCCGCCGTGTTGAAGGCGCTGACGGGAAAGGCGAAGAGGGGCAGAGTGCAACTCTTTTCCAGCGACTTAGACACCCTGTACCGCTTTAAGGCCCTAAAGGATGCCGTAGATAAGTGGAGAGGGGGAAAGCCACAGAGTGTTGTTCAAAGACGAGGTATATAAATGTGTAACATTATACGCAAGGGCTCCAGTGACTAGTCCCAAAACGCCCTAGTAGCGGCGAATTGTTTTTCTGCGTCTATAATCGCCGCCCACAAGTCTTCGCCCTGAATTACTTTATTGAGAATCCGCACTGCCGTCTTGGGGCCGACGCCGTGTGCGAGCTGTACTAATACGCCAAGTCTGCCGTGTTCTAACACGAGAGATGCGCTGAGTTGCAAATACTCCAATATTTTCCTCTCCTCTGGATCAAGTTTTTGTTTTATTTTAAACTTTTTAATTACTTGCCTGGCCTTTTCTATATTAAAACCTTTAACTACTGCTAGAGCCTTTACGCCGCAGTTTTGGCACGAAATGTCTTCAGGCAACATAGAGGCCTTTGATATATATGACCACCCGCAGTTGAGACAGAGGAGAGTGGCGTATTTGTTCATAATTCTCTTTCTGGCCAAATCGGCTAAAGACTCCTTTGAGAGGCCCTTAAAGGAGAAGTCCAGTCGCAAAGCCTCTTCAAGAATGGGCTTTTCCAGCGCAGTGGGTTTTGCAAGCCTTCGAAATATAAGCGGCATTTCGCCACTTGCCACTTTTTCGAGTAGCGTGAAGAGGGCCTTTACGTCAAGTTTCTCAACGAAAATCTCGTTGAGAGTTTCTAACCCCGGGAGGTCATCAGAGTAGAGATCTGGCAATTTAGAGGGCACCTCCTCTGCGTCTTTTGACACGAGACCTACTCTCCTAGCCACTTGTAAGAATCTGTATCTATACATCTTAGAGCTTTTAACGGCGTTTTTAAGAGTGGTGTATACAAAGGGCTGGGGCTTTTTAAAAACTTCCTCAAGGGCTTGTACCGGGACGAAGTCTCTAAAAATTAAGAGGACTCTGTACGCATCTGATCTATACCCCACGGGCCCTACGTAGCCAGAAAGGGCGTGGGATAAGTAGGCCCCAAGCGCCTCGTTGCCCTTATGGCCAAGACAGCTGTGCACCACGGCGTATTTATTCCCAACAATGTGTATATGTAATTTATCTGGCCGCGGTATTAAATCCGGCGTAATCCCCTCCATATCAACTGGCCACTCCTCCGCGCCGGCTTTTAACAACGCCTCTGCTCGCCTTTTACAAACCTCTTGAGCTATTTCGTAGGGGACTGGTATCTGCTCCCCTAGCCACGCCGGCAGGGCGCCCGTCAGCTCAAAATCGGGATAGAGGTATACCACATCGCCTTCCCGCCTAATAAAAGTCCACACGCACCCCGACAGAACTATTTTCGTCCCCGGCTCTATGGAGTATACAAATTCTCTGTCGAGCTCTCCCACTGCCTTCCCTGTGGTGTCGTCCACAGCTCTATAGCTCTTCTCGTCTGGAATTGTAGAGACGTTCTCAAAATAATAGCGAATACTCCCCTTCCTTGGCCTCAGCCCCTTGAGAAGCCCGTGTCTTTCGGCGAAGTCAATTACCAGGCGGAGATCGTCTTCTGTCAAATTCCGATAGGGGTGCGCCCTCTTCACCACGCGCGCTACATAGTGAATATCCGCATCCCTCCCGTCAAGCCGTCCCTCTAGGGCAATGCCGACAACTTGGTGCAAGAGGACGTCTAAGGCGTTTTCGTGATATTCCACGTCTGTTTCAAGAACCCCCTTCACTGCCCGCTCGGCTATAACTTCAGACTCTAAATAGTCCTCTAAATCGGCGGCTATTACAATCCCTCTCGAAGTAAGGCCCAGCTTGTGCCCGCTCCTCCCGACTCTTTGAACAAGCTTTGCCACTTGTCTGGGACTGCCGTATTGCACCACTAAGTCAATTTCGCCTATATCAATGCCCAGCTCAAGACTTGACGTAGCCACTACGGCCTTTAATTCCCCCCTCTTCAGCCGCTCTTCTACTGCGATTCTGTGATCCCTTGAAAGAGAAGAGTGGTGCACCTCCACAACGTCTCCCAAAATCTGTTTTAACCTCGAGGCGAGGAACTCCGCGCCGTCTCTAGTATTTGTAAACACCAAGACAGAGCCCTTGGAAGATTTTACGTACTCACCAACTCTTTTAATCCGCGCCACAGCCTCAGGAGTTGCGTCAAATTTCTCTGCGTCGATATAATCCTCGTCTGAAGGCGTTGGCAACACCACTTCTATATCTAACTTCTTCTCCCCCGACACGTCCACTACCTCGACCCTCCTCCCCACGCCTCCCAAAAACTCCGCCACAAGCCCCGGCGCCCCCACTGTGGCCGAGAGTCCAATACGTTGAAACTCCCCCGCTAGCTCAACCAGCCTCTCCAAGCCAACTGTCAGTTGTACCCCGCGCTTGCTGTTTATAAGCTCATGCACTTCATCGACTATTACAAAACGCACCTTTCTCAAACTCGGCCTAAGCCCTCTGTGAAGTAACAATATTTGTAAAGTCTCGGGCGTAGTTATTAACACATCAGGCGGCTTGCGCGCCAGCGATCTCCTCTCGCCCTCTGGAGTATCGCCGTGTCTCACCGCAATGCTAACCCCTACTCTTTCAGCCAAGGCGAATAACCTGCGCAACAAGTCCCTGTTTAAGCTCCTAAGAGGCGTAATGTACAGACACTTAACGCCCCCCTCTCCTCGGCTTTCTAAAATCCGCGACAGAACTGGAAAAAACGCGGCCTCAGTCTTGCCAAAGCCCGTCGGCGCTATTAATAACACGTGCAAACCAGCCAAAATTTTGGGAATAGCCCCTATCTGCGCGGGAGTGGGCTCTGCATATCCCAGCTCTTTAATAGCCTTCTGCAACTCAGGGTGCAGAAGGTTGAAAACCACAGCTTAAAAAGAAAACTAATTTAAAGCCTAATACTGCGGCGGTGTCCTCACTACGGCGAACGAAATTTCCACACCGCTTCCTTAACTCCCGCCTCCGATTCAATTGCTCTCAGAATAGTCCTCGGTCACAACGGGATTTAAAAAGCTGGTAAAGACGGGTTTTAATGGAGCCACTCTATAGAGCTCAGAATCTCTGGGACTTTAGCCCTCGCCTCCTCTCTCAGCTCATCGTAATAATTCCTCCCGGTGGAATCGATCATTACAGTTAACGGGCCGAAGTTTTCCACTTCTAATACCCACATGGCCTCGGCGATGCCTAAATCCAGCCAGTGGACGTCTACTACCCTCTTAATTGCCTTTGCCGCCAGCACGCCGGCGCCGCCTGTAAATATGGCGTATGCGGCTATGTGTTTCCTCATGGCTTCCGCCGTCCTCTTCCCCATGCCCCCCTTTCCCACCACAAGCTTTACCCCCAGCTTCTCTATGACGTCCGCTTGAAATGCCTCCATTCTGGCGCTTGTAGTGGGGCCCATGCTTATAATCTCCCAGCCCCCGTCTTTTTTCCTCGCCACAGGCCCTGCGTGATATATCACGCCGCCTTTTAAGTCAACGGGCAGTTTTTCGCCCCTCTCCACGTATTCCAACATCCTCTTGTGGGCCGAGTCTCTGGCACTGACAATTACCCCGCTTATATAAACGGTATCCCCCACCCGTAGTTTAGAAACGTCCTCTGTTGTGAGGGGCGTTTTTAAATAATACGTCGGCATGTAGATAATTGCCCTGTGCAATTTAAAGTTAAACAACGACAATTTACGTAAACAGCATATCGAGGAGTATAGGAAAATGATATTAATAGAAACCAGTTTGTATATATGCTCGAAGCAGTCCTCCTCAAAGCCGCTAAAGAAGTCGTCGCTCGCGCCAGCGTCGGCCCCGCCCTAGATATAAACAACGCGCTTAAAAAAGCATATGAAATCGAAGAGGGAGAGGCGGCAAAGCTACAGCTCGGCGCCATATTGAAAAACATAGAGCTTTCCATCTCTGAAAACGCCGCAGTTTGTCAAGACACGGGGTTTCCCAATTTTTACATAAAACTAGGCGATAGGTTCCCCATTCGGAGTAAAATATATGACATATTAACCCAGGCAGTGCGTGAAGTGACTAAAGGGCTCCCCCTACGGCCTAATACTGTACACCCGTTTACAGAGAAAAACCCAGGGGACAACACAGGGGTAGGAGCGCCATGGTTTGAAGTCGAGCTTTTCGACGGCGACTACGTGGAGTTTTACTACGTCCCCAAGGGCGGGGGGACGGAGCTACCTAGCAAAGCCTTTACTCTACCCCCTGGAGTGGCCATGAAGGAGCTACCCCGCCTAGTGTTAGAGGCGGTAATAGACGCAGGTCCCATGCCTTGCCCCCCCGTAATAGTAGGCGTTGGAGTAGGCCCCTCGGTAGACATAGCCGCGAAGCTGGCGAAAAAAGCCGCCGTTCTCAGGCCAGTGGGCAGTAGACATCCAGAGCCTGAAATTGCCAAGATGGAGGAGGAGTTGCTAAAAGCAATTAATAAACTCGGCATAGGGGTACACGGCGTAGGCGGCAAGGTGACAGCGCTTGACGTCCATATTGAATATGCATACCGCCATCCGGCGGCGTTTTCAATAGGCATAGTGTTTTCATGCTGGGCAACCCGGCGGGCTGGCGCAAGAGTATATCCAGACGGGCGCTACGAGCTACTCTAGCGGCCCTCCGTATTTCTCCAACAGCTTTTCAACCGCATACCTCACCGCCTCGCAACGGTTGGGAAAAAACCCTCTAGACACTAGGCGGTCAATTTTTCTAACCAGCGGCTTGGGCAAAGTCACCGTAGTCAACACAGTCCTCTCAATTTCCACATATATAATTCAACTCTTTATTAAAAGTAATGTGCGAACGGTCCCCCATTCCCACTCCGGTGTTTGTTATAGTAGTGGCAGATCACGGCGCCGTTGTGGGGTGGCCCGTGGTCATTCCGGGCGACCAGACAATAGTGGGCCTGCCGCTTCATAAAAGCAGGAGGACTCTCCAGTTAATAAGGCGCGAAAAAGCCTTCTCGATAAACATGGTGGCTGACGCAGATAGGGCTTATGAGATTTTCGGCAAGCCCGGCGATAAAAAACTGGAAAGGTGGGGCGCCGTCGCCGACTGCAAGATACTGCCGTGCAAGAGGCTGGGAGACGCCGCCAGAGTCGTCGAGTGTCTCTACGAGCGGGAGGTGGAAGTAAGTGACCACGTAATTGTATTTTGTAAAGCCGTTATTAGTTATGGCTGTGGCAATTATGCCGTGTGGGATCCTTGTAAGGCCTAGCCGCCCGCCGCAGGAGGGATAAACACCACTTCATCCCCCTCTTTTAACTCAGTATCGAGCCCTTTTAACCATTCGACAGCCCTCCCGTTCACCAGTATATTGTACATAGGCTTCAGCTGATTCCCTTCTTCCAGTAGCTCGCTTTTTAATTTTGGAAACTTCTCGTTTAGTATATCAATGAGACTTTTCACAGTTATGCCTTGGGGGACCTCTAACTCCGTCTTCATAACTCCAGTCAAGTCGTATAAAGTCGCCAAGAACTTCACCCGTATTTTCACAGTATAAATCGCATGCTACTTTATTAACTTTTCCCGCTCAAACGCTTTAAACACTTGGCGCCGCCAATGCTTCGGAGAGTCAGTGCCGACGTTTAGGGAGAGGGAGGTGGCTAGAAGGCTAGAGGACTACTACGTCCTTTGAGAAATGACAAAGGCTGCGAAAAGGGAGTTTGGGCGCCTCCTCACTGACGGGCTTGGCATTGTGGAGGGCCTTGGAGTGGCCTTTTGGTGGGAGGGGAGGCAAGCCAATGTCGTGTTTCGTGACGTAGAGAAAGGCCTTCTATAATGTGGGGGAAAAGATGGCTATGTTTTACGTGCACGGTACGCCCCATGGGGTGTACCTTAGATCCTAAGTCAAGGCACATAAGGGAGATGGGAGTAGTTAAAGCGGCATGTTAAAGGGCTCTCCCGCCAATTTTTCAAACCCTCGCGTAGGTTTAAAGCACTTTATAACTCCTAGCGTTCAAAATAAAAACACGGCGACGCATATGCGCTTTCACAAACTCTTACCCAAGTGGCGCCCATGAGGTCGGCTATATGCTTCGCCAAACACTCGCCGCTGACGCCCTTCGCCTCGCAAGGTACTATATACACCTCGTCGGCGCTTAAAGGCGTCTGCTCTGAGCTTGAAGCCAAATACTTGCCATCAAGTTTTGCAAGCAGTTCTTTAAACCTATCGCCGGCAGCAGAGGCGTCGACCACAACTTCGTGATATCCCTCTTTACATATCCCCACGGTTATGTAGTAGTCATGGCCGTGTACTCTACTCCATGTCGGCGAAAAAGCGGGTTTATGGGCCACTGAGATCGAGCCCCGTAATTCCACGCATGTGCGCATGGCGCAAGCTTTTTGCCAATTAATAGTTCTTTTCCGGGGATCTGCCAGAGCTCTTGCTAATGTTTAAGTGCTAGGTTTTATTAAGGGGGGAGACATAAGCTCTGTGAGTGCCGTCGATATAGATACGGCAGAGGTAGTTGCCGAGATATTAAAAAGGCTTGGCGTGAAGCGCGATAACTATACTGATCCACGCTTCTATCCGCCGTCTAGCGATCCAATTGAGGACCAAGCGGCATATTTTGTCTCCATGGTGGCGGTGGATCACCGCACAAGCTTATGGGAGCCTTTTGAAGGGGTGGTGATGGGCGAGTTTTTTCACGGCGCTGACGCGCTGTACCGTTTAGGGAGGCTGGCATATGACGAGGGGTTTTTCAAGGCGGACAGGCTAGCCGACTTAACTCCTGGGGAGGCCCAACGGCTCTTCACGCTGGGAGGTAAAAGGGTGTGGGATTTTGACGTTAGAGTGTTGCTCTTAAGAGACGTGGGCAAGAAGGCGAAGATAAACGGCGGATTTAAGGCGTTAATTTCGGCTGATAGCGTTAAACAACTGCGTAGCAAGTTGTCGAACATCAGGGCGTATGAAGACCCCGTGGGGAAAAAGGCCTTGTTACTCGCCAAGTTCTTAGAGGGCAGGAGGCTGGCCGATTTTAAAGACTCTGCAGATGCCGATGTGCCCGTGGACAACCACCTGAGCCGCGTGGCATATAGGCTGGGCATAGTGGAGATTAACTACGACTTTTTAGAAAGCGGAGTTGAAGTAACGCGGGAAGAGGACATAAGGCTCAGAGAGTTGGTGAAAATAAGCTGGAGAATAGTGGCCAAATTCGCAGATCTCCACCCCTTCGCCCTCGACGACTACCTCTGGAACTTCGGCAGGAAAATTTGCAAAAGAGAGGCGCCGCAGTGTACCGTTTGTCCCTTCAAAGAAGTATGCAAAGCCCACAAGCTGGGAAGATATCCTCCAGAACACCTCCACCTCCTCACTTGGTACTACTAGGCGCAAATTTGCGCGTCTTGTGACCGCTTTTGTTTTCTTAGTGCTTATTGCTACACTCCCCTGGGCCGTCTAAAGGCCGCGCCCTCTATATATTTAAACGCAATCCTCCGCTATGGTATACGGCGTAGCTGTCGCTTGAATGTGGACTCAGCTACGCCTGATCTATCCTAAAAATCTACCTCTCTGACCACTCCATATCTCTTGCGTAATCTTCCCGCTCCTGATAATAGTCTTCTTGCTGATGCCAGGCATATGGCAAGACAAGACAAACGCGGATTGTGCACCACCAGCGCCTCTTTCTCATCGAATTGCCTATTACAAATCAGCACGGAGATCTCTGTATCGCATAATCCCACATAAACTCTGACCATATACCTCGTCACAACACTTCGAGTATTGAAGCTCCGCATTTCTCCCAATCGCTTCGTCGCAAGCTCGTCACCCTCCTGTTCAACCTTCACATCGCTAGTAGCCATTTAAGTTCTCTCTTACCGCAACAATAAGGCCTATTAGCATTTTGGGACTATCGATATCATGATTTGAGGAGAAGCGCCAGAACGAAATCTAATGCCTTAATCATTTTAGTAATCGTTTACCGTATGTCAGACGTTTTGCGCATTAAGTCGTGCATCGTCACATGCGGCTTCACTGTTGTACAGTACATTTGCTAACTGCATAAAAATATTACGTCTATTGGCTAAGTAAAAAAGAGGTGTTTCTCTTCACTCATGATCAAAAGGTATATTTGGGCTATGACAATACTGCTTGTGGCTACAACAATGGCGTCTGTAATTGAACTATATGATGAGGGATATAGAGGAGAATGTAGCCCCATGGATAATTGTAGCGAACAAAAGACGTATACTAAGGTATGGTATTATGATACAGAGAAACGCGACGTCATCGGTGATGCCGGGAATCTTTGGACTATTCTAGAGGTATGTGGGTTGCTCACGTACGAGAGAGCTATCATCCATATGCCTACGGTTGTTTTTACGAAAGGTTACTGAAGAGATATGTCTTTATCCGCTTAGACTACGACAAGGTAGATTGGGTGTATTTAGTTAGCACATGGGTTACGCAAAGTGGCGTAACGGCATATCCAGAGGTATGTTGAAAGTTATAGTAGCTATTACAATAACAATAATTGCGGCATTAATAATTTTTGCAACAGCTGGGGCTAGCGTCAAGAAAGAAACACCTATAACTAACGGCACATTTACGGCTATTTATCACGCCGAGATTTTATGTACGGAAAGGGTGTCGGGCAAGCTGACTTTGGTATATCGTAATAACAATCTTGTACGTGTTGAATTTAACAACAAGTCTCTGCCGCTGGCCATATTTAAATATCCGCATAATGTAGCTAAAGGCGGCGAGTTTTTACTAGATCTCAGAAAAATTACTACCATTGGAAACGTCACTGAAGGCAATGTTACAGTCACAGTAAGGAGGGCAAGGCCGGCTTCACATGACGAAAGTCCATACAAGGCCAGGTCGTCGTTAATAATAAGTACAAGGGCAGTTATCAAGAACTTAACTGTGCCAGGCGTTGCGGATATATACTACGGCACGTTCCACGACTCAATAGACTTTGATGACGTGGCCAATGTGCCCTACCATTTTGCCATTACCATATTCCATCCATCCGCAAGGTCAATGGGCTGTAGCGGGGCCTTTGCCACGATATTTGCCACGTTAGTAGATGTTAAAAATTAGAGGGTGTTAAAGATTTTTCTAAATATATTTTGATAAACATTACCATTTTTTAGTTCATTAAGTTTTCTTAAGCTATTTTTAATAACGCCTACCCGACTGACTACTGGCGCTCCCTTATTGAGATTTTATGCCTATTGAAATGCAACTCCAGCGCCAAACGGATATCCGCTTACTAATCCTCTCAACAGCTCAATTCCCGCACACACAGAGAATTGCGTATGAGCTATAATCTCTAGCCCTGTCTTATTAATTCCAGCAGAGTGAGTGTGTTGCTACCCGTTTTAACAACTACTCTTGTACCCCACTCCCTAGGGCCCTATGGGGAAATTCGCACTGGCTCAAACCCAGGCGCCCCTAAGATGAATTTCGCCTGGCCGCAATCGATAAACAAGACGTATTCATAACCCGAAGCGAGAAAGCCGTAGCCCTCCACGCCATTAATAGACAGCGTACCCATAGCGCCGAAACCAGGTACGCCAACGCCAAACTCTCTCCGTATTTCAACCTCGGAGCCTTTGTACCAACTCTTTTCACACGCGGAGACGTCATAATCCACAAACTCGGGCGCGCCCCACGCCCAGAGCGAGAGATGCGTCCCGTTATATACAAAGCCGTAGTTCTTATCGAAACCGCCCGTAAGTGCTGGTTCTAAGCCTTATGTTAAAGCCAAAGCGGCAACTATTATCAGCGCCGCCTTCTTTATACCAACACCTTTTGCCCAGAGTAAGAGAAATACGAAAACCATTGCAGGGATCGTTGCTAGAGAGATAAATGTCCACGTCTTGAAAATAAAATCACTAGCTGGGACGAGGTATTGAAAGCCGCTCATGCTTTAAATAGTCCGCCCTCCCTAACCCATTGCATTAACTCCCTGAGCCATTCCTCCTTTTGAGCGGCCTTGCGTACAATAGAGTCCCAGTATTTCGTAGCTAAGAGGTGACAAGCATGGCACGGGTGGTAGACTATTTCATCTGGATCTATTTCCCACACTAATCTATGAGGACCTTTTATGAGAATTTGCCACACGAGTGTATTCGAATAAATCTTTTTTATAATGTCTGCGAGATCTCCCGGTATATATTTCCGATTCTAGTAAACCATCCACTTTCAGGATCGTTAATTATGTGACCGCAACAAAACGCCACGTCACCGTTTGGATGTACTGATAAATGTCCTACATCGCCACACCCATAACCGCTTACGTTAATTACAGTCTCAAGCCCCTTGGCCCTTGACGTCGGTGACAAGAAGTCCTCTAATATTAACACTTTATTATCCAGGCCTTCTAATTTAAGCCTTTCTCTAATAACATTTGCAGTTATTAGACTATTCTTAGCTCTCACTACTGCTATAACAGTCCTTAACCCTAAGTCAACAGCGGCTCTAACTGCATTTACAATATTACGCCATCCCCCATAGCGAGAGAGCCATTCATCGTGAAAATCATCATATGAAATATTGAGCTCCTCAAGGCCTAGAGCTCTGAGATCGTCTAAAAAATGATACGCCCTCTGTGGAGTTGAAGCCCACCATGCGTTTGTAACAACACGCGTAATAAATGACAGATCGGCTGCCTTTTTGAGTAAGGTTCTTAAATGTGAAAGATATAAAGTCGGCTCGCCACCAGCGGCGGCAACGACTTTAATCGAAGATATATAGTAAGCTTGGTCGAGTACTTTTTCTATCGTCTCTATAGGCAGTAATTCGTCGTGAAAAGGTCCGGCTCCTACAGAGCAATGCTTGCATAAAAAATTGCACTTATATGAATACAAAAAAGCTATTCATCTATTATTTCTTCAAATGTTTGCCTTTCAGTTTCAAATTGTAGGAATTCTAAATCGGTGGCGTAGACGAATACTGAATTTTTATCCCCTCCGCGCACGATGGTAAGCGATGGCACGTATACATCTTCAAAATTGCCTCTTAAGGCATATGCCGTAATGTCCGTAGGGTTCTCTCCCCTTGGCTTCACTTCTACATCAATTTTAGTCAGTATGTTGGTATTGTGTTCAAACTCCTCTACGCTTTTTACATTAATACATTATCTCACCTGTCTTCGGGGCAGTACTCCTGGCCAGTGCCAATATTGGCGCTATGCTTGACAGCGCCATACTGCCTAGTATAATGCGCTGTAACGTCTCCCTTCTAGTTAGTATATCTCAGACATCCTTTTGAACAATATCCTCCGCTGACATAAGTTTTTTTCGCGCGCGCGCTTTTAAGCTTTATGCCAGCAAGATTTGTGATTGAAATATGGATTTACGCTATGTCATTACTTACAATTGTGTTGCCGTTGTATTACGTGAACTGGAACATTAGTAAAATCCCCCTGCCTCTAGCTATTGTCGTGTTTACGCCGCCCGTTATAATTATAACGTTTTTCATGCCGAAAAAGTTCCTGCTAGAAAACGGCGTAGTGAAGCTGTGTTCGCTGACTAGGTGTAAAGAATATCAAGTCTTAGAGGATAAGGGATTTGTAGACAGAAAAGACGTGTGGAAACGCTATATGTTCTGTAGCGGCTGGCGCTTCCCGCTTTCTGCATGGGCCTTATGTCCCGATGGAAATATGTATTTCTCTACGCTCAGATGTAATGACAAGTGGAGAGTTTTGAGAATAAAAAACAAGGAGGAGTACACGCTCTGGCTGTGTGGCTAAGACATAAGGGAATGCTCTTATAAGCAAGGAGATTTTTCAGGGCTATGCATGTTAGATCTATTACGCTCCATATAATGTGGAATGATGACTTCTCGTTAGTAGATAAGTTTTTAGAAGTCGCCGAGACGGCATCGCCTTTGACTGTTAGGGTGTCTGTGGCTCCCACGCCTCCAAGCAAGGCCGAGGGGGTTGTGAAATTGCTTAAAGATCGCGGCGTTAAGTACATATCGGCTATTCACATTTACTATAATGCGGAAGAGGTGTATCATTACGTCTCGCAATATAATATATTTGCCACTATTAGCGACGTAGTGGAATATGTAAAATTTCTCAAAATTCTCTACACGCGCGGAGAAGTACATTTATCTAGATACGTCTCCTTAGTACTCGGCGGCGCTGTTTATAACTCGCCCTATTTCCCAGCCTCTATTACGACTAAAAAGGGCATTTCAATATCTCTGCTCTACCCGAACGACTTAAATAATATAGACGATGTAGAGAGAGCGCTGAAAAAGGGAGAGGAGATCGGGCGGCACATTGCGTCTATAATTGGCGTGGAATTTCTCGGCGTAGACGGCTCGCTTTCTCCCTGGGGAGAGGAGAGCGTCGCCAAGGCAGTAGAAAGACTCTTCGGCGTAAGGCTCGGAGAGCCGGGATCTCACTACGCAATCCGTAAACTAAATAACGCCATAGAGGAGGCGAGGGTTAAAAAGGTGGGATTCAACGAGGTGATGCTCCCCCTGGCGGAGGACGAGGAGTTGAAAAGACTTGTTAAAAACGGGGCTCTGAACTTAGATAAGTTTATCAGTTACACCTCAGTTTGTATCCCAGGTCTCGACATGGCTCCCATAAGAATAAAAGACTGGGAGTTGTTGAAAAGAGCTCTGTACGATTTGGCGGCTATAGCGGAGACAAAGGGCAGGCCCATTGGCGTTAGAATCTTCCCCGTAGACGCCGAAGAGTACTACATAGAGGGCTTCGGCCCAACTCCAGCACTCCTCTTGTAAAATTAAAAAATTGAGAGGGAGAGTTGTGCGGTGATCCGCCATTTAATGCTCTCGCAGAAATACGTCAAGGCGCTACTTGACGGAAGAAAGAGAAGCACTATTAGGCCAGGGGTTTTAAAGGTGGCCGACAGAGTTTATATCCACAGCATGGGGAAAATAGTAGCAATTGCTGAAGTGGAACAAGTGGCCTATAAGCGGGTTTCAGAGCTTACTGATGAAGACGCCATAATTGACGGCTTTAACTCAAGGGCAGAGCTTATCTCCTATCTGAAGAGGAGGTATCCAGGCCTCCGGGATAGTGCAATAGTCACTATCGTAAAATTCCGCAAAGTGGAGAAAGTGGACATGCCCGAAGACGCCCATTACGGCGGCATGACTCCTGTGGAGATAGCGACACTTGCATTGAACCGCCTTAAGTTGAGCCCTCGAGAGCAGAGAATATTAAAGGCAGTGGTGGAGGCCGGCAGTCTCAGAAAAGCGGCCTTAAAGATATTTGGCACTGTGGAAAAGAGGGGGGTTATTAGAAGGGTTTTAAGGAAAGCAGCTATGATGTTAACTCATGGAGGTTTGGGAGGCGAAACAGAAAGCAATTAAAGTATTGGAGGAAAAACTAGAAGAGGAGGAGAGGACCGAGGCGAGGCGGGATCACCATGCTAAGAGGCCTCCAAGGCCTTGCGGCATTACTGTTCACACAGGCGTTGGCTGCCCCCTCGCCTGTGCCTACTGTTATATTTACGACATGGGGTTTCCGGGTAGCGTCAAGCCTTACAAGCTCACCCCTTTGCAAATAGCTTATGCAATTGCAACAAACCCATATGTCGCCGTAGGCGCTTGGGGCACTCTCGTGGCTGTGGGATCCGTGACAGAGCCCTTCCTCCCGGAGACGAGGGAAAAGGCAGTTGGGTATATGAGGGCGATAGCCGAGTACTTGGGAAATCCTATTCAAATATCGACTAAAATGCTACCGCCCCTCGAGCTTGCTGAGGTTCAGAGAGGGCTTGATGTTTTGATAAGCGTCACTGATCTAGAGGGGAGGCTTGAGCCCAAGGCCCCGAGGCCTGTGGATAGGTTAATGGCAGGCGCCGAGCTACTAAAAAGGGGGATTAGCGTGACGTTGTTTGTAAGGCCAATTGTCCCTGGGGTAACTGACAGGGAATTAATGCGGCTACTAACAGCCGCGCGGGAGGCGGGATTCCGTAGAGTTATCTTCGGCACTCTGCGAGTGACAAGCGGCATTGCGGCCAGGCTTAGGGCTTACGGCGTAAACGTTATGCCGTATGTAAAAGAGTTGCATCCAACTAGGCAGATACCCATTAAATACCCGAAGGACAGACTCATATCCGCCGCTAAGGATCTGGGCTTTGAGGTTCTCCCGGCATCGTGCGCGTCAAACGTGAGGGCTCACTGTCAGGCATGTGCCCTCTGCCGCTGGGGGCCTTGCGGCGATATCAACAAACTGAGGGCGAATTTAGAAGACGTGATGGAGTATTTAGAATGGCGAGGCTATAAGCACGTAGATATTGAGATGAGGAATCTGTCAATACGCGTTAACGTAAAGATAGACCGTAGAGATAAGATATTTTTAGAACAAGCGACAAGGCTGCCTGTAGAGACGGGGAGACGCGATTAAAAACGCCCCGCTATTCTTTTCTGGACGTTTGTGGGCCACATGAGATAGCTGAGAGCCCCCGGCGTTTTAGATAAAAGCGCGGTCAAAACCGCCTCAACGAGATCAGGACTGACTCTGACGTACTGATCCACTGCGTCTAGGATTTGCGGGTATCCCGTAATTGAAGAGGCCGTGGACGCCAAAAAAGACACTATCTTATCAACGCCTATATTCCCGCTGTCAAAAACCTCAACCCTTACGGCAGTTCTGTGGCCAGGAGGCACGTAATACACAACCTCGACGTCTCCCAGCCCGCGTAAGTAGGGGTATGTCGCAGAAGTCAGCACCTCGTCGAAATTTTTGTCAAATTCTTGTAATCTGCGGCACAATCTTTCGCCCTTTGGGCTTAACTTCGCCGATTCGCCACGGTAGCATTTCAGTATTGCCTCTTTTTCACCCCCGCCCTCACAGTCGGCGTAGTGTATTAAAGCCCATTTTGGCAGTAAGTCCCTCAGCTTGCCTATGGAGAAGTACTCCCCTGGTTGCAACATGGCGGAAGCCGTTATCTTGTCGTTTACTGGAAGGCATCTGCCGGCGAGGACTGACAAGTACCGAGACCTCACTCTTTTGGCGATGGCCACAACGCTCGTCCTGCTTTCAATTGCCCAGCGGAGAAGTCTATTTACGACTTTATTGACCTCCTCGTATTTTCCGCCCTTAACTGCGAGGTTAAACGGCAACGGGTGTATGGCTATTTCTCCGTCTAAGACCAAGAGGTCAAGTTGTTTCTCCCCCCTTATTTTCGCCTCTAATAGCCTAGCCGCCAGGCGTTTTTCAAGCAACGCGGCGAATCTCGATATATCGCCCTCTCTCCCATCGCTGAAATATAAAGCGCCTGTTAAAAACCTATCTTGCACCCCCTTAGAAATCCCCACATAGCCATACGCAACAACTGTAAAAACGCCGCCGATAAGCTCCAGCGGGGGAGAGCCGTAGGAGGAGTCAACCGCGTAGACGTCAAGACTGCGCGCCGGTCCCAGTCGCCTTACATCTACAAATTTTCTAAGAGAGGAAAGCTCCTCTAACACCCCCCGCAGTTTTGAAATCTTCTCTGCGTACTTCTCTACGTCATGTCTAAGCGCTATAATTAAATCGGGCTCGACCCAGAAGTCAAGCGTCTCCATTACGCTACTTCTCGCGTTTTTATTAATATAGTTTTTTCAACTCACACACAGACTCTCTTACACGCCGCCTTAACTGTCATCTCCCCTATGCGCCACCTTAATCCAGTCGTCTATTAACCTGATTTCTGGCCTGAGGTACACCCCCTGCGGCGTGTCGAATACGTAAAAGGTGGCCATCTTTCGCCAATCTTACATACCGCCTTTTTCTCCGTGACAAAACACGATATGGGCTTGCCACGCCACTCTCCCTCCCACCAAAATGCGCGCCTGAGCGAGTATTCGCTGATTAGAGGCTCGGCGTATTTTTCGCCGTATTCCGCCGTTGCGGCCTTAGCCATTTCGCACATTCCGTAATACAGTTCAAGCCTTTTCACTACTTTCCCCTCCTCGCCCGGCAGGATTGGCCACTTGAAACATCTGCGATACCAGTCCTTCAGCGCGGCCATGACTTGGCTTTTCAGGTCAAGTCTCCTCTGCTCCTCCTCCCTCTTCCTCCACTCCAATACGCGGGGCTCCTCGTTCTTTATGTAATCTATGGCGCGTAGCCATTTGCGTTAAAATATTGCCTTAAATCTCGCTTAAGTTGTTTTTAAAAAGGCGCGGAAATACGTGGAAGAGGCGCCGGGATGCATCGCGGCGGTAGAGGAGGCAGTCAAGCCGGCAGTTGTAGCCGCCGCCGGCCTGGCCGGATACGCGGCGCTACACGACGGGCTGTACTCAACGGCTGTTGTGTCAGCGACGGCCGCGGCGGTAATACTGGCGAGGGAGGGGGCCTTAGAGAGGGCAGTGGAGTACGTCAAAAAGGCGGCAGAGGCTGCATATGAGGCGGCCCGCGAGATATTCGAAAAGGCGAGAATTGCGCTTGAAAAGCTGTACCAGCTGTTTGTTGAGGCAGTGGCGAGGGCGCTGGACTACGTAAAGGCGCATTGGTTCATAATGGCCGCAACGGCGGCCGGGCTAATAAGCTGGCTTGCGGCACAGCAATTGGACTACACGCTGTGGCAGGACCACGTGGCGAAATTCGCGCCGCTAATCGCCGGCGTTCCAGCCTTTAAGGAGTTCAAGACGGCACTCAGCGACAGCGACCCCGTGCTCAAGGCGGCTGAGGAGGCGCTGAGACATAAGTCTGAAGGCGCAGTGGAGAGGCTGTTTGAAGAGGCCAAAAGGGCTGTGGGACAGAGCTCAAAGCCGTGGTCTGATTTGAGGAAGGTAGCTAGGGATGTGGAAATGTTCGGCAGAAGGGTTGTAAAGCCGGAGCACGCCGCCGTTGCCTGGGCCCTATTAGAGGCCGGGCTGAGGGAGCTGGGCGATGTGAGAGACAAGGCGCTGTCAGCGCTAAAGGAGGCGGAGGAGAAATTGTCAAGGGGCGAGGAGGTAGAAATGTCAACAAAAGAGCTGGCGGAATTTGTGAGAAGGGCGCGGGACGTGGCGCACCGCCTTGAGCTGTTGTTTGAACAGATCGCGGAAAACGCTGAAAAGCGCGGCGACGAGGAGATGAGGAGAGCCTTCGCCGTAACGGAATTGGCCGGGGAGCTGGCTGAGGCGTCTAAAGCTGACTTCGGCGAGCTAGGCGGCGCCACTCTCGCCG
>FWWM01009154.1_pt1 | contig 18453 bp, 14 predicted proteins | sample 2228351 | NCBI WGS metagenome assembly FWWM01 (sample SAMEA103939774, study PRJEB20133) | metagenome
ATTGAAATCTAATGTGTTTAAAACGATCTTATATAATAATGGGGCAGTAACGCTTGTTAGGATCGTTTAGGGTCTTTTCAGCTTTTCAGGGCCGAGGCTTATCCAAGATCCAGGGTCTATGAACATATTGATGCCCCTGGGTGCGGGGGTGGCTGAACAGCCTTAGCCAGCCAGGGCTGTGTCACAAGGATCCCGGGGTGGTTTCAAAAACCCTGAAAGACCTCAAACAACACTCTGAGGTAAGCGGCTTGTTAAAAAGCTGGAATTTATATCCTATCTTATCTCCGCTGGGTTCTAATCATCTCCGCTTCTATATATACGTCTTGGGGAACCCTTATCCTCATGATCTGCCTCATAACCCTCTCATCGGCAGCTATGTCTACGAGCCTCTTGTGAATCCTCATCTCCCACTTCTCATAAACCTTAGTGCCCTCTCCATGGGGTAGTCTCAGCACAGGCACTACCAGCCTCTTTACAGGCAACGGAACAGGCCCCCTAACCTCTACGCCAGCTTTCTTAGCTATCTCGACTATCTGGCCTGCTACATAGTCGACGTTGGAGGAGCTTGTCCCCCAGATCCTTATTCTCACCCTCATGCTCATAGCGATGCCCAGCCGTTGGTGTGTTTCTACTTAACCTCTGCTGGTCTCACATCTATTACCGTGCCTATTCCTATGGTCTTGCCCATATCCCTCATAGCGAATCTTCCTAGCTGTGGCACCTCTGAGTATTTCTCAACAACCAAAGGCTTTATCGGCTTGAACCTCACTATAGCTATATCTCCAGCCTTGATGAACTGCGGGTTCTTCTCAACCACCTGGCCTGTCTTTGGATCCAGCTTCGCTGAGATCTCAACTATTCTGCAGGCCACAGAAGCCGTGTGAGTATGGATCACCGGTGTGTATCCTATAGATATAGCTGAGGGGTGGAACAGTATGATCACTCTTGCTGTGAACTCATCAGCAACGGTGGGCTTGTTAGTTGCATGGCCAGCTACGTCTCCTCTCTTAACATCCTGCTTAGAGATGCCCCTCACGTTGAAACCAATGTTATCGCCAGGCTCGGCCTTCTGCAGCGGCTGGTAATGCATCTCTATGCTCCTCACATCGCCTCCCTTGTTTATAGGCATTATAACCACGTTATCACCTACCTTGAGGACACCTGTCTCTACCCTTCCAATCAACACAGTTCCAACACCGCTTATCGAGATAGCCTCTGATATAGGTATTCTTAGAGGCTTCTCAATAGGCTTCGGCGGTATCTTAAATGTATCAAGGGCCTCAAGAAGAGTTGAGCCTCTATACCACTTCATATTCTCGCTTCTAGTAACCAGGTTGTCGCCCAGCCATGCTGATACCGGGATGAAGGGTAGCTCGTCCACCTTGTAGCCTAGCGGCCTCATGATCTTCTTAAGCCCTTCAACAACCTCTTTGTATCTCTGCTCTGAGAACGGGGGCTCTGTGAGATCCATCTTGTTAATAGCAACAACAACCTGATCTATACCCATCGTCCTTGCAAGAGTTATGTGCTCCCTAGTCTGTCCCTCGGGGCTTACACCGGCCTCATACTCACCCTTCTTGGCAGACACCACGAGAAGAGCAGCATCTGCCTGGCTAGTACCAGTTATCATGTTCTTAACGAAGTCCCTGTGCCCGGGCGCATCTATTATAGTGAAATAATACTTGTTTGTTTCGAACTTAACAAAGCTGGTCTGTATAGTAACACCTCTCTCCCTCTCCTCCTTCATTCTATCTAGAAGCCATGCGAACTTCTCGGTCTCCTTGCCCCTCTTCTTAGCCTCCTCCTCAACCTCCTTCTGCTGCTTCTCATCAATCTGCTTCAATAGAACAAGCAGGTGACCAACCAGAGTGCTCTTACCATGGTCTACATGGCCTATTATCACTAGGTTCAGGTGGGGCCTCTGGCTCGACATCCCTTTAGCTCACCTAAATATGGTTACCCACATACCTTATAAGTATAAAAAGATCCAGAGCAAGAGAGCTAAAGAGGAACCAAATCGAAACAAACACCAAAACCAGGTAATCGTGACCAGGCTATGGAGTTATAAACACCATATAGACCCAGCACCGGAGAACATAAATGCAAAGAACCTATGATAAGAAAAATAAATGCCCTAGCCATACTAACAGTAGAAACGCCGGGGTGCCCGAGCGGCCCAAGGGGCCGGCCTTGAGAGCCGGTGGGCGATGAGCCCGCGCGGGTTCGAATCCCGCCCCCGGCGCCTCCCACAGCTAGTTGATCCTGATCAGATGCGTTTGCTGCATGGACAAATTAGGCTCCATGCAGCAGTTAGGTATGTATTTTTCTGTACCATATCTAGCAACTGACATTTCGCTTCGTGGAACATGGCGCTGAGATACTACAGAAGGCTTGAGAAACAGCATATGAGGGGCTTTGGCGTGGGTAGAGCCCCGAGGCCCGCGATGTGGATATAAAAACCGATCCAAGAGGGGAAGCCCGCAATGACTAAGAGCGGCAACCACTAGAACTCTCTATACCTTGAGGTTCTTAACGCTCCCGAAGAGCTGAGATCAGGCTATAGGCTGCGAAGAAGCTCTAAAGAAAGACTTGGTAGAGAGGATCAGACTTGAGCATTAAAAGATCTTCGCTCGATTACTCGTTCTTTACCTTATGGAAGTTTATAGATATGTAGATTAATGTAGAGTATGTTCTTAATAGTTAAATTTATATAGACATATGCATAAAATATTAGTGAAGGTGGAATAGATGCCCATAACTCCCATAACTAAATATACTAAATATCTCGTGATAGGAGTTATAGCATTAATAGTAGGGCTAGGGGTTGGTTATGCCATCACCGCCTACCTCATTAGCCCGGTGGCTATGGCGCCTCCTGAAAAGATATTCTATATTGTTGCTGCAGAATGGACCTTCGGGTTATATGATGAGAATTTTAGTAAAATCGATAGGATAGTGGTTAATAAGGGGGATAGGGTAACATTGGTTATAATGCTTGAGCCCTTCGTCCCTCACGACCTCTATGAGGAGGTCGAGGAGACCTTCATAGAGTGGGCAATAAAACAGGGCCTGATAACCAGTAAGGAGGATTTTGAGAAATACCATGAGGAGGCCGAGGAAACCCTGGAGAAAGAGGTGTTCGGCGCTCACTTCATACCCCACGGGGCTGCGATCAGAGGCTACGAAGATAAGGTCGATGTCAGGCCAGTGAGGGGCACACCTGTAGTTATATCGTTCATAGCCGATAAGGCTGGGAGCTTCGACATATACTGCCAGATAGAGTGTGGTTGGGGCCATGCGTTTATGGTACTAGAGAAGGCGTTTGTAGTTATGGGATAATTTTTCCACATCTGAAAGCCTCTCAGGTGTTACTCCTTCGGAGCAGGGAGAAGGTCTTCTATAACAGTACGCATGATCTCCACCATTAGAAATATGGCTTGCTGTGCCTGCAAGATCATGAGTCCAGGAGAATAAGATCAAGATCTGTCAGTATTATCGTAGCTTTGCATATAGTTGAGGCTGTGAGAGCTTCGCTTTTAAGGCAGGCTTATATATACCTTGAGGCTGAGATATAAATAGTATGGCCAACAGCTAGGCTCCAGCTTGTTGGCAGATACGTCTATGTCGCTGTATGGCTACTAGTAAGAAGACTAGGAAGAGGATCTATCTAGGCGCCTTTGGAGATGATCCTCTGAAGCTCCTTAGGTTCGAAACCATGTCAGGACAGAATGCGCCTTGAACAACAGAGATATAGAGGCACTCAAACCGAATCTCAAGCACTATATAAAGAATACAATGGATCCAGAGACCAGGATGGCTAAGCCAGAGCTAGCTATAAACTAGGCTCTGGCGTGGTACCATGAATTCAAAGAACTTGCAGGTGAAGAGCGTGTAGAGAAAGAACCTGTGGAGATGGCTAGATAGTGGTATCAGTGTCGTGGCAGACGCTAAGGGCCCTCAAGATAGTTGTGAAAGGCTTGGAATATATCTATCTTACTATGCCTTAATAGGAGGCCTTGCCAGGAATCTCTACACAGAGTCTTAACAACGAGAGACGCGGATCTCCTGGTGAAGCTGAGCAACGATATATTCATAAAGATCTATGAGTACCTCCCTGATAGGGGCTTCTCGATAGAGCCCGAGGAGCAGGGCCGCTAGATGTACAAGCTCATATATAGAGGCTGCAGAGTAGATCTGATAGATCACCCTAGGTTCAAATATACCGGTGAAGCCGTTGCCAGAAGAAAGGTTGTTTCCCTAAAAATATTGGGAGGATTCTGGCTCTCTCCCCAGAGGATCTAGCACTACTCTCTCTAGTCACAGTCGACTTTCAGAGAAGCAGATAAGGATATAGTAGATAAGTATTTGTCAGAGGCATCAAGAATTATAATACATAGAGTTGCGGTGAACGATTTTGATAGAAACTATTCATAAGAAGATGTGGAGAGCACGGAGACCTAGTAGAGGCCCTATGTAGCAGAAAATATTCCGAGGCCCTCAAGCAGTGAAGCGGGCTCTCGAAGAACGTGGAAAAGGCGGGGGCATGTCGCATAAATAATAACCCAAGGATTCCGCGGTTTCCCTCTCCACATTATCTAGCGCTACCTAGCCTGGATCGAGAACTATCGCTATGTTCACTAGCCGCCATGATCCTACCCCTATTTTCACACGACATAAGATGACCTCCTCCCCACTCTAGAGGGCGATGCTTTTGTTATAATATATAAACAACCTAAACGCATAGCCACCTAGCGACCCTTAAGTGTGTGGGATGGCTGAACCGCCATGGACTGTCTGGGGCTGGCTACAATGAATCCGAGGCTGCCTCAGAGAATCCTGAAAAGCTATAGACTGTGGTTAGCAAATTATATTATGGCCTTAATAGCTTTAGAGCTTTGCTTAAGTATGCTTGTAGATCTGAGAGTGTTGTTAGGATCAGGATGAGTGGAACTATCATTAGTACTGAAATCGATATAAGTGTAGATGTGGTGGTGTCCAGTCCTGTCCTCGATAATAACTCATATAGATAGCATGATCTTGTGCTGCTCCATAGAAGCGGTACTGAGGTGTGTATGAACTGGTTCTCCCATGGGTATAGTTGTTCTAGAGAGCTGGGGTAGGGCGTGGTTACTGCAACGATCGCGTTCTCGGCTATTGAGTAGGTGGCTATGGCTATTATTGCTAGTCTTGCCGCGCCAGACCTAGCCTTCTCTAGTAGGAGAGATATGGCTGGTGCTAAGAGCACTGTGAATGGCACGGCGAATCTTGGCCCGTAGCTGAGACCCCCATCGCTATCATACCATAGGGAATATACCAGGATGGGCATGGCTAGGGATGATATGTAGATAGCCCTTACATATGGCTGCATATTCTTTACCAGGAACGGGATCGCTAAGATCGCTGGTACAAGCACTGGGTATAGCGGTATAAGCCCCTTTCTAAAGTCTAGAAATATTGTGTAGAGACCCGCTACAGGGGAGTTTGTAAAACCGCTATTCTCTATCCCCAGCTTTCTCAGCAGATGCATCTCTGGAAAGTCCAGAGGATTCCCTGTAATCGATGTATTGTAAATGATCAGGAAGATCGCTAGGGGCATCATCCCTGCTAAGAAAAACAGAGATCTTAGTGTAAACACGGATCTCGTTATAACCCCCGAGAAGAGATCTTTAGCGGTTTTTATAGCAAGTATCAACACAACACATATAACTGTAACCGCTAGAGAAGGATCTAGAAGTATTGATAAAGACGATAGAAAGCCTATGCCAGCATACCCAGCATATCCGAGCCCGCCCCTAACTGCAACAATGCTTAGCAGAACAAGGCCTGTGAGGGATGCGGAAAGCGGGGCTTGGGGAAAGATCTGGGCTGAGTATATCCAGAGAGGCCCTGCAAACGCAACTATTAGAGAAGCAGGGAGAGCGGTAACTCTATACCCCATATCGCTGGAGAGCTTGTATGCTAGCACAAAAGCTATGGCGCCTGACAAGGCCATGGAGAGACCGCCGAGGAGAAGAGGATTGCTTTGTGACCCAGAAAGACCAATAATAGGGGATAGGATTAGAGGAACACCCGGAGGGCCTGCAAAGAAGCATTTATCATTTATCATAAATGTATCGACATAGATGCAGAGAGCCCTATCTATCTCAAAGCTACCCCTATACATGGATCTCGAGAGCTCTATAAGGGTAATCGTGTAGCTGGTAAGCCAAACCACGTTAATGCTCAGCACATAGACCACGGCAACTAATGAGATACATGCTAATAACCCTAGCCTGGATCTAATGAGCTTCTCCAGCCCGATCCTAAGGTACGAGAGGGGTCTCAGCACCTGAACACCACCACACCTACAATGATATTACCGCTGGTCTTTATCATACCTCAAAAGAAGCTCCATCGTGATCATGTGCTAAAGGTTTAACTATAGCATAGCGCTTACAACCAAAAGCCCCGCCCTGGAGGGCGGGGAGTTGTCGTCATCGTACTTGAACGCTAACCAGCACGGCTCTTTCCCATATCCAGAGGATTATAATCCTCGTCGATATAATCATGCTCTTATTACTATAAGCCCTGGTGAAAATCTCTATAAGGGGTAGCCAATGATAAAAGATCTAGAGAGAGATGTAGCAAATATGATCGAGAGGGTGGAAGACGTTAGATCTATATTGATGACCTTCAAGGATCTATTGAGGGAGGAACAAGCATCAAGAGGCAAACCCAAAGGCTTGGTCGAGATAGAGCCCCATAGATACGAAGAAGCCGTGGTCATAGGTGACACACATGGTGATCTAGATACCCTAGTTCATCTGTTGGAATATATCAATATAGAGAAGATCTTGGGAAGAGGTGGGCTCCTAGTCTTTCTCGGTGACTACGTTGATAGAGGAGATAGGCAGTTAGAAACAATGCTCTTTGTAGCATCCCTCAAAATCAGATATAGAGGGAATGTGGTAACACTCAGGGGTAATCATGAGCCGCCGGATTTCTTACCAGTATATCCTCACGACTTTCCAGAGATGCTTAGGGCTATATATGGGGGCAAGGGTGATGAGATATATAGAATATCTAAAGAGATATTTGATCTGCTACCTTATGCAGCTATATGTAGAAATGTAGCAGTGTTTCTCCACGGAGGAATACCCGTGCTATCTACAGAGAGCTGTGGATATGATGTCAGGTGCATTCTAGATGCTGATCATAACGAGAAGATCTTAGAAGAGATATTGTGGAACGACCCTATAGAGGATCCTGATATAGACTATGCGCCATCCCCAAGAGGCGCGGGGTACCTATGGGGAGAAACTATAACAAAAGAGTTCATCAAAAAAACAGGTGTAAAGATCATAGTGAGGAGTCATGAAGCCGTGTGGGAGGGCTATAAGCTTAACCACGGGGGGCGGGTTCTAACGATATTCTCCAGAAAAGGGGCTCCTTATTACAACGCATATGCTGCAGCATATAGACTGGATCTCAGAAGCTTCAAGGGATTCTCAAGGGAGCATCTGATCCTTGTTTAAAGAACCCTCGAACCGAGGGATAGCTTGAGATCAATGGGGTTGAAAAATAAAAAGCGATCTATAGGCCACAAGCTCTAGAAGCATCACTCTATACTTATCTCTCTACCCTTCTCCTCTCTCCTCAGCTTCTTAAGCTTAACCTCGAGAACGCCGTTCTTATAGCTAGCCTTAGCACTATCAACATCAACCTCGGCTGGCAGCTCAACCTCTTTATAGTATTTCTTACCATTCTTAGCCTCTATTACGAGCCTTCTATCGACAGCCCTAACCCTTATCCTATCCTTATCGACACCAGGCATCTCCGCAACAACTGTGACTGTGTCAGCATCCTCGTATATGTCAACAAGAGGCTCCACCTCCTCAGAATACCCTATCTCTCTTATAGGCGCACCTTCTCTCACGGGCTGCCTCCTCACATTACCGAATCTCTCAACCCTCGGAACACCGTCCGGGCCTATCGTTATTCTGAAGCCATATACAAATCTCCTAGGAGAGCCCTGCCTCTCCAGCTCCTCTGAAAGCCCCCTAATCTCTGACATGAATCTTTTCTGAAGATCCATGAACTCCTCATAGATCTCCCTATCTATCTCCCTAATCAGTTCGTCGAATATATCAAAAATAGATCTCCTCCTTCTCATGAACAGCCCCAATATATAATATGATCCAAGCTTAATATTTTTTACAACGGAAAGCCTCGCCTCTCGCATGAGAGAAGATCGCAGAAGCAATATTATCAGAATAGGATAGATCCTCGGTAGGGCAATAAATTCTATAGGATCGTTGGGCATAACTAACAACCCCGCTATTTCGTCATTGAAGGGGGGAGATATTCCACAGAGTTCTCCATTATTAGATAAAAGCCTTGCCATAGATATTCTCGTGGTGCCTTATTTGGGAGAGGGTTATTTAATCGAATACGTAGATGCGATCCAAGTTCTAGATTCTAGAGGCGACCCAACAGTAGAGGCTATTGTGAAGACTAAGAAGGGCTTAGGAAGAGCTATAGCACCATCGGGCGCGTCTAAAAGCGCTTTCGAAGCAGCCGAGCTTAGAGACGGGGATCCTAGGATCTATAAGGGCATGTCTGTGCTCAGGGCTGTGGATAATATAAAGAGGTATATAGCTCCAGCTCTGCTGGGCCTTGATTCGAGGATGCAGAGAGATATAGATAGAAAGCTGCTCCAGATCGATGGGACACCAAATAAATCTAGACTGGGCGGCAATGCCACAACAGCTGTGAGTCTTGCTAACCTAAAAGCAGCCGCCGATACGGCAAACATGCCTCTGTTTGCCTACATAGGAGGCCTATCGGCTAGGGAGATCCCTGTGCCAATGATGAATCTAATAAACGGCGGCGCCCATGCGGGCAACGAGCTATCTTTTCAAGAGTTCCTCATAGTCCCAACGGGCTTTGACAGCTTCTCCGAGGCTCTGAGAGCTGGTGTGGAGATCTATAAGACGCTCAAGGATCTACTTAGGGAGAGATATGGAAAAGGAAGCATAAACGTTGGTGACGAGGGAGGCTTCGCTCCTCCGATGAAGAGCGTTTATGAGGCTCTCGACATGCTTGAGAGCTCTATTTCGAAAAGCGGATATAGCTGTGGAGGCGATGTATTCCTAGCCTTAGACGTTGCAGCATCCCAGATCTATAGAGAAGGCTTCTATATAGTTGATGGTAAGCGCTTCTCAAAAGGCGAGATGATAGATTTCATAGAAGAGCTATCATCTAGATATCCTCTTCTATCGATAGAAGATCCCCTTGAGGAGAGCGATCTAGAGGGCTTCTCAGAGCTGAGGAAAAAGCTCAAGAAGACAATAGTTGTCGGAGACGATCTTCTCTCAACAAACGTTACAAGACTTAGAAAAGCTGTGGAAAAAGGATCGGTGGGCGGGGCTATAATGAAGATAAACCAGGTAGGAACATTCACAGAGGCCATGGAGTTCTCACAAGAGGCAGCAAGATCGGGGGTCATGGTTATAACTAGCCATAGAAGCGGAGATAGCGAGGACACCTCTATATCACACATAGCCGTCGGGCTCAGAACGCAATTGATAAAGACAGGGGCTCCAGCCAGAGGTGAAAGAACCTCTAAATACAACGAGCTACTAAGAATAGAGCACTACCTTGGCAGCGAGGCTAGATATATGAGAAGATGATCTTTCATCTAGCTCTAAGAGGTTTCAAACCCGGAACTCCTGTTAATACCTACAACCAAAAGCCCCGCCCCAGGGCGGGATATGATCATCCTTAGGTTGATAGACAAAGCTTTTTAGCTATAGGTATCGTGCAACTATTATATAATGCTAAAAATAAAAGATCTAAGTTTCCGGGCTTTTGCTTACCATTATTTCGTCTCGCCACCTTTTTCAGCTCCTTCTTTTTGTTGTCCCTCTATCTTCTTAAGCTCCTCCTCGATCTCTTTTTCTATCTCCTCTATAGGCTTTGGTGGAGGTGTTGTTACCAGCGTATATCCTATCCAGCCCAGTATGCCCATGACGCCGGCAACAGCTATAAATACTGTTAGCTTTACCAGCCACTGTCCTAGAGGTTCGTTGAAGAACAGTCCGTAGAGGTATATTAGCACGACTACTATGCTAATAGCGATGAGCCCACCCCCTATAAGCTTGTCCCTTTCTGGCATCAAGGCCACTCAATATATGGTATACTATTGAGGTAATATAATTTAATTATTCTGGATATTATTCTGGAAGCCTTTGCTCTTTAAGCTGGCTAGTGCTACTCACCAGCTCTTCTAGCATATATTACGGTGTATTTGTTGCTTAGCATTTCTGTGTAGTCTCTATCGAGATCCCTGCTATATTCTTGAAGAATGGGGAGCAGCTCCTCGATCTCTTCTTCATGTAGCTCCCTATACTCGTACCTAGGCATACCTATCCTCTCTTCATATAGCTTCCTAGCGTATCTCCTAGCCTCTTCGGGGAGCTTATCAATGATATCTATATATGCTAGATCTGTAAGCTCTGAAAGAGAATCTTTCCCCACGAGCCCCTCTAACACCATCGCTTTAAGAAACCTGATCATCTCAGTCCTAGGTGGTTGGGACCCTATTCTTGACGGCTCAACCCTTCCTCTAATATATATCCTGCCACCCACCATCCCAGACCCTATATAGCTCCCAGCAGGCTCTGGCACGGATTTCTTGTTAAGAACAACTATAACTCCGCCAGCCATATATTCGCCGAGGTAGTCATCAACCCTACCGCCTATTACTAAATACGGCCTTCTATCTCTGTATTCTCTCATCTGGATCCCGACCCTATTGCCCGCATTACCACCAACAAAGATCCTGCCTCCCTGGAGCGCCTGCCCAAGAACATCCCTAGCATCCCCCGTAATAACAACCTTTCCACCGTGCATCGTGTCGCCACAGTCATCGCCAGCATTGCCATATACGTAGAAATAGTTAGCCTCATTGAGATTCGCTAGACAATTACCAGCAACACCATATAGCTCTACTCTAACACCTCTTATTCCACGTCTCGGAAGGCTTATACCTATATATCTATGCCCCATAACATTAGCAACCCTGATCACGCTTTTTATAGAGGCTACCCTAGCTATCTCTCTATCTAGATCCTTGTAGCCTATGTGCCTAGCATCTACATCAAAGCCCTCTGGAACAAATATAGGGGGTGGGGAGAAGCTATCGAGCTCCTCCTCAGGCCTGCCATAGCTTATTATGCCCCTTCTATAAGATGCTATGAAGTAATGACCAGGCTTAAGGGTCCATACCCTTGCACCTGGGCTGAGCTCTCTCACCTCGTTCTCCTCGCTCGCCGCGTATATCCACTCCTCATCCTCTGCTAGTATCACCGGCCTGAACTTAGATCTATCTGCAATGACGACCATATATAGATCATCGCCTGAGTAGTACCCTATAATAGCTGTGAAGGGCCCGTCGAGCCTTGCATTTCTATATATATAATCCAGCGATGGATCTAGAACGCCGAGCCTCCTGGAGGGATTAGTAAGGATCTTTACAGCCCCCTCTACATCATAACCCTCGCCTAGGAGCTCGTCGAAAAGCATAGCTATAACCTCGCTATCGGTTCCCACAAAGCTACCCCACCCCCTAGAGCTGAGAAACTCGATATTAGCCCCAAAGGAGCTGAGATCACCATTGTGAACAATAGCTATATCGAAGGTAGCAAATGGGTGCGACCAGTATGGATAATGACCAGGAGAGTTTGTCGGCTGTCTAGTGTGGGCCAGCCACATATCGCCTTCAACCTCGTGGATATTATAGATTTTCGCAACATCACCTGGATACCCCACACCTTTATAGACATTAACAGATTTCCCGGCGCTGTACACCTTACCAGCCCTCTTGATCCATAGCAGTTCATCGAGCCTCCTTATGGCTTTCCTGAGAAGGGCTATGCTGCTCGCCTCAACCTCGAGCACATGTGAACATATATCCCCGCTGCACATTTCGATCCTGTGGGAAGCTATCTTCACACCATAGATTGTGAGCCCTCTTAACGCCCTACCCAAGATCTCGGGATCTTTTTCAACAAACATCTTAACACAATATCTATCCTTACCCCCAACGCTGTCTAAATTAAATACAGCGAACCCAGCGCCCCTATCACTACCCCTGTATCTGACCCTCTCTATAGCCCTAACAACATCGCTACCCCTTATTCTCCGCGAACCCCTCTTCCTCATTATACCCAGTATTCCACAACCAGATGGCTCGTACCTCATCATAGAGATCCAGCCTGCTTGACCCTTATCATCGAGGCTATAGCATCACGAAGCCCAACTGCTCTGAGGAGCTCTCTGTTGCCTGTTATTGATTGAAGGCTATATACTCCTGAGGCGCCTGCTAGGAGGGATATTTCTTTCTTAAAACCTGCTATTAGATTGAATGCTTTTCTCTTAAGGTTCTCTCTATTGCTACCTCCTATAGCTATCTCGAGGATCCTGCTTGATATAATTACGCTATCCGCGCCTAGCATTATGATCTTAACCATATCCCCAGGATCTCTGATCTTTGACGACCTAGCCAGTATATCGTATCTATACCTAACCCCCATTCTCTTCAGCTCTGTATCAAGCTCGGAAACCACTAGTTCTAGATCCTCTTCCCCCAGATCTTCATCAACTATGTATCCAAGAACCCCTTTAACATCAACAACACTCCTCAGGATCTTTATTGATGATGGTATCCTGAGATAGGCATCAACCCTTGGAAGATCATCCCACCTCGCCGCCCCTCTAGAATCCCTGCTTATAGATATCTCTTCAAACCCCTCTCTAGCCTCGTCAGTAAAGATCCCTATTCCTAGTGCTAGTGACGCCCACTCTATAGCCCTTCTCACCCCTAGATCAGAATCTATAGCATCTAGCATCAGAGGGGCTGAGAGATATAGCCTTCCCCCTGCCAGGTAGAAGCCTGTCTCAATATCCTCCCTATAGGGATCTATAGATGGCCTCGTAACCTGGGCCCCATCTATTCTCAGCCAATCAGCTACTCTATATGGTTTTTCAACATCAGGCGGCGCTGTGCTCCCCATACCTATTATAACTGGATCGCCTTTAGCCACAAGCTCCCCTAAATATGAGATCCTTCTCCTACTCCAAAGACCCCCCACCATGTATTCAGGATCCCCTATAGAGCCCTCTATACCGAGGATCTCGAGCACATTCTTCGGAAGCCCCTCACCTACAAGAAGATCTCTCCTCCCCCTAAGCTCCTTAACACTTTTAAGCCCCAGGGCGTCGAGTATGTTTGCAAGCTCTAACGTAAAGCCCCTTATAAAGTTAACAAGCCTTGAGAAGCCGAACTCTATATCAAGAGCCCTAGCCCTATCTATCTTATTGGTGAGGGCCGCTGGACAGTTCCCAATATGGCACTTATGTATCATTATACATCCCATAGCTATCAGAGCCCCTGTGCCGATGCTGAGGGCATCAGCACCAAGGGCTATTAGCTTTGCAGCATCCGTAGCATTTGAAACTCTGCCCCCTGCTATTATCGCAAACCCTTCCCTAAGCCCGTTTCTCTTCAAAATACTATCTGCAGACGCAACCGCAAGTTCTATTGGTATGCCTATATTATCTCTAACCATCAGTGGTGTCGCACCGGTTCCAGCGCCATGGCCGTCTATTATCACGCCATCTGCGCCCATTCTCGCTATCCCGGAAACTATGTATGGTGTATAGTTGGTAGCAGCCACCTTAACGTAGATAGGCTTCCCAGTTGCCTCCTTAAGCGCCTCGATCCTCTGGCCCAGATCCTCTATGGAGTATATATCGTGATGAGGCGCTGGAGATATAGCATCAGAGCCTATAGGTATTCTCCTCGTGAGAGATATTGGCTCAGTAACCTTCGAGCCAGGGAGATGCCCCCCTATTCCCGGCTTAGCCCCCTGACCTATCTTTATAACAACACCCAGCCCTTTTGTGAGAACAGATATGTCAACCCCGAATCTAGCTGAGGCCCACTGAACAAAGATCCTCTTGTACTTAGCAACCTCAGGATGAAGCCCCCCTTCACCGGTGCCTGCAAGAACACCTGTTGCATCCGCCGCCATAGCTATAGCTATGTTGGGGTTGCCGCTGAGAGCTCCGTAGGACATATCGCCTAGATATATGGGTGATGCCATGTATATCCCAGAGATCTCGATCGATGTATCTGCAAGAGGTTTCTCAGAGGGTTCTAGCCAGGTATTCTCTACATTGAACCTAATGCGATCAAGTATCCTGTAACTATCTTTTCTCTCCACAAACACCTTATACGGCCTGCCGGTAAGGGCAAGCCTTCTAATATGCTCTATCCTCTCAAGATCCCAGAACTCTTCGCCCAGATGCTTTGGAACGGCTAGATAGGATCTAACCATCGCCATACTACGCACTTAAGTAAATAACATTCTTTCGATACTTATATATTTTTCTACATCTACAAGATCAACTAAACCAATATACGTTAAAAAAGATTTCACATAACAGGGCTCGCCATCCACCGCTCACCATGGTGAGGTAAATATTTATTTAACACCGCCGCCCAGATCATATTATCCATATCTCGACAACACAGGCCTTGAAAGCAGAAAGCCCGGATCTCGACCTGATAGATCAGCACTTATATAGAAACACATATAGTAAGGGTTGTGGCAACAAGCTCCTGCATTAGATATTATAAACGTTACGTTGATAGTTGATCATGTTGGATGCATATCAACATCAGCAAAATTTTCTCGATCTCTCAACAGTAGGCTATAATCATCCCCTAGAGGGCGGGGGTTTCGGTTGTAACATCGGGCTAATTAGAATATTATTTACCCCCTCATAATTATTATATAATTGGTGGTTGCCAAAATGGTGTCTCTAGAACTAATGAGAAGAACGGCAGAGATCATTAATAGTGATCCTAAGCTTAAATCCCAGATAAAGGGGCCTCTCTACATTCAGTTTAAGATCGAGGGGGAGCCTCTGTTCTATATGGAGGTGGGGGCTGACGGGAGTGTAAAGATGGTGGAGGGAACACATGGATCGCCTGCCGTGACTCTCATGGCTAAGGATGATACGATGGCTAAGATAATAAGGGGGGAGCTGGATCCTGTTAGGGCATATCTAAGAGGAGATCTAAAGATCAGCGGTGATATCTTTATCGCACAGAGGATAGGCTCAATACTATCCCAGGTTAGAGGACGATTGTAGATTTTTGTATTTAAAACCCTCTTTGACACCCCTCTATCTTGTTCCCCTATTTTTTCTTCAACCCATTTAAAACGCCCGGATCTATTGCAGCCTATACACCGCTCCTCTCACCGATCCCGTGATCCTATTTATGGGAATAATATAGAGGTTTTTAGAAACACAATCCCCGCTCTCACTATATATCTGAGTTTTTTTGAGAGCGCTATCGATATCACTATATATGGTGTGATCGATATGGCTATGCCTGGGATCAGCTTCGCTAGATCTCTCCAAAAGCTGCTTATAACTATCCCATCTATGCCCAGGATCTTTATTATGAGTGCTGATGGGAGCATCGCTATAAGGAACACTGTTATGTCTCTCCACGGGATCTCTAGATCTATTTTGGGCGCGGCGAGCCTATATACATAATAAGTATATGGGATCGCTGACACTAGGTATGAAACGCTGTAGGGGAGCACAAGAACAACAGGATCTCTAACCCCGGCTGAATACATAGCTGCCTGTATAGTTGCAGCCACCAAGATGCTCACAGCAATCCTTATCATCTGGAGCAGGGGTATTTTCACAAGAGGTGTTTTCACAACCTGGTAGATGTTGTTAGAAACCACATCAGCCCTCTCAGAACCCATAGCTATGGCCTCGAATATCGCTGCATACCCCACTAACAGGGCTTCTATCGAAGCCAGAGCCAGTAGAAAATGGCCTTCGGAGTAGAAGGGGTTGAAAAACGTTATGGCGGGGATCGATAGGAGTGATAGCGATATCGCCATAAATATGGATATAAAGCTATACAGCACGATCATATCTACCGCGTCCTGCTTATTGGGCTGGCTAAGCATCTTTGCATAGAGACCGATGGTGAAAGATCCCGGGCTTATGATCGATTTGGGCACAGATGCTACCGAGGCGAAGGCAGCTGGCATTGTTGACGATGCTATTAAGCTCATTAGATACTTATCTATGCTGATTAGAAACCCTGTCACAGCGCCCGGGATGCTCAGAACAGATAGCCTTAATATGTTACCAGCCTCTCGAAGACTCTCTCTCAACCCGTGCATAATGTTTAGCGCGGAAGCCCCTATCACACCGATCCTCATGAGAATAGCTATGCTAGCTACTATGAGCATAATACTGGCAAGCCCCGGCCCCAGAACCGCTCCTATGATCCCAGATCCTATGGTTATTATAAATATATATGATAGGGTAACCCTTGTTGTTTCAAACATGATCCCGAGGAGACCGTTCTTCTCCGGTGCATAGAGATTAATGAGATTCGAGATAGATTGTAGAGGGGATACAGCCATGTAGAATATTATTATAAGAAGCATGACTAAAAAGCCATCAGGCCTTGTTACCGATAGAGGCCCCACTATGTATATATAGAGAGGCGTGGATATGGCTAGATATAATAGGCCCAGCAGCAGAGATGCCTTTGGCGAGGCCCTTACCCCGAGGACATGTCTCCTCGAACTCCAACCGATCCATATATTATTAAGCGTGCTCAGGGCGTTAGATGTGTTGAGAGCAACGGCGTATAGACCATAGTCTCTGGGATCGAGTCTTCTTATAACTATGAGGGTGAATATTATTGAGAATATGTTTCTATATATGTTTGCTATAAAGTTAATGAGAGCAGAGAGCCTCACCCTTATCCTCCGCACCTGCCCCTTTGGATCGCTCCCGCCCATTATTCCCAAAGAGGAATGCCTAGCAATGCTTATAAGGCAGTTCTAGTGAGCATATGTGGTGGTCTCACTGGAAATCAGGGTTCGAAACACATGCAGAGCTATAGCCTTAGGGATATGGTGAGGGTTAGGTGCCTGGCCTGTGGCAGGGAACATGACCCGAGCCCCAGGCTCATAACTTGTAATAGCTGTGGCGGCCCTCTGGAGATAGAGCTAGATCTGTCGAGGATCTCTAGGGCCAGCTTCTTAAATGTTAGAAGCATGTGGAGATACAGACCAGCGCTCCCCATGGGGGATCTGGTAGAGCCAGTATCGCTAGGAGAGGGTGCAACACCCCTAGTGAGGCTCAGAAACCTAGAGAGGATCATTGGTGTAGGAGAGCTATACGCCAAGATAGAAGGCACCAACCCTACCGGGAGCTTTAAGGATAGAGGTATGAGCCTAGCTGTAAGCATAGCCAGTAGCAGCGGCTACTCGGAGTTCATCGTGGCAAGCACAGGCAACACTGCCGCCTCCGCCTCAGCATATGGAGCTAGGGCTGGAAAGAGAGTCACTGTGATTCTTCCAAGGGGCTATGTTGCCGATGGAAAGCTCTTTCAGAGCATTCTACATGGAGCTAGGATAGTATATGTAGATGGATCTTTCGACGATGCTCTCTCAAAGGTTCTCCGGGATCTCTCGACTAGCGCTAAGCTCTACCCTCTAAACTCTATAAACCCATGGAGGCTTGAGGGACAAAAAACAGTTTCGTACGAAGTTGCAGAGGATCTTAGGGAGATTGACGCAGTGTTTCTCCCCGTAGGCAATGGGGGAAACATATATGCTGTGTATAAGGGCTTCACTGAGGCCAAGAGCATAGGTATTGTGGAGAGAGTACCAAGGATCTTTGGTGTTCAGGCCAGGGGATCTTCACCAATATATATGGGATGGAGCCTAGGCGGCAGGGCTTTAGAGTCTATTGACAAGCCCGAAACAGTAGCTACGGCAATCAGGATAGGGAGGCCCGCCAACTGGTTGAAAGCCTTTAAGGCTGTTAGGGAGAGTAGGGGCTTCTTCATAAGAGTGGATGACGACGATATACTTGCTTCCCAGAAAATGCTTGCCAAATTAGAGGGAATAGGTTGTGAACCCGCTAGCGCCGCCTCGCTGGCCGGGCTTATAAAGCTAGTAGATGAGGGCGTTATAGATAGAGATCTAAGGTTTGTGGTTATTCTCACAGGCCATTCTCTAAAAGATCCAGCTATGAGGTAAGATCATAAAGACCGGGATCTCTACAATTATTAACCAATTTTCGTTGCGGTTGATCGCGCATATCATTTTAGCTATTTTGATACCAGGGTGCTTGTTTGTTTTGATGCGGGCTTCCCCTCTTGGATCGTTTTCATATCCACATCTCTGGTCCTCGGGGCTCAACCTATGCCAAAGCCCCTCATCTTCCTCGATACATAGTAGCATAGAGATGTATATTTGCTTCGCCGATCGCTTCTAGCTGGCTAGATCTCTAACTCATCACCAGTAGCTGAAATAACGCAAAACACATCACTAACAAACAATCTATAGCACC
>FWWM01004125.1_pt1 | contig 18451 bp, 15 predicted proteins | sample 2228351 | NCBI WGS metagenome assembly FWWM01 (sample SAMEA103939774, study PRJEB20133) | metagenome
AATTAATTTTTTCATTATTATCTACTATTTTAACACAAGAAATTAAAAATCAATTCTAAACTCATAACCCCATTTTTTAAAACCTAAATCTTCATAAAATTTATGAACATATTCTCTTTCAAATCTACTTGTCGCCACGAGTTTATAACAACCAAGTTCCTTTGCTTTTTCAATTACTTTCTTGACTAAAATTTTACCAATTCCCTGCCGCCGATATTTTTCTTCAACAAAAACATCTTCTAAAAGCCCATAAGGCTCTTTATGTAAATTGTTTCGAATCAAAAATAAATAAGCCCTTCCCACAACCTTATCATCAATTAGGTATTCAAACTTGTAAAAATTAGAATTACTTCTAATAATGTTTATTTTAGAATTCTCCATATTTCCCATAGATATCTTCTTAGTTTCTATTTTTTAAAATTTTTTCATTTTTTTCTAAACATTCCTTTAACTCCGTTGTCATTGTCCAGCCACATTTACCGTCTGCTTGTTTTTCACAATGAGCTGATTTATAGTAAATTCTGGTTTCCAAATACAAGCACCCACTATATCCGGCCTATCACTAGTATAAGTTTAAATAAAACTATTCTTAAAAGAACTAATCCAAAAAGATAAATTTTATTTCTTAAAATTTATTCTAAATCAAATTCTAAATAGTCAAAAGGTTCTCCGAAGTTGTACCAATTTTCAATTGTTCTTAATTTTTTTGCTCCTTTTCTTTGTAAGAATCGAGAAAGACCATTTTTTACTCTTGCATGCATAGCTATTTTTTTAAACCCTTTTTCTTTTGCTTTTTCTAGTAATTGTCTTAGAATATTTAAAAACAAGGAAAGTTCTCTAGCTTCAGGAATTGTGGCAAAAGATTCTACATATAAAACTCTCTCTTGAGATTCTATTTCGGGATCATAAGATCTCAATTGTTCATAGGCTTCTGTGAGTGGTTTAGAAGAAAGATAGGAAATAATCTCACCATTTTCATTTTGAGCTACGATTTGAATACCTCTCTCACTAAGCAATGTCTCTTCTATGTCTTTAATATTAGAACGCATTTGAGGTGGAAAACTAGCTTCTTCTATATTTAAGATTTGTTGTAAGATATTTTCATCTATCTCTTGAGGGTCTAATTCACGTATGGTTATTTTTTTCTCGTTTTTGTTTTGGGTTTCTGACTTTTCAATTTCTCTTGTGATATCAAAAGCCTTTTCCATTTTTAATGATTCTAGGTAGTACTCTTCATCTTCAAAATAACCACCAAGCTTTTTAATAGGGGGTAGAAAAATTACACGTAAGTCATTAGTTTCAACATCATTTATTCCGACTTTTCCCAAAACTACTCTTTCAATATTACAAGCTCTGGCATATCTATTTAAAAATTGAAACATTGCTTCTCGAATGCCCCGATTAATATCACTTCCTACAGGATAACGATTATTAACTTCAAAATTATCAGCTACTAAGATTGGTTTTCCTTGATTGTCTAAAGTAACAAAAAGCCAGACTTGAGCAACTGGTTCATCGGTATCTGGATCAACAACTTCAGCAACATTGATTCCTAGATCAAGAAGATATTGGAAAATTGTTTCAGGATATAGAGTGGTCATACCGCCTCCAGGAGGAGTCTCTTTAACTCCTACAGCAATACAACAATGAGTAAAATTCCCTTGAAATAAATCTTTTCGTGGGTCTCTGTCCCAAATTTTAATTACAAATTTTTTCTCAGTAGTTTGTTCTATTTGTTGTTGAGTTAGAGATTTAATTGTTTCAATTAAATGCCCAAGGGCTTCTTGGGATTGTAATGGCAATTCAAATTGAGGATTTTTACTTTTAAGATAATTAAAGGTTCGAGTATAAGTGTGCAATAAATCCTCTAACTTAATTTTTGAAGGATCAAGTTGTTTTTTCATTTGAGAAAACCGAATTATGTCTTTTTTTAAGCTTTGCTTTAAGGATGTTAAATAAGAATCGGTTTCGGGAATTGATTCCTGAAAGTTATTAATTCTTTCATAAAGTTGTAAAAACAAAGCTTCTCTGTTTTGTTCCTTAGTTGTGCCGACAGTCATTATCACCCTTTCATTAAATTTAAGCCAGTTATCCCAATTAATCCCATGCTTTATGAACTCTTGTTTTACTCTTTGGTTATGTTGAGCGATTTTTCTACCAATTTGATCTTCTTGATCGGTATTAGTAATAAAATCTTGAAATCTGCCTTCAAAAACAGATTTTAAAAGAGCATTACAAACTTCAAAAGTATATTCGCTTTTATTTCTTATCATTTCTTGATTAGTTACCAAATTACCAATATATTTTATTCTCCATTGAGTTATTTCTTGTCCTTTAACTTTAGCTTTAATTCCTAATTTTTGAGCTATTTTATTCAAGAGGGTTTCGTTGAGACGTTTTTTTAATTCATTAAAGTCTTGAATTCCTAAGTTGAGTATTTTAATCAATAATTTTGATTTCTTCATACTTAGATATGCCGAAGATATTTCTAATAAATCAGATAAGTTGTGACCATAGAGTTTTTTGTTGGTTTTAATGTAATTTCTAATGGCTTCTACAATTTCGTGATTTTTTAATACTGGTTTAAATAGATTGATATAAGCCTCGGCAAAAGATAAGCCTCGATTAATAATACTTTTTAAAAGCTGATTTGCAAGATTTAAGTCTATTGAATAAAGACCAGCAATATCTATACTGTATCTTCTGAAAAATTCTTGTGGATCTTTCCATTTTTTTGATTCTTCAATTTTATTATTAATTTCTTTTGCCAGTCTTTTAATAGAAAGATATTGAGGAAGATATTCTTTTCTAAATTTTCCTAGTTCCTGGTTTTCTTTAAGTAGATGAGCAATAACTCCTAATCCAAAATCGATTTCAAAATCATTTTCTTTATTGTCTTTAATAATTTCTTCTCTAATTTCTTCAATAATTTCTTTTAATTTTGTAGCTAAGGGTTTGAGTTCGAACTTTTTAACTAGATAAGCAAAAATTTCAATAGCTGGAAATAGGCATTCCTTCTCAAAACATCTTTTCATTGCATTTCTAGCTAATTTTGTGTAACCTAAATCAGCTAAACCAATGGCAATATTACTAGTCGGAGTTAACCAATCCTTTTGAAAACATCTTCTCAATGCTTTTTTAGCTGATTTAGCATCACCCAAACGAATAGCAATTAAGCCAGCTTTATCTTCTTTATTCGTTCTAAAACACTCTTTCATTGCTCTTCTGGCTGATTCAGGATCATTTAAACCAAGAGCAATTAAACCCGCTAGTTCTGGTTGTCTTGTTTTAAAACACCTATTCATAGCTTCTATAGCTGATTTAGTATCACCTAGAAAAAGAGCAAGTTTACCAGCTAGATACGGCTCTCCTTTTTTAAAACACTCTTCCATTGCTGTTCTGGCTAATGCAGTATCACCTAATTCCATAATAATATCAGTTGCTGAATATAAGGCTCCTTGTTTAATATCTTCATCAAGTATATTTCTAACTACATCAGTTTTACCTAAAGCAATAGCGATTTTAATAGCTTTATTTACCTGTCTTAAAATAAAACATTCATTCATTGCTCGTTCAGCTAATTCAGTATTATTTAAAGCAAGAGCAATTTCACCAGCTGCATCCCATTTATGCAATTCAAAACACTCCTTCATTGCTCGTTCAGCCGATTCAGTATCATTTAAACCAAGAGCAATTTTACCAGCTATATCTGGTTTCCCCATTTCAAAACATTTTTCCATTATTCTTCTGGCTAATTCGATATCACCTATATTAAGGACAATTTTAACCACTGAATCTAGCATTGATTCATTAAAACATATTTCTATTATTTTCTCTGCTTCAAGTTTCAAATCTAAGTATTCCTCAATGTTTTCAGCTATTTCTTTTTTTCTTTCTTTTAACGCTCTTTCCAAATTTTCAAGACGAGAAAAATCTTGTTTTTCTATAGCTTTTAAAGCTTCAACAAATATTTTATCCTCTAGTTCTTCTGAACGTCTTCTTTTGAGTAATTCACCTCCCAAAAACCATCTTTCTTTTGGGCTTGGAACAAACTTCAATTGCAAATCAGGTGGAAGAAACTTAAGAAGTTGTCGCCTTTTCTCTTTTTTTCTTTCCTGTGGGATTTGTGGTAATTGCTGGGACATAGAGTTATTTTCTTTATCTCTTTAATAATTTCTTTTAATTTTTTAGTTGAGGATTTAAACTCCAACTTTTTTAATTATTAAAACAATAATATTAGTAGCCGTAGCAAGCTGTCTTTTATTAAAACACTCTTCCGTTGCTCGTATAGCTGATTCAAGATCATTTAAAGCAAGAGCAATTTCTCCAGCTAAATTCGGCCACCTCTTATCGAATAACCTTTGTATTAGTTCTTCTGCTTTGAGCCTTAAATCAACTTGTTTTCTTTCTCCTTGTGGTTTTTCTTGTGGAATTTTGGGTAATTCTTCTGACATAGAGTTATTTTAATTAATGAAGATTATATTATAACACAAATGTCATAGATTGTACCTTTTTATTTTTGCCTAGTATAACTAACATCTATAGTAGTAAAAAGATCTTCTTTATTAATTCTTCAAGGCTTTGTTTTTTTGTTTCATATTTGATGAAAATTGTTCATTTATTCTTTATAATTTCAAATTAATTTCCTCAAGATAGTAAAGAATTTTTCTCAAGATATAAATTTGGTGGTTGAAAATTTACTGATAATATTTTGATTTTGACTCCGGCTTTTATTGCTTTTTGGAAAAGTTGAGTAAATTTTGGATCAATTTCCGCAAAAGGTTTAAATTTTTTGGCATCAGGTCGATGAATAATAAAAACAATAAAACATTTTTTACCTTTTAAGGCTAATTTTGTTAAAAGCTTTAAGTGTCTCCTGCCTCTTTCTGTCGGAGCATCAGGAAATTTAGCTATTCCTTTTTCAACATAAGTACAAGCTTTGACTTCAATAAAAATTTTTTCTTTTTTGGGATTTGTCAAAACAAAATCTATTCTTCCTAAAGGAAATTTTTTCTCTTTTTGAAAAATAAAATAATCAGAAAATTCTTTTAATAAATTTTTCTCAATCAAAGCTTGGAAAATTTTATTGGCAAAGCTTGAATTGACGATGGTGTAAAAATTTTTAACTTTTACCGCAAGGGCTTTAAAATTAGTTTTTCTTTTTTTATTTAAATTTGGTTCACATAAAACTTCTCGATTTTTCTTTAAAACGGTGGTCAATCTTCCTGGATTAGGTAAATAGACCTTTTCAATTTTAGAATTAAATTTCACTTTTAAGGTAAATCGATTAATTCTTTCAAGGATTTTACCTTTTTGAAGAGGATAATCTAATTTTAGAATTAATTTTTTCATTGAAGATTTTTGTCTTTTAAAATATCATCAAGAGCTTTATCAATTTCAGGAAACTTAAATTCAAAACCTAAATCTTGGAGGCGTTGAGGAACAACTCTTTGACTTGCTAATAAAGCTTCACCTAGTTCTCCAAAAATTAATTTTAGAAAAAAGGGAGGTAAATGAAACCAGTAAGGTCTTTTTAAAACTTTTGCCAAAGCCCTAGCAAAATCTTGATATCTAACAATACCAGGAGAAACAGCATTAATAGGCCCTGAAAATCTTTCATCTTTTACTGCTTGAATATAGATAGAGACTAAATCCTCCATATGAATCCAAGGAAACCATTGTTTACCATTTCCTAAGTTTCCACCTAAACCTAGTTTAAAAATAGGAATAATTTTAGATAAAATCCCGCCACCTTTTCCTAGAACAGGTGCGGTTCTTATTGAAACTGATCGTATACCTAATTTTTCAAATCTTTTAGCTGCTTTTTCCCACTCAAAGCAAACTTTTGCTAAAAAATCATTTCCAGGAGGTTCTTCTTCGGTAAGAATATCTTCACCTCGATCACCGTAATATCCAACTGCTGAAGCAGAAACAAAAACTTTTGGTTTCTTAGGTAATTTTTTGACTTGCTCAAAAATATTATTGGCAGTTTGTACTCGACTAGCTAAAATTAATTTTTTAAATTCCTTGGTCCATCTTTTAAAAATATTAACTCCAGCAAGATGAATAATCGCATCACAATGAATTAAAATCTCAGAAAGATCATCTTTTAGAAGATCAGCTTTAACAAAATTTATTCTTGAATTAATTTTTTGCTGAGATTTACCAATAACAAAAACTTCATCTCCAGCCATAACTAACGACCGAGAAAGTTGTTTTCCTATAAAACCTGAACCACCTGTTAAACAAATTTTCATTTTGAGAGATTTTTAAAAAGATTTTCGGTTTTCAAATTTAAATTTTTATCTTCTTCAATAGAAAGCCAGCTTGGCAAAGAAAAATGAAAAACTTGTAAAGAAAAAAGCAAGGGGGCAACTCCTATATTTAAAAGATAATACTTTTCATACCAATTCCAGAATTTTTCTAGTAATTTTTTACTCATCTTGAACCAAAAACAAAAATTGAACCAAATTTTGAATCAATTTAATTACTTTAAAGTTTAATTACTTTGAAGTTTATTTTGTTTTGCTTTTTTGAGCCATAAAATTGTGATGACTAAAAGTAAAATTATATTAAGTACTTTTAGGGGGTGAGCCACAAAATATAAAGGTCCTGGACCTGAAGGAAATTTTGGTAAATTTGGAAAATCAACCCAGGCAGTAAAACGACCAATAGCATTGAAAACAGGTGCTTGAGCTATGGTGACTGCTAATAAATAAATCAAGTTAGGTTTTCCTATATCTTTTGTTAGTTTCCCTCCAAAAATAAGTAAAATCAAAAGCCAAAAAATACCTGTATGCGCCCAAGAACCAGGACTTAAATGAAAGTTTTCTAAACCTCGCGGTGTTCCTCTAACGGGCGCTGTGCCCATATAATTTTTAGGATCAGGATAAGGTCCAAGATGTTTTCCGCCTATTCCTCCATCTGGTTGATAATAAGTCACGGTTAAATCTGCTGAGGTATCATATTTTAATCCTAAGTATGGGCCAACACTAACAAAAATCAACAAAAATCCCCATAAAAATATTAAAGAACCACGAACAAAGTCAAAATGTTCTTCTTTATCTTCTCTTAAACCAAATCTACCCCATAAAGCTAACCATCCCAAAACAAGAAAAGCAAAATAAATTAAAGAAGGAGTAATCCAGACAATACTATGAGTTTTAAATAATATAAAGATAAGAAAACCAATTACAGTACCGTAAAGCGAAATGACCCCGACTCGCACCATTAAATTCACAAAACTTTCTTTTGCGCCAATTGTTTTCAAAGCAATCATCGTCATCAAAAAACCAATGGCGAAAAATCCGGTATGAGTATGAAACTGAACTAAAGCAGCCGGAGAGATTGGTTTATATTGAATAACATATTGAGTCAAGATAAAAATGCCCAAAAAGGCTGAAATCAACAAAAATAAGATGTAATTTTTTATCGCTTTTGCTGGGAGAGTCACATTAGAAATAATTTCGTCACGATGGTTAGTTTCTGGATTTTTAGTTAAAAATGGAATCGAAACGCCACTTGCCAAAAGAGAAATAAGGGCAGTTGAAGTAAAAAATAAAATTTCTAACAAAAAGGCTAAACCGCCAAAAACAGTTAAATAAAAAGTACCCAAACTTCCTAAATTTAAAACAAAAGGTTCAACAAAATTATAATGAATTACCATCAAGACAACATAAACCGGAATAATAAAGAAAGATCCCCAGATAAAAAATTTCTTAAACAAACGATTAAGACTAAGGGCAGGAATTAATAAAGCATTGATTAAAATCACAATAGACCACCAGGAAGTGTGAGCATGTAAAACTTTCAAATAATGAGGAACAAAATTTCCTGGGACGAGATAGCCCCAAATGCCTGTAAGACCCAAAATCGGTGCACCAATTAAAATACTCAACAAAGAGGCGCAAAATAATAAAACATTAAGCCCTATTTTATGTTCTTTCATCTTAATTAAATTATAACTAAAGTTTCTTCAATAAAAGCAAATCTTTCTGTATAGAGACTACAAAGTTTTGAGTGGTCTATCAGCTAAAGCAAGAATTTTCATTTTTGATCAAATACTTCTGGATTAATTTTAATAATTTTATCGTCTCCTTCCCTTGGATAACCTCGACCATCAGTATTTGAAGTTGAAATATAAAAATAACCATCAGGACCTAAAGTTATTGCTCTTAACCTACCAAATTCTTTAAAGAAGTGAACTTTGAGCTCTAAAATTTTATCATCAATTATTTTTGCTTGATATAAGCCTTCTCCGCGAAGTCCGGTAAAAAATAAAGAACCCTTATAATACAACAAATCTGCTGGTGCCCAGGTAATTTCAGGACCTGATTGTAAAATTGGTGTTTCCATTCCTTCTTTTGTTTCATCTCCTTGAATAATTGGCCAGCCGTAATTTTTCCCTTTTTCAATTAAATTAATTTCATCAAGACCTGATTTTAACCCTGATCTTCCATGATCAATTGACCACAATCTTTTTTTATCATCAAAAGCTATTCCTTGAGAATTACGAATGCCATAAGCATAAATTTCATTTTTAAAAGGATTATCTTCTGGAATTGAACCGTCATCTTTAATTCTTAAAATTTTTCCAGCTAAAGAATTAATATCCTGAGCTAAGCCCGAATCGCCAGCATCTCCCGTTGTAATATATAAATAACCATCAGGACCAAATTTTATTCTCCCGCCATTGTGAACAACGCCAGCTGGAATATTATCTAAAATAATCTTTTCTTGAATTAATTGATTATCTTTAAGCATGTATCTTACAATTCGATTAATCAATTTACCTTTCTCTTCAGTTGTGTAGTATAAATAAACAAAATTATTTTCAAGAAACTTTGGATGAATTTCTGCTCCTAAAAGCCCTCCTTCACCAATATGTTTAACTCCTGGAATTTCAAATTCTTTTTTTAAATTACCCTTCAAATCAAAAATTTTAACCTTACCAATCCTTTCAGTAATCAAAATATCATTATTCGGCAGAAAAACAATTTCCCAAGGAATTTTTAAATTTTGAATTAACACTCGATAAGCTTCTTTTTGATCTTTGACTCCAAATTCGATTTTCTTTTCAATTTCAGTTTGAGGCTTAAAAAATTGTCTTTCAATTTGGGAGCGGAAAAGAAAAAGGCTGATCATCAATATTAAAAGGCTTAAAAGATAAATTGAAAATTTTTTCATTATTTTTTTCTCCTAATAAAGGCTATTTACATTGAATTTTCTTCAATTTCAATGAACATCTCCAGTTCTTCTTTGGTAACAATCTCTTCTTTAACTTTACCTAAAATTTCTGCTGGTGTTTCATAGATTTCTTTAATTATTGGTCGGGGAGTAATTTTATATTTTTGATTAAATTTTAATTGATAATTTCTTCTTCTTTCAGTTTCTTCAATTGCCTCTTTAATTGATTTGGTAATTTTATCAGCATATAAAATTACTTTTCCTTCTAAATGGCGAGCTGCCCTTCCCATGGCTTGGATTAAAGTTGTAGTATTTCTTAAAAATCCTTCACGATCAGCATCTAAAATTGCTACCAAGGAAACTTCAGGTAAATCCAAACCTTCCCTTAAAAGATTAATACCAACTAAAACTTCAATTTCTCCTAATCTTAATTTTTTGATAATCTCAGTTCTTTGAAGTGGTTTGATATCAGAATGTAAATATTGAACTTTAAAACCATAGTCTAATAAAAATTCGGTTAAGTTTTCCGCTGATCTTTTGGTTAAGGTTAAAACTAAAACTCGCTGCCCCTTTTCAATTCTCTTTTTAATTTCTTTAATTAAATCAACAACCTGATTTTTGGTAGGTCTAATTTCAATTTCAGGATCAGGAATCCCTGTTGGTCTAACTAATTGTTCCACAATTTGAGCTGAGTGTTTTCTTTCCCACTTTCCTGGTGTCGCCGAGACAAAAATCATTTGGAAATCTTTTTTAAAAAATTCTTCAAAAGTTAAAGGACGATTATCAATAGCTGAAGGTAAGCGCCAACCATAAGCAATAAGATTTTCTTTACGATAACGATCACCCACAGCCATAGCTTTTAATTGTGGTAAAGCCAAGTGTGACTCATCAATAAAAATAATGGTATCTTTTGGTAAATAATCAAGTAAAGTATAAGGAGGGTCACCGGGGTTTCGAAAAGAAAGGTGTCTGGAATAATTTTCAATTCCTGGACAATAACCATTTCTTTCTAAAAGCTCAAGATCCATTAAGGTTCTCCTTTTTATTCTTTCTGCTTCAACAATTTTTCCTTCAGCTAAAAATTTCCAATACTGCTCTTTTAATTCTTGCTTTATATTTAAAATTGCTAAATCTAATTTTTCTTTTGGTGTCACAAAGAATTTTGCTGGAAAAATTTTAATTTCCTTTAAGGGTTCGAAATTACCGGTAACTTCAAGTTTAAAAAGATCTTCCTTTGATTTTTTAATCGTAAATCTTTTCAGAAATTTTACACTTCCCTTCTCTAAAGTTACTTCAATTAAATAACTCCCATCAGGATTAAAAATATAAATTTTATTTAATTCTCGATCATAAACATAAGAACCGGCTTTAATTTCACTTAAACTTCCTTTTTCATATTGCAAAGTTTTTAAATAAGCAATAATTTCTTTGGCATTAATTTTTTTGCCAATTTCTAAGGATAAGCAGATATTTTTATATTCTTCAGGATCACCAATGCCATAAATACAAGAAACCGAAGAGACAACAATAAAATCTCGGCGAGTCAAGACACTTTGAATCGCCGCATGTCTTAATTGATCTAAAATTTGATTAATTCTAGCATCTTTGGCAATATAAGTATCAGTTTCAGGAATATAAGCTTCAGGTTGATAATAATCATAATAACTAATAAAATAATGAACAGCATTCTCAGGAAAAAAAGACCGAAATTCTTGATAAAGTTGAGCGGCTAAAACTTTATTTGGAGAAAGTACTAAAGCTGGCCTCTTTGATCTAGCAATGACAGAAGCCATCGTAAAAGTCTTTCCTGATCCAGTCACACCAAGCAAAGTTTGAAAACGATATCCTTTGTTTAATCCCTCCACAAGCTTTTTAATTGCTTGTGGCTGATCTCCTGTTGGTTTAAAGGAAGTTACTAGCTTGAACATCAATAATAAAAATTTTAAAGGAAATAATAAAAACCCACAAGTATTTATTCTTTTCAAAAGATTTGAAACAAAAATTCCTTCGTTAAATTAAAATCAAACCAGATTTTTAAACTTTTATTTTATCTTGATAGTTACTTTTTTCCCTTTTTCTTTTCCTTCAGCTTTAGGCATAATAACTTTTAAAACTCCTTTTTCGTACTCAGCAGTAACTTGGTCTTCTTTCACAGAAACAGGCAAACTAATAGCTCTTTCAAAAGATCTTCTTCTGATTTCTTTTCTCCAATAGGATCTTTCTTTTTCTTCTTTCTTTTCTTCAACTTCTCCTCGAAGATACAAAACATCATCTTCAACTCTTACTTCAATTTTTTCAGGATCAAAACCAGGAAGATTAACTTCGGCAACTAGATCTTTATCTGTCTCATAAAGGTCGACCTCCGGACCAAAAATTTTTGTTTTTGAAAGAACAGGCAAAAACCAATCTTCATCTTCAAAAAATCTATCAAGATCAAATAGATTTCTCCAAGGAATAAGAGCCATTTTAAAAAATAAAATATTAAGATCGACCTATAAAGAAGTAGTTTAATATCTTTAATTATATCAAATTTAGTTAAAAAGAAAAAGGGCCACTTCCGTGGCCCTTTTTAATTTTCGCGATGAGGTGAAGAGGGGTGGGTCAGCCCCTTTTCACCCCTAAGTGGAGGATATACCTCAGGGGGGGAGGGGGCCTCCCACTCCCTCCCCCCCATCTATGTTTTTTTACTAAACTAACCTTTTACTACCCCCTTTTCCCCCTTTCTTTACTTATGCTATCCATATTATACACCCATAAAACAATCTTTGTCAAGATCTTAAAAATCCTTTATTTTTCTTCAGTTTCTTTGCTAAAGAAGAAAAATTAAAATTTTACTCTACAGTTACTGATTTAGCTAAATTTCTTGGTTTATCAACATCATAACCTTTTAAAATTCCTAGATAATAAGCTAAAAGTTGGAAAAAAATAGCTTCAAAAAAAGGATTAAAAATTTCTGAAACTGAAGGAAGATAGAAAATATCATCAGCAATTTTTTCAAGTTTTTTATTTCCTTCATTGGTAATCGCTATAATTTTTCCTTTTCTTGCTTTAATTTCCATTACATTAGAAACAATTTTTTCATAAACTGAATCTTGAGGACAAAGAGCAACAGTAACAAAATTTTCATCAATTAAAGCAATGGGTCCGTGTTTCATTTCGCCACCGGCATAACCTTCAGCATGAAGATAAGCAATTTCTTTTAATTTCAAAGCACCCTCAAGAGCTAGCGGGTAATTATATTTTCTCCCTAAACAGAAGAAATTATGATATTTGGAATACTTTTTAGCTAATTTTTTAACTTCTCTTTTCTTTTCTAAAAATTTCTCTACTAATTGAGGAATTTTCGCTAATTCAGAAATTATTTTTTTATCTTCTTGAGAAGCTATTCCTTTTAACTTTCTAAAAAACAAAGAAATTAAAATTAAAATTGCCATTTGAGAAGTAAAAGATTTCGTTGAAGCCACCGCAATCTCTGGACCAATATGATTATAAACTCCTGCTTCAACCTCTCGAGCAATTGAAGAACTAACAACATTAACAAGTCCTAAACATAAACCTTTTTGTCTTTTTACTTCCTTTAAAGCTGCTAAAGTGTCAGCAGTTTCTCCTGACTGAGAAATAAAAAGATAAGCAGTTTTTGAATCAATTTTAGGATGGCGATAACGAAATTCTGAAGCTAATTCGGCTGAAGCTTCTAAATGAGCATATTCTTCCATTAAATAAGCACCATACAAACCAGCATAATAAGAGCTTCCACAAGCAATAAGTTTAATTTTTTCAATTTCTTTTAATTTATCTTGAATCATTTCTAAACCTCCTAATTTAACAATTCCTTTTTCAGGTATAATTCTTCCTCTTAAAGAATTTCTCAGGCTTTCAGGTTGTTCACAAATTTCTTTTAACATAAAATGAGGATAACCACCTTTTTGTGCTGATTCAAGAGTCCATTCAATCTCCAATGGTTTTTTGGAAAGATGATTTCTTTTTAGATCTTGGATAATAAAATTTTCAGGTGTTAAAATAGCAATTTCTCCATCATCAAGGGCAATCATTTTTCTTGTGTATTCAATAATTGCTGCAGGATCCGAGGCAACCAAAAAACCATCCTCTCCGATGCTAAATAAAAGTGGTGCTGAATTCCGGGCAACAACAATTTTGTTTGGATCTTTCTCTGAAATAATTGCTAAAGCATAAGCACCCTTAATTAAACGAAGAGCTTTTATAACTGCTTCCTCAAGATCACCTCTGAAAAATTCCTCGATTAAATGAGCTACAACTTCAGTATCAGTTTGGGAATTAAATTTATGTCCTTTTTTAATTAATTTTTCTTTTAGTTCTTGAAAATTTTCAATAATACCATTATGAACTAAAAAAATATTTTTTTGACAATCAAAATGAGGATGGGCATTTTTTTCAGTTACACCTCCATGAGTTGCCCATCGAGTGTGGAAAATAAAAGGTGAACCTTTTAAGTTTAATTTAGAAAGTTTCTTTTCGAGGTTGGTAATTTTACCAACTGCTTTAACACAAAAAATTTTCTTTTTTTCTGGATCATAAACAGCCATCCCAGCTGAATCATAACCTCGATATTCTAGTTTTTTTAAGGATGAAAGACCTAAATTAATATCTTGTCTTTTGCCGATGTAACCAACGATGCCACACATAATTATTATCAAAAATTACTTAAACATTGATTAAATAACGAAACTTGATTGTTATAATTATTAATTAAATTTTTTAATTCTCTTATTAAAGAATTATATTTTTCCACTAAAAGATTGTATTGATTAACTTTCTCCTGGTATTCGCTTCCGCTTTTAGGATAATAATGATCAATTTCTTCTTCAAGTTTATTTATTTCAATTTCTAAAATATCTGCAGTTTGTTCTTTTTCGTCAATTTCCTTTTTTAAATTCTCATCCGGCACTGGGCAAGCTGATAAAGGTGTGCCAAAATGTTGAACTGCGATCCAAACTTCCCTACCTTCAAAAACCCCTTTTCTTACCGCAACACCAATTTCTTGATATTTTGGATTTAAAATATTTTCTCGATGATCTTGGCTTTCCATCCAACGATTAACTAAGCTTTCGTCATTTTTAAAATTACCCAAAGCTAGATTTTCTCCAATTAATATAAATTCATAACCAACTTTTTTGACTAAATCTTTTATACTTTCTCCCTCCGGAGAAATATGAGCAAAATATTGTTTTTCAAAGATATCTTCAAGCTTTATTTCTGCTGAGTGATTTAATAATTTATTTTCTTTAAGTGGAGGCAAATTCTTTTTGATTCTTTCTAAATTAGTAAAATAAATAACTCCTTCTTTAGTTAAAGTGCCTTTTATACCTGAATCAGTTCTAATTGGAGGGGGTAAGATAACTTTTTCTTGTTTTTGAGGTTCTTGAATTTTTAATTCAGGTGATTTTTCGATTAATTGATTTGTAAGATCTAAAAATTCTTTTTGAGAAATAAAACCCATCAACATTAACACCAAAAGAATCAAAATCATATTTATTTTTTCCATTTTCTTCTTTAAGCTCTATAATTTTATTTTATCAAAAATTAAAAATATCTTTTATCAAAATCCTTTGTCTTTCTAAACCTTAACTTTTATTCTGCGAAGCTTTTTTTGTTTTTGAACTCCTTGAATTGATAATTTTGAAACTTCTTCAATGATTTTAGTCTAGATTATCTTAAAAAAGATTTAACAATTTTTTCAACTTCTTCATAAGGATAGGCGCCTTCTAAAATAGTCCCATTAATAAAGGAGGTTGGCGTACCGCCAATTCCTAATTTTTCTCCTTGTTTAAAGTGAGCTTCAACTTTGTCTTTATATTTTCTTGATTTAACACATTCTTCAAATTTTTTCATATCAACACCGATTGTTTGAGCCAATTCATTGTAAAGCTCTTTACCCATCTTTGATTGGTTAGCAAAAACTCCGTCAACAAATTGCCAAAATCCTTCATCACCTTTTTGTTCCCAAACACATTCACTTGCTTCAGCAGCTGGTCTTGCCTCAGGATGAAGAACATCTAAAGGAAAATGACGATAAACCCAGGCAACCTCTTGAGGATAGTTAGCTAGTAATTGCATCATGGTGGGGTGAAAGCGAGCACAAAAAGGACACTGAAGATCGGAGTATTCCACAATAACTACTTTAGCGTCCTTATTTCCTCTCACATGATCATCAGGAGTAATTTTAAGAATTTCTTTTTTTAATTCTTCCGAAACTGTAGGTAAATTAGGAGCTTCACCGGTTAATCTTTGAGGAAATAATGTTCTTCCTGTTAAGGCTAGATAAATGGCGCCGGCAATAAATAAACCAGCTAATAAGATAGCGACCGGAATTCCGTAATAGAAAAATTTTTTCTCATTCATTTCTTTAAATTTATAAATCAATTTCGACTTATTTTTATTTTACCATATATGTTAAAATTTTGATAATGCGCATAACTGAGTATGATTTAAGAGGATTATTTGAAAAAGAAATTACACCCGAAGTGGTGACTAAAGTGGTTCAACAATTCCTTAATTTTGTGAAAAACAAAAAAGTTCTTCTTGCTCTGGATGCTAACCCTCGAAGTTTAATGATTAAAGACTTTCTCGAAACCAGGTTTAAAAATAAATTTAAATTTTTAGGAGCCTTACCTACCCCGATTTTCTATTATTTTGTCATTAAAAGAAAAAATCCTGGAATTATGATTACAGCTTCTCATTTACCTCAAAGATATGTTGGTTTAAAGTTTTTATTAGAAGATGGTAGTCCATGGAAACCAATCATAAATTCTTTTTTAACTCAGCATCAACAAAAAACGGAAAAATTTCCAAGAATAAAAAAAGAAAACTTAAAGAAATTAATTGTACCTCAGCTTTATGAGAAATATTTTGAAAAATTGAAAAACCTCCTTCAACCAAAAAAAACTTTAAAGGTCAATTTTGATCTAAACAATTTTTTTCTTAGAACTTCCCTTCCCTATTTTCGAAAATTAAAAATTCTTCACTCTAATAAATCAAAAATAAAAATAAAAGGAGATCTTGATAACGACCGAATTTTTATTTTTTTAAACAAGAGAAAAATTTTACCTGATTTGATTTTCTTTTTGATTGCTCTTTCGAAAAATTATCAAAAATTAGGTGTACCCATTTATTTTTCCAAATATTTAGAAAGTCATTTAAAAAATCTTGGTAAAAAAATTTTTTATTTACCTACAGGCCATTATTATTTCAAAAAGGCTTATAAAAAATATCAACTAGATTTTGCTTTTGAACCCTCAGGACATTTTTATCTTTTCAAAGACTTAAAAACAGAAGCTCCTTATTTAGCCCTAGGATTATTTTTACAAAATTTTGACGAGAAGAAAATAAAAGATTTTTCTCAAAAATTTATCCTGATAAGAAAAAATCAGGCTTTAACGGAAAAACTTGAAAAATTAATTAAATCCATGAAAAATAAATTCCATTTAAAATTAAAAAAATTTGATGGATACTTATTATATAAGAAAAATCTTTATCTTCATTTACGTCAAAGCAAAACTGAGCCAAGTAAATTAAGAATATCCTTGGAGATTATCAAAAATGGTTCAACAGGAAGAAATTATGAAAAAAATTTTTAGATGGTATCCTTGGCTTGTTTTAATTTTAGTAATTTCTTTTATTGGAGCACATTTTATTTATTCCATATTTGCTCCTGTTTTTATTGGAGAAAGAAAAGAAATTTACATTAATCCAGGAACCAAAATCTGGTATTTGGCCCAAAAATTAGAAAAAGAAAAAATAATTCGTTCGGCTTTTTATTTTCGACTTCTGGTGACTTTAAGAAAATCAAACATCAAAGCAGGAATTTATGAATTTAATGGTTTTTATAATCTTTTAGATATTATTAAAATTTTAGAAAAAGGTGGTAAAGGTGTGAAAATCACCATCACTGAAGGAATGACTTTAAAAGAAATTGAAGAATTATTAAAAAAGAATAATTTTAAAGTCGAATTATCAAAATATACTTTAGCAGATTTCCCTGAAGCAAAGCTCAAAGATTATTTTCCTGAGCAAGTTTCTTTAGAAGGTTTCTTAGCACCTGATACTTATGAATTTTTTCCTTCCGAGGATGAAAGAAAAATTATCCAAACACTTCTGAATAATTTTTCAAAAAAATATTTAACCGAAATTTTAAAAAATACTGAGATGAAACCTTATGAAACTTTAATTTTGGCCTCGATCGTTGAAAAAGAAGCTAAAAATCATGAAGATTTTCCTGTGATTGCCGGAATTTTAATAAAAAGGCTAAAAAATAATTGGCGCCTTGAGGTTGATGCTACTTTAGTCTATGAAAAATGCGGTTTTGTTTTTTGTCAAGATCCTTTAACCAAAAAAGATTTAGGAAAAGATTCACCTTTTAACACTTATAAAAATTATGGTCTTCCTCCTCAACCAATTTCAAATCCAGGAATTTTAGCTGTTAAAGCCACGGTTAATCCTTTGATGACTGATTATTGGTATTATTTAACTGATCGTGACGGTCGAGCTATTTTTGCTAAAACACTTAAAGAACACGAAGAAAATATTAAAAAATATCTAAAAAAATGAAAAAAATATTCTTAATTCTTATTTTAATCATTCTTGCGGGAAGCTCTTTTCTTTTTTTTGAAAAAGAAGGCCAAGAAATTAAAGGAACAAAAATTGCGGTCACTATTTTTCCTTTTTATGATCTCACCAAAGAAATTGTTAAAGATAAATATGAGGTTGTTTTATTAATCCCTCCTGGCGCTGAACCCCATCATTATGAACTTACCCTTAATGATCTTGAAAAATTAAAACATACAAAACTTATTTTTAGCTCCGGAACCAATATTGATCAATGGGTTGAAAATTTAGTGAAAAGCTTAAAAGGAGTTAAAATTGTCAATTTGAGTAAAAATCTTAAATTAATTCAAGAAGATAGTGAAGTTGATCCTCATTATTGGCTTTCTTTAGAAAATATGAAAATTGTGGCTCAAAACATTACTGAAGAAATGAAAAATTTTGATCCTCAAAACAAAGAATTTTATCAAGAAAATTTAAATCAACTAAAAAACAAATTAGATGAGCTTTTAAATTTTGCCCGAGAAGAATTAAAAAATGTTAAAAATAGATATTTTCTGGTTCAACATAATGCTTTTGCTTATTTAGCCCAAGAATTAAATTTTGAATATGATTATCTTGAAGATGAACATAAAGAATTAACCCCTCAAAAATTACAAGAAATTAATTATAAGATTGTTAAACT
>FWWM01009170.1_pt1 | contig 18428 bp, 20 predicted proteins | sample 2228351 | NCBI WGS metagenome assembly FWWM01 (sample SAMEA103939774, study PRJEB20133) | metagenome
GCATGGTTCCCTCCAGGGTTTGGTTTCCGCAAACCTTATTATCCCCGGTTTGAGCCATGCCTACCTTATTCAGTTGTTAAAGTGCAAACATAGTGGGGCTATCTTTCCAAAACACTGCGAGATGAATTGCTGTGCACCTTCAGTGTGGAATTGGAGACCATCATTGACCAACTCAAGAACATCTCTCAAATTGAGCATTCGCGCCACCGATGCCCAATCAACTTCCTGGTCAACCTGCTTTGCGGATTGGTTGCTTATTGCCACCAACCCAAGAAACCGTTACTCAATCTCGGCACACTGCCTGCTCTGATTGCCTAAGCCGAATACACGTTTATTTACACAGGTTATCTTCAATCATAGGTGCTAACAACCTGGCCAGGTGGGCTTCGCCATTGGGGTTGCGGTGAACCAGGTCGTTGCCGAATTCTTCAGGAGGCAGAGCCTTCCACAGGTCGTAGTAGATATAGCCATGGTCGGACATCCAGTCAGCCACGCTATGGCGATAGGTGTCGTAAGCCCAACGCGGATAGAGGCGATTATATCGAATTTCACGGTTTTGACCGGTGGCGATGAAGATCGGTTCATTGACCACAATCACTGGCGCCGGCGCCGCCAGTTCATTTCCGGCACGGAGGATTTCCAGGGTGAGTGCCGCACTCAGGGCGGCGGCCTGTTCGGGTGAGCGGTAGTGAAGATAGTTCTGATCGGCACTTACATCCGGTGGCATGAGGGGATATTCCTCTCCGCTTAGGGCATAGGAGTTGTCATGGCGGGTGGCGGTCCACATCAGGCCGTAGACCTGATTGAGGATCAGGTTCTTCAAGCGTTTGCGCTGGCCGATGAGCGTGCGATCCCACAGGGAAGGGGAGGGGAAGCGAGCTAGGGAGGTTTCGGGCAGGGAAAAGTGATAGGTCTCTGCCAGAGCACGAACCCGATCCGCATGGGGGAGAAGGAATTCCAGGTCTTCGTTTTTGGGATGCAGGCTGTTGAGGGTGATCAACCACAATACCAGGTCAGGATGATAAGCACGGGCCTGATCGAGGAGCAGCAGGTCACGCAGCACTGAGGGCCAGGGATAACCCAGGTTGTAGGCCACGATCCGACGACCATCACAGGAGGTCAACCTCAGGGCAGTGATCTGCGCAGCAAGGGTCTGGTCGGCGCGCACGTGTCCACCCCAGGTGGCCGAGTCGCCCAGGAGGATCAGACGGAATTCGTCGGCTGGTTTCGGGCCGGCTGAGAGGATGTGACTGGCAAACAGGGCGTCCAGGTCCTCAACCAGGGCGACGTTGTAGTCACGCAGGTGATAACCAGGGGCAATCGAGTAGGGGAAGCGCAACCGACCCGGCCACAGCAAGTTGTAGAGCGAGAGTTTGCCGATCGGCGGGTTCCACCAGGCGAAAAGCAGATTCAAAACGAGGAAAAGCGCCGCGGCTTTGAGGATCAATCGCAGGGGATGGATGGAAGCAGACATATCAGACAATGCCCAGGAGTCTCAGGAACACGCTCAGGGATAGATCGGGGGCTGGCAAAGCAAAGAAGGCCATGCTCAGGGAAAAGTAGAGGAAGGTGAGCACGATCCCAATCGTGCGTAAGCCTGCTCTCGCAACAGGTTGGGTTTCCAGGTGGGAGAGTCGAGGGCGCATGACCTGGCTCCAGCGGTTTTGCAGGAACAATCCCAGGCCGTGCCAGGCTCCCCACAGAGCAAAGTTCCAGGTAAAGCCGTGCCACAGGCCGATCAGGAGCATGGTGGTCCCCTGGCCGATCAGCAGAATGATGGTTGCTGGCAGAGCATTTCGAGCGCGCAGGGAACGGGTGAGAGGGTTGAAGTAGTAGGCGCGGAACCACTGGGTGAGAGTGATATGCCAGGCGTTCCAGAATTGGGTCAGGTTGGGTTGCAGGAAGGGGGCGTGGAAGTTTTCAGGCAGGCGGATGCCCAGCAGGCGCCCCAGGCCGATGGCGATGTCGGTGTAGCCGCTGAAGTCAAAATACAGGCGCAGGGCGTAGAAGGCCAGCGCCAGCCAGAGCCAGAAGGGCGAAAGAGCCTGGAAGACGAAGCGTTCGTTGATCGAGATCAGAGCCAGCAGGTCGGCCAGGACGAATTTTTTGAACAGGCCACGCGCCAGGCGTTGGATCACGAACAGCCAGTCGGCCTGACGCATCGGCAGTGGGTTGCGGAGTTCCCGGAGGAAGCGTTCCAGGCGGTCAATCGGGCCGGCGGTGAAAGAGGGAAAGAAGAGGGCGTACGTCAGGTATTCCGATAGGGTGACGGGAGGCAGGACGCCGCTTTGCCGATCGCGCAGGGTGTGGATCAGCCGAAAGGCCAGGTAGGAGTATCCCAGCCAGGGGAGGGCGGCAGGGGTGCCGTCGGGGTTGGTAGGGAGGGGCAGTCCCAGCAGGGTGGTGAGCCGGGCGGTCAGCAGAGGGGATTTCAGGACAGCAAAGATCGCCAGGAGCAGGAGAGTCAGGCCGGGGAGGAGCAGGGGAGGGGTGTTTTTTCGGAGGGAGAATCCGATCAGGAGAACCAGAAACAGGCTCAGGGTGGGCAGGAATCGGCGCAGGGAGATCGGCGAGGTGAAGGGATTCTCCTGGGGGAGGAGACGTGCTGAGAGCAGGATAGCGCCGAGCGTCCCCAATACCAGGAGAAGGGTCAGCAGGTTTTCGGGCCGGCCACGCATTTCCGGGGGAGCGGTCACCGTCCAGGCGAGCAAGGTCAGAGCCAGGCTAAGGGTGGGAAGCCAGAAATCCCAGTGGGCGCCTGGCGGTTGCAGCCAGTAGATGACCAGGATGCTGGCGATCAGCAAGGCCAGAGAGCGGGCACGGCGCACCCGGCCCAACAGGGCGGCTATGGCAGTCAGGAGCAGGATTTCGACAACGCCCATCAGAAGCCCTGATAGATCCACTGCGGGGTGGTATCAGTGGTGAGGATGATTAGCGCGATGGCCAGCAGGGCCAGGAGGAGCGCCAGCAGGTTCTCACGGGAAAAGATCGCCAGCAGGATTTTTCTCATGGGGGGCTTGTTCAGGTCTGGTTGACTGGGGAGCGCAGGTAGGCTTCCATGAAGTCGTCCAGGTCGCCATCCAGGACGGCCTGGGTGTTGCCGCGTTCGTGACCTGTGCGATGGTCTTTGACCATCTGATAGGGATGGAGGACGTAGGAGCGGATCTGGTTGCCCCACTCGGCTTTGGTGTATTCGCCACGCAGGATGGCGATTTCTTCTTCCCGTTCGGCTTTTTTGAGTTCCAGCAGGCGAGCGCGCAGGATGCGCATGGCAAATTCGCGGTTTTGTACCTGGGAGCGCTCGTTTTGACAGGTGACGACGATGCCGGTGGGGATGTGGATCAGACGGACAGCGGTGGCGTTTTTTTGGACGTTCTGGCCACCTGCGCTGGAGGCACGGAAGACTTCCATTTTGATGTCGTCGGGGTTGATTTCCACTTCCGGGTCGTCCAGGGCTACCTGGGGCAGGACTTCAACCAGGGCGAAGGAAGTGTGGCGGCGATGGGCGGCATCGAAGGGGGAAAGGCGCACCAGGCGATGGACGCCTTTTTCGGAGCGCAGGTAGCCGTAGGCGTAGCGTCCGTTGACCGCTATGGTGACGGATTTGATGCCGGCTTCTTCCCCAGGCGTGCGATCCAGGATTTCGGTCTCGTAGCCGTGACGTTCGGCCCAGCGCAGGTACATGCGTTCGAGCATGGCGGCCCAATCTTGAGAGTCGGTGCCGCCGGCGCCGGCGTGGATGGCCAGAATGGCATCGTCTTCATCGTAGCGACCGGAGAACATGGCATTGAACAGCCGTTGCTGGACTTCGCGCTCGATGGCCTGGACTTCGGCTTCCAGGTCGGGGCGCAGGCTTTCATCGTCTAGTTGGGCCAGTTCGAGGGCGTCTTGCAGGCGTTTCTGGAGCGATTGCCATTCTTCCAGGTCAGAGCGAAGGCGGGCCGCGGTTTTGCTGATCCGTTGGGCCGTGGGGGAGTCGTTCCAGAAATCGGGGGATTGGATTTGTTTTTCCAGTTCAGCCAGTTGGGTGTGCTTGCCAGCCCAGTCAAAGACGGTCCAGGAGTTGTTGGAGGGTGGTTTGGGCTTCGGTCAGACGGTGGATCAGGTCTTGCATTGTAGCCTCCTCTAAATTAGGTTTGAGCTTCGCTTTGTGATCGTCTGCCCGCCGGGGGTGGACGAGACGTCCGCGTTCCCAGGGGCGGACGGGACGTCGGCGTTCCCAGGGTGCAGGCTCAGGCCAGGATGCCTTCGACGAAGGCGTCGGGGTCGAAGGGGGCCAGGTCGTCGGGTTTTTCCCCAAGGCCGGCAAACAGGATGGGAATGCCCAGAGTGCGTTGAATGGCGAAGGCCATGCCGCCGCGGGCGGAGGTATCCAGTTTGGCCAGGATGATGCCGGTGACCTGGACGGCTTCTTTGAACTTGCGGGCCTGCTCCAGGGCGTTCTGGCCTGTCGTGGCATCTATGACCAGCCAGACGTGATGGGGGGCGCCGGGCAGGGCTTTGCCGACCACGCGCCGGACCTTGCGCAGTTCTTCCATCAGGTTGTAACGGGTTTGCAGGCGTCCGGCGGTATCAATCAGGGCGATGTCTATGCCGCGGGCCACGGCGGCTTGAACAGTGTTGAAGGCGACGGCGCCAGGGTCAGAGCCGGCTGCGCCAGTGATGACCGGGATATTCAAGCGCTCGGCCCACACCTGGAGTTGATCCACAGCGGCGGCGCGGAAGGTGTCGGCGGCGCCGAAGAGCACGGTTTTGCCCTGAGCCAGGAAACGCGCTCCCAATTTGGCGGCGGTGGTGGTCTTCCCTGAACCGTTGACACCAACCAGCAGGATGACGGTGGGACGGGCGGAGAAGTCCAGGGGGGGAGGGGTGTCCAGGCGGGCGCGAAGTTCGGCCCGCAGGGCGGCGCGCAGGTCTTCGGCGCGGGTCAGGCCGTGTTCACGGACGAAGCGTTGCAGGGAGGCGATCACGTCCTGGCTGGTTTCGATCCCCAGGTCGGCCTGGATCAGCAGGGCTTCGAGATCATCCCAGGTTTCGGCGGTGATCTCGGTGGCGCCCAGCAGGGAGGCCAGACGCCCAAAAGCCACCCGTCCGGTTTTGGCCAGTCCTTCTTGCCAGCGAGAGAGCAGGTTAGCCATAGGTGCTGATTGTATCACAAGCCGAGTCGGGAACGCACAGCCTGAACGATCTCAGCCCGCGGCACCTGAGTCTGTTCGCCGTGGCGCATGTCTTTCAGGGCAACCGTTCCCTGGGCCAGTTCGTCGGGGCCAAGGGTCAGCACCAGGGGGATCTTCATGCGGTCGGCGAATTTGAATTGCCTGGGCAGGCGGGCCGGTTCCGGGTAGGTGATCACGTTCAGGCCGGCTGCGCGCAGTTCCGAGGAGAGAGCCAGGGCGTGCAGGCGATGATCGTCATCGAACAGGGTGACCAGGATCGGCGCCGGGCTGGGCGTGAATTCGGGCACCAGGCCGGCTTCCTGGAGGATGATGCCGATCACCACGTCGCCCATAGCAAAACCACAGGCCGGCAGGGGTTGACCGCCTACATCGGCCAGGAGGTTGTCGTAGCGGCCTCCGCCCAGGATGGCCCGGCGAACCGAATGGCTGAGATCAAAGCCCTCAAAGACGGTGCCGGTGTAGTAGAGCAGGCCACGGGTGATGCTGGGGTCAAAGGTCACGTATTCGCGCACACCCAGCGCCTCCAGGGCCGCAAACAGGCGGGTCAATTCCGGGCTGGTTTTCCACAGTTCGGTATCGGCCAGCAGCTGGTTCAGTTGCTGAATCTGATCGGGGGTGAGGCCGATCTCCAGGGCATAGGCTTCCCATTTAGATGGGTCCATCTTGGGGCGGCGGTCAATCAGGGTGAGCACGTCCATGCGTTGTTCTTCAGGAATACCCAGGGACTGAAATTGGGCGCTCATCAGGCGACGGTCGTTGACCAGGATGCGGGTTCGCTCCGCCGGGAGGCCAACGCGCCGCAGGAAGGTGACGGCCACAGCGATCAATTCGGCATCGGCTTCGGGGGAGTCGGCGCCGATCAGGTCCACGTTCCACTGGAAGAATTCGCGCGAGCGACCTTTTTGGGGTTGTTCGTAGCGCCAGAAGGGGCCAAAGGACCACCAGCGCAGTGGAAAGACCAGTTCGCCCTGACGGGCGGCGATCATGCGGGCCAGGCTGGGGGTGAGTTCGGGGCGCAAGGTCACCAGGTCGCCGCCGCGATCGGTGAAGGTGAAGGCCTGTTTTTTGACCAGTTCTTCGCCCGATTTGGCGGCATACAGTTCGAGTGATTCAATGAATGGGCCGTCCCATTCCTGATAGCCGAAGGCCTGTGAGGCAGCGCGGGCGTTTTCGTAGATGAAGTTGCGCAGCGCCATCTGCTCCGGGTAGAATTCACGCGTGCCTTTGACGGGAGGGATTCTGGATGCCATGGATGCTCCACAAGTTGAGGTGCTCTCAAAATTCAACCAGTGAATTTTACCCTGATTCTGGTATAATCCAGCCCGATTTGACCAGAGGAGACGATCTATGACCTTCAACTATCAGGAGACCAGTCGAGACCTGCTCACCCGCATTGCCATCCACGAAAAATACGGCACAGCCAGCCTGGATGCCTGGATGCTGGATTTGTTGAAACCCCAGGCGGGGATGCATGTGCTGGATGTGGGATGCGGAAGCGGCAAGCAGTGTTTTTTGATTGACGAGTACACCCAGGGTCAGGCTCACATCATCGGTGGAGATGTGTCGGAGGAATTGCTGAACCTGGCCCGTCAGAAAAACCAGGAGAAGGGGGGACGGATTGAGTTTCGTTACCTGGATTTCAATCAACCGTTTCCGTTTCCGGATCAGACGTTTGATCTGGTGATCTCCGCCTTTGCGATCTACTACGCCGCGGATCTGGAGTTCACCTTCCGGGAGGCCTATCGGGTGTTGAAACCTGGCGGACGCTTGTTCGTGGCCGGCCCCCTGCCGGAGAACAAGCGCATGTTCTACGACATTATTCGCGAAGCCACCCACAAACCCATTCCGCTCATGCCCGGTTCCAGCCGCTTCAAAGGGCCGATCCTGGAGACCATCCAGCGCATCTTCGCCCACACGGAATTGCACGTTTTTGAGAACCCGATCGTTTTCCCGGCGGTGGAACCATTTATGGACTATGTGCGTGCTTCGCTGAGCGAGGATCGCAAGTTGTGGACTCCCATGTTCCCCACGCACCAGGACTACGAAGAGGGGCTGGCCCGCATCGAAGCGGTGGCGCAGCGCTGGTATGAGCGGGAAGGCAAACTGGTGATGACGAAAGTAGTCGGCGGCATCCTGGCCACCCGCTAGGGCAGTATGTATTTTTTCGGGCGACGGGTGTTGTTTCTCGGCGCGCATCCCGACGATATTGAGTTGGGCTGTGGCGCGTTGCTTCATCACATCGTGCATACTTCCGATGCGGAAGTGTTGTGCGTGACTCTCTCGGATAATCAAAAAAATCCGGTGCTGCACAATCTGGTGCAGGAGCATTATCGTTCCATGGCGGTTCTGGGCGTGCCGCGGGAGAAGGTGGTGTTGGGTCCGTTCGTCACCCGTCGCTTTCACGAGTCGCGACAGGAGATTCTGGAGTATATGCTCCAGTTACGCCGTGAGTACCAGCCTGATTTGATCTTTGTCCATTCCCGACACGATGTTCATCAGGATCACAACGTCATGACCGAGGAAGCCCTGCGGGCGTATCGGGGGATTACTGTATTGGGATACGATGTGGTCCGCTCTTCCTATGATTTTTTCCCTCATTTCCTGGTAGAAGTGACTGAGGACGATGTGAACAAAAAGATCGAAGCCCTGGCGCAGTATGAGACCTATCGGGATCGCTATTATTTCAATGCCGAATTGACGCGCGCCATCCTGATCCGGCACGGCGCGCTGGCGGAACGGCCGTTCGCAGAGGGGTTTGATATTTTGCGTATTGCGGGTCGGTTTGGGTGTGCCTGAAGCCGGGCCGCAGGGCGTTTATCGGTCGTCCTGACGTTGCTGTGTGGCTACGGCGGAAGGGGTCTGGTGACGTGCCCTCCAGCGTTGAAAGGACGCAACAGCGAGGAAGGCGATCCCGCCTGAAATGATCGCCACCAGCATGACGTTGATCGCCCATCGTTCCCAGGCTACCCAGGTAGGGAACTCCCAGGGAGAAAGCAACGACGTCCTGACCGGCAGGGGTGGACAACCCAGGCAGTCCACTCCCAGGCTTTTTTGATCTTGAAAGACAAACGGCAGAAAAGGACCCCCCAATTCTACCCGTTCCAGTCCCTGGCGATCCGCCAGAGGGACCGGAGCGAACACGGCCAGTCCACTTATCAGGGTGGCCACTGCCAGCAGCGCCACTATCCAGACCAGGGGTTTAGAACAACGTTTCATCCGGTCAGCAGAACGATCCACTGCGGCGGTACCCAGAACTTGCCCAGCCCCAGCGTGCTCAGCGCCAGGGAGACCAGCAAGATCGCCAGACCCAGACCGATCAGGAGGCGATCTCGGGTTCGATATTCCAGTTGTTGCAGCCAGGTGCGTGGACCAATTCCAAACGCCCGTAAGTCCATAGCATCAATGATATCTTCGCTGCTGATGATGGCGTGGATGGTCACCGGCACCATCAACGGGGCCAGTTTGCGCACCTGTTCGATCAACCCCCCTTGCAGTTTCTCTAACTCATATCCACGGGCGCGCTGCGCGTCCATGGTCATTTGAAAATCTCGCGCAAAGGTGGGGATGAAACGCATGGTCAGGTCCATCGCATAGGCGATCTTATCGGGCAGGCCTAGCCCGCGGAAAGTCACGCCGTAGAGCGCCGGGTTGAGCGTGTAGGGGATCAGAATGGTCATGATCGCAATGCTGAACACCCGCACGAACTGACTGACCCCGAAGAACAACCGTTCCACAGTGATGTCCAGGGTGGGGCGCCAGCCGAAGAGGGTGAACGAAGCCTGCAGACGTCGGATTAAGTGTTCTTCGGTATATACTTCGATGCCGCCGCGCCCGGTCAGAAAGGTGAAAAACGCAAAGATCGTCACAAAACCAATGATGAAAAACACTGCCCGGCGAATTTCCCACCAGGTCACGCCCGACGTGAACAGCGTCAACAACGCTATGCTGGCAAAAAACAACAGGTAACGCACGTCCCAAAAGGCGAGAGTAGAGAACAGGAAACAGGCGTAGAAGATCATCCAGGCTCGCGGATCAAACGCCTGGATCAGAGAGCGTTCTCGTGGACGATAGCGCCAGGCAACCAGCATAGGAGCATCTTTCAGCGAGGGATCGGTGACCGGGTTCCTGCCGTTCAGGCCGATGTCCGATCACCGATCCTGCGTACTTTAACGGCCGGATTGTCGCTGCACGGCTGCGTAGGCAGTGACCAGGAGCGGCACCAGGATAGCAGCAAAGATCAGGTTTGGACCCGCCGCCGGCAGGAACTCACCCACGATGGCAGCGGCCGGGCTGAAACCGTTGATCCAGATATCAGAAATAGCCGCAAACCCGATGCCCAGGATGTTGCCCAACATGCCCCAGATCACGGCTTCGGCGATAGTGACGTTCTTGCCAAAGGCAAAGCGCACCACCAGCACCAGCACATAGCCGATCAACAGGGCGATGCCGGCGGTGAAGGCAATTGGCTGATCGCCGAAGACATTGTTGGCCGGGTCGAAGAACATCATATTCACCTGATCGCGGTTGAACAGGTAGACAAGCGTGGCCAGCAGGCTCAACGCGCCACCTGCCCACAGCACCAGGTCGGTTGCCCGCTTGCGTTCCCCAAACAGGGCCGGCAGACCGGCGATAAAACCGACCAGGCCATTGCCGATGCTCCACTGCGGGGAAAGGCCAAACCCAGAGATGGCGTCGCCGAACATGTTCCCCACGGCGCCGGTAAAGAAGCCCACGATCGGCCCAAAGGTATATCCAAAAAACATTGGAATGGCAATGGCCGGGCGCAGCGCCACCTGACTCAACGAGGGCACCACGAAAACCGTAGCGTTAAAGTACCAGGAGAAAATCGCATACAACGCCGCCCCGATGGCCATCCACACCACCTCGCGGGTTCCTACTTCCCAGGCCTTGTTCTCCCTGGTGAAGTAATACACCACGAACGCAATCAACAGGCCCAGGATCACGAAGAAGAAACGCAACCCCAGCGTGGTGTTGTCTGTCTGGAAGCGCTCGATGCCAAGCAGGTTGCCCAGCACGAACACCAGCACGGCAAAGATGGCCAGGATCACCGTCAGCCAGGTGAGAACAGAAGTCAGACGTTTATCCATCGCTCACTCCTTTTCTGAAGTTTTGTGGATTTGCAACACCCGAAGACCGGGATGATGCCCACAGCAGAGAAGCCAACCTTACGGGCACGTCAAACATGTGCCAGGGCTTCGGCTCGCAGAAAGCGCCCTGTTTCTGGAAAGCGTTTCACATTCAGGTCCAGCAGAGACGTTGGCACCAGGCGGCAGGCTCGCAGACGATCGAAGTCCCGCAGGACCTCATACGGGGAGCCATCGGCGATCAGGCGTCCCTCAGCGAACAACAACACCCGGTTGGCATAAACGACGGCCAGGTCTACGTCATGCGTGATGAACAGCACGGCTTCAAAGCCCGGCATTTGCAGGATCGCATCCATAAAATTCATGTAGTTGCGATAATCCTGGCCAGCGGTTGGCTCATCCATCACCAGGATGCGTGACTGCATGGCCAGGATGGCAGCAATACTCACTCGTTTCTGCTGACCAAACGACAGCGCCAGGGGTGGATCTTGCTCATACTCCGAGAGATTCACAATTCGCAGCGCTTCTTTTACTTCCTGCTCGATCTGATCTTTCGGGTGTTTCAGGTTGGTAGGGCCAAACCCCAGTTCCTCGCGTACGGTTGGCGCAAACAACATATGACTGGGGCTCTGGAAGACATACCCCAGCGTGCTGGCGATCTCGGCCACACTGGCCTGACGAGTGTCCTTGCCGTTCACCAGCACACGTCCGCTCTTTGGTTTGAGCAAACCGATGGCGTGTTTCACGAACGTGGTCTTGCCCGCCCCGTTTGGGCCCAGGACGGCAATCACATCGCCGCGATGGATCTCCAGATTGATCCCGTGCAGGATCTCGTTCCCCGGTTCGTACTCAAAAGTCACGTTCTCGAAACGGACCAGCGGTTCTTTCCCGGACCCGTTGCCAGACGCGCCGGGTAAAAAGCGGATCTCCGAGGGAGCGGCGTCCTGCCGGGCCCGTTCCAGGATGCGCTCAGCGGGGAGTTTGATCTCGTGATAGTTCACTACTTGAGATAACCCCTCCACACTCCCCAGGTAACGGATTTCTCCCTGTTCCAGATACATCACTCGCTCTGGATGGATGCGCAGCACATCTTCTACCCGGTGTTCTACCAGCAAGATCGTCATCCCTTCATCAGCCAGGGCCCGGATGGTTTCCAGCGCTTCCACAGCCGACGCTGGATCCAGGCTGGCCAGGGGTTCATCCAGGAGCAAAATGGAGGGCCGCATGGCCAGCACGCCAGCCAGAGCCACCTTCTGCTTCTCGCCACCAGAGAGCAGGAACGTCTCTCGTTCTCGCAAGTGAGTGATCTTCAAGTGTGCCAGGGCTTCATCTACTCGCTGCAGGATTTCTTCGCGCGGCAGTCCCAGATTCTCCAGGCCGAAAGCCACCTCATTCAACACCTTGATCCCCAGAATCTGCCGTTCCGGGTCTTGCAACACCGTTCCCACCTTCTGAGAGATGGCTGCTAGTTTCCATCTGGATATATCTTCTCCATAAATCAACACCCGGCCGGTCAACTCTCCTTTATAACTGCGGGGGATCAGGCCGTTGATGCAGCGGATCAGTGTGGTTTTGCCACAACCGCTGGCCCCAGCAATCAAGAGGACTTCGCCGGGATAGGCCTCGAATGAAATGTTGCGCAGAGCAGTCCCGGCCCGATCGCGATAGCGAAACGATAAATTCTCCACAACCAGGGGAACAGGCTTCATCGGGTCAAGATTATCCTGGAAGAAAGGTCACATGTCAAGGAAGATTCTCTGCTGAAGCAGATCGGTGTGCAGTAAAATTAGCAGGGAAAGCGGACGTCCTGTCCGCACCGGCGGACATCAAGTCGGCGGACATAAAGTCGGCGGACATAAAGTCCGCCGCTGGGATCGTGGACGTCCTGTCCGCACCGGCGGACATCAAGTCGGCGGACATAAAGTCGGCGGACATAAAGTCCGCCGCTACTGGGGAACGCGGACATCCCGTCCGCACTGCTTTTTGCGAGGTGATATGGCTGTAGGGATTGCTTTCTTACGCCGACGACCCGATAATACCTGGGAAGGACACTACGAACTGGTTGGAGGGGGCACCTTTTGGGACTTCTACGAATTCCTTTCTTCCCTGAATTTGCCCCTTGGCCCTTCCTTCTACTCCTGGCGAGAGGATGAATACGAGGTAGAGATTGACGAAGGTCCGCCACCCTATCCGGCACGGGTTTCTCCTGAACTGGCCAGAGATCTCGAAAGATGGCTGGAGACCGACGGAAAAGAATTGTTGGAAGCATTACGTCGCTCCTCCTCGAAGACGATAACCAGACCTTCGGTGCGCTGGCTGAAAATCCTCTTCCAGTGTTATCTCGCGGAAGGGTATGCCATCGTGATTTCGTATTAGTTCCTCCGACAGACCTGTTGCCAGGGGAGTAGTACAGCCATGCCGGTCGAACCCGAATTGCAACGCGCCTTTGAACAGGGCGAGATCGTCCTGCGAGGACAATTTTTGCCCGGCTCGAACTACACTTTCCTGGTCGAAGTCCGTCATGCTGGCCGGTCGTTCCTGGGGGTCTACAAACCCATTCAGGGAGAACAACCCCTGTGGGATTTTGAAGAAAACACGCTGGCCCTGCGCGAAGTGGCCGCCTACCTGCTCAGCGAGGCACTTGGGTTTGGCCTGGTTCCCTATACCGTCCTGCGGCGAGAAGCCCCTTTGGGGCCGGGGGCATTGCAGCAATTTATCGAATACGATCCCCAGCACCACTACTTTCGCTTCACGGACGAGGAGAAACAACTGCTCAAGCCTGTAGTCGTCTTTGACCTCCTGACCAACAATGCCGATCGAAAAGGTAGCCATATCTTCTTCGATGGCAATCACAAACTATGGGCCATTGATCACGGACTATGTTTCCATGTGGAAGACAAACTGCGGACGGTGATCTGGGACTTTGCCGGACAGGACATTCCCGACGAACTGCTCTCGCCTCTTACCCGGACCCGGGCCTGGCGCGACCTGCTCGAGCCTTATCTTCGCCCCGAAGAGATCGCCGCCCTGGAACGTCGCGCCCGGCATCTCCTGTCCGAACGGCGTTTCCCTCATCCCCCTGCTCATCGCCGGGCATTTCCCTATCCCCCTATCTAACCTCCGTGTCCCTGGGTGCTCTCAACGAAAATACTGCAAAGCCAGTCTCAAGCGCTCTTCCACGTCTTCTGGAGCATCCTTCGGCAGTGACTGGATCGCCGCCTGAGCCTCCACCACCGAATACCCCAGGGCGGTCAGGGCGGCTAGCACTTCACTATCTACCTGGTGCAGTGTGGCAACCTGTTCCAGAACGTCTTGGGGTTTCAAGCGGTCTTTCAGATACAACAGGATCTTTCGCGCAGTCTTGGGACCCACGCCGGGCACGCGGCTCAGCCATTCAGGTTCTTCCTGGAACACGGCGCGGCGCAGCGTATCTGGCGTTAACGAAGAGAGCACCGAAAGAGCCACCTTTGGCCCCACGCCGTCCACGCTGAGCAACAGGACGAACAGGTGGCAACTCTCAGCGCTATCGAATCCATAGAGCGAGAGATCGTTTTCCCGAACGATCAAATGAGTATGCAGAAAGACCTGCTCCCCTACGGAGCGCGTCTCCAGCAGCGGTTTGGGCACGTAGACTCGTAGTCCAATGCCACCCACTCTGATCACCAGAGCGTTTTCCTCTTTGCTTTGAATTTCACCGAACAGAGAAGCAATCATCAGAAGACAGACACCATCGGGTCATTCTAGCGCGGCTAACCCAGGGCAAAGCCCAGGGTGAAACACAACGCCATGAAAAACAGAACAGGAGGGAAGAGACGACCCAGGTCGGCTTTGGGTTGGTTGTGCCGCAGAAAGACCAGCAGCAAGCCAGTCAAACCGATCAAAGCGCTGCCCAGGCTGATCAACAGAAAAAGAACTTTTGCCGATCCAGAAAACACCAGATAGACAGGCAACACCAGCAAAACCAGGCCAGACAACCCATGCACAACCGTCAGAACCCCCCACGCCAACCGGCCCGTGACGCGCCGCCAGCGTGTCACCGTCACCGCCAGGAAACCGAGGCTGGCAAAGGTCAGCGCCAGGGATCGCAGCGAAGGCAGATATTGCCACATCAGGCCAGTTGCCAGACTGAGCGGCAGCAGCGTGGACACGATTACCACCGCCGGCAGGTCCAGCACCTCAAAGCCCAGGATCAGGATGAGCAGAACAGCGATCAGCAGGATCCCAAACCCGATAGTATAGGCCAGGATCGAAAGAGTTTCCAACCCCTCAATGCCAATAGCCACCTGATAAGAAGCCAGCAGGGCTGTGAGCAGCAACAGAATTTGATCCAGGCGCGAGGGTTTCATTACAGCACGTCTACCACCATCAGAATCATCGCCGCCAGCATATACAGCGAAGCATACTTGAACAGCCCAAAGTTGATGCGCTCTGAAGGGCGGAACAGGATGGCAAAGGCCAGCAACAGCAAGCCAGCCGAAAGCACACCCAACAATCGCAAGAAGCCCCAGGCCATACCGAGGCCATATCCGGCTGCGATCATGGACAGAGCCGCCAGCACCGATGAGACTGCAATTGCTATGCGGGTGACGCGCACCCCATACGTGGACGGAAAGGTCGGCACCCCGGCAGCCCGATAATCGGCCTCAAACTTCATGCTGAACGTCAGGGTATGAGTAGGAATCCAGAACAAGATGCCCAGGGCCAGAGTGAGGCCGATCCAATCCACTGCGCCTGTGCCCAAAGCACGCCCGGCCAGGATGGGCATGGCGCCAGAGACACCTCCCCAGAGGATACTCCAGCAGGTGCGGCGCTTGAGCCAGATGCTATACACTACCACGTCAAAGAACAGGCCGGCAAACACCAGCAACCCATACAGGGGAGCCAGCCATACTGCCCAACCGATCCCCAGGAGGGAGACCAACAACCCCACTCGCAGGACTTCGTTTGGGTGCAACAGACCAGCCGAGATGGGCCGGTGCTGAGTGCGACGCATGCGGGAGTCAATATCCCGATCCCACCACATGTTGAGAATCGTGCTGCCGGCGATCGCCAGAAACAGACTCCCCGCCAGACCCAGCAGAGTGGAGAAATGAAACACCGGGCAGCGAGCACTCATATAGCCGGCCAGACCCGTAGCCAGCAACAGGCCTGATTGGGATGGCTTGGTGAGCAACCAGTAAAGGCGCATTTTTGAGCGCAGAGAAGGAACAGACCCTGTTGTCATAGCCATAAGCGTTCGTCCTTGAGAGAGATGCTCTTAATCCTACGTGGGAAGTGGAAAATCGTCAACTTCAGGTTCGATAGTGGGTGCACGCAAATCTTGTCAAGAAACACCCGCCGCTTTCATCGCCAAATGCCGCAACGTCAAAAAAATCTGCTGGCTTCTTTAATGCGCGTAGCCATTCATCTTGTTCCTGTAAGAAGAACCGCTACATATGGCGGTATTCGTACAAGAAGACCCCACATATTCGGGTTGGCAAATTTCCAGAAATGCCTCTCAAAATAAGCGAACTGAGGGTAATCTGCATAATCTTCGATAGTCTCTCTTGCTGGCTGCAATCACTTCCCAATGGCCAATCCAAATCCTGGGTAACCGAACGAAAAGAACCGCACTTTGCCGCAGCCCTCGTAGAAGGGTGTGTCCCAATTTTGTCAGGATTTTGGGGACGAGTCAGGTGGTAGAGCGGAATGCGGCCCAGGTCTCTTTCCAGGCGTCTTTGCCACTCATGCCTCAGGGGCCAGGCCGGGATTGTCTCCGTTTGACCGGGGCATCTGCATGGGAAGCGGTGGGGAGGACCACCGTTCCCTCTCGATTTTACCCCAACATCCCCCCTCCACCATGCTCCCCCCTCCCCCGACGTTTCTGGGACACACCCCTTGTAGAAAGCCGACTTCTATGGTTTCGCCATACTCTGCTAAAATGGGGAAGGTTCTTTACCTATCCTTTACAAAGGAGTCGGCGCATGACTGTTCCTCTCTGGCTGCGCAAGGTGCTGGCCTGGAGTGTGCACCTGTTCACTGCTACGGGGGCCATCTGGGCATTTCTGGCCATTTGGGCGATCTACGACCATGAGTGGAAAATGGCCATTGTGTGGATGGCGGTGGCGATGGTGGTAGATGGCCTGGATGGTATCCTGGCGCGTCGCCTGGAAGTGAAAACCTACGCTCCCGGCATTGACGGCGCTCTGCTGGACAACATCGTGGACTATCTCAACTACACCTTTGTGCCGGCCTTCTTCTTGCTCGAGGCCGATCTCTTGCCGGCGGGTTGGGATATGCCAGCAGCGCTCTCGATTTTGATTACCTCCGCTTATCAGTTTACGCAGGTGGATGCCAAAACCGATGCCACACAGGAATATTTCTTCAAAGGCTTTCCGGACTACTGGAATATTCTGGTGATCTACCTGCTCGTGTTGCAGTGGAATCCGTGGATCAACCTGATCATCGTGCTGATCTGTGATATTCTGATCTTTGTGCCGATCAAATACATCTATCCTACTCGCACCACCCGCTGGAAACGCCTGACCCTGGCGCTGAGTTTCCTGTATGGCCTGATTGGCCTGATCGGGATTGTGCTCTACCCAAATATCCCCCTGTGGCTGGTGTATCTCTCGCTGGTGTACGTGGTTTATTATTTTGCCTTGAGTCTATGGCCACGTCATCTCGCTGCGCCGGTGAGAAATCCATGATTGCGATTGAACTCGTCTCCCAACTGACCGATGAGGTGCTGGAGGCGATTGCGCACCTGTTACCCCAACTCAAGGTGACCTGTCCCCCGCTCACCCGATCCCACCTGGCGGCGTTGATTGATTCAGATTCATCCCTGTTGTTTGTGGCCCGCCAGCCGGCGGGAACGATCGTCGGGATGTTGACGCTGATCGTGTACCGCGTCCCCAGCGGGGTCCGGGCCCGAATCGAGGATGTGGTGGTGGACGAATCTGTCCGGGGGCAGGGGATCGGCGAGGCCCTGGTACGCCGATCCCTGGAGGAAGCCTGTTCTCGCGGAGCCGATGGGGTGGCGCTCACGTCCAATCCCCGGCGCCAGGCGGCCAATCGTCTGTATCAGAGAATCGGCTTCCAGCGCTGGGAGACCAACGTCTACTTTTATCGGTTTGAGTCGTCTGGCTGAGGGTCTTCATCCAGAAAGCGCAGATAGGTGGTGGTGGCCTGGGAGAGATCGCTGTAGGCGCCGCGATAGGCTTCGGGGAGTAGGGCGGCCAGTTGATACATCATCTCGTCCGCAATGTGCTGGCGTTCGTCGCGACTCAGGTGGGGCTGCGGGGCCTGCACCACGAACGGTCTTCCGACGCGCACGAAGATCTCTGTGCGCCGCAGGCGTTTCAGATTATGGCGGAAGTGTTCCCCGCCCCAATGGGCGATTGGCAACACCGGTGCACCGCTCCATAAAGCCAGGGCCACTGCGCCGGCCCGTGCCCGCAGCAGACGGCCCGTCTTGTTGCGCGTGCCTTCAGGCGCCAGGCCGAAAATGTAACCCTGCTTGAGCCGTTCCAGCGCGATCCGCATGGCGTTCAGGTCGCTTTCACCCCGTCGAACCGGGATTGCTCCCCAGCGGTCAAATAGCCAGGCCAGGAAAGGATTCTTCCAGGATTCGATCTTGGCCCAGCCGGTCATCGGCCGGGGATGAAGCCAGGCAAACAGCAACGGCACTTCCAGCGAACCGGTGTGGTTGCTGATGACGATCAGCGGCCCTCGTGGAGGAACGCGTTCCAATCCCTCGGTATGTACCCGGCACAGGATTGAGAGCCCGATGCGGATCACCCCTGCCGAGAGATGATGGAAAAACGAAGCTCGGACAGAAGGCATAGCCAGGTCAGAAGTGATTGTGGTCATGGGTGCACCGTCATAAAATCTAGAGCCTCTGGGATGATTCTACTGCACAAGCCTTGTGTTTTTACCACAGAAGCCGACTCCGTGTCTCCGTGTCTCCGTGGTTTACTTTCCCCACAATCAAGTCACCTCCGTGTCTCCGCGTCTCCGTGGTTTGCTTTCTCCACAATCAAGCCACCTCCGTGTCTCCGCGTCTCCGTGGTTTACTTTCTCCACAATCAAGCCACCTCCGTGTCTCCGCGTCTCCGTGGTTTACTTTCTCCACAATCAAGCCACCTCCGTGTCTCCGCGTCTCCGT
>FWWM01009174.1_pt1 | contig 18425 bp, 17 predicted proteins | sample 2228351 | NCBI WGS metagenome assembly FWWM01 (sample SAMEA103939774, study PRJEB20133) | metagenome
GTTCCTGAAATCTTTCAATTCCTCCATAGAGCGCAGTATCAGGCCGCGCCTCTTCTTGGTTTGACTAGAGGCGTCGATGGGGTTGAGCTCCACGGCTATCTCCGCTGGTCGCGAGCCCTTCCCAGGTATCTTGAGGAGGGAAACTCCGCTTAGGGAGGTCTTTCTCCGTTCCCAATCCTTACCGTTCTCTAGGAAGCCCCTCAGCTTTTCAACCAAGCTCAAACATAGAACACCTACGTCTATAATAGCTCTACGCTTATATATCAGTTTCAGCGCTTTGATCCATTGGCCTCAGCCCACCCATCCTCCTACATAATCAGGCCTCTCTAGTATATAGGTGCTGTAGAGCTCTTCCTCAATAAAGGAGGTTTTACCTTTTAAAGGCTGGTGAAGGTTGTTGTCTTTATACTTCACAAGCATCCCTTGCTATCGACCTCCACTCTCTAGTTGGTTTATTTCCCTTGTATTCCTCTAGTCCATGATATAATCGCCGATAGCGTCCTCTTCCGCAGTAATTTTTGGGAATACATGAGGATGCTAAGAAGAGGTTGAAGTGGCCCTTGTCTTGAAAACTCAGTAATCATGGAGTTACAATAATTGAAGTTGCAGGCTTCATCTCAGGCACACTACGGAAGACTTATGCCTACGTCCCCGGTTACTCAGAGCCAAAAGCCAGCCGGAAGCGTCAACTTCAACCAGTGGTCAAGCTAGAAGAAGGGCCAACTGATGTAGAGGGCACATACAGGTCGTTACATCGTTAAGAAGCTCTGCTACGTAGGCACCGAGTTCGGCAGGCCCTTCAACCATCTACGATAGAGCTCAGATACTTATCCACAACTTCGTTGGACAACTTCTCGTACTTCTCAGTCGACCCAATGTCGTACCAGAAACAGTCTGAGACATAGGCTGCTACCTTCTCACCTCGGCTGATGAGCAAAGGTATAAGGTCTGACATTATATCGACTGCATTGCTTGCATGCTTTAGCTGGTTAGCCTCGAGAACAAGTATGCCGATTGTCACATTGATTGGGATGAATGGTTTTTCACGCATAGCCTTGACCTGGCCGTCAACAACCTCTGCAACACCTACTGGAAGCTGGTAACGCGGTGAAAGGGCAAGCGTAGCAGCCGCCTTCTCATTAACATGTCTATCAACCAGCTCTCTGAGGTTGAGGTTTGTCAGGATGTCGCCGTAGTAGATGAGAAGAACATCGTCAAAGGTGAAGGCATTTTTGCTTAGAGCGTTAAGAACAGACGCACATGTTCCCTTTGCATTCTCAGCATCCCAAACATAGCGGAGCTTCAAACCCACCTTTTTACCGTCCCCAAAATAATTGACCACCTGCTCACCCTTATATCCCACCAGCAACAGAGCCTCATCGAACCCATAAAACCTGATGTGGCGGAGGATATACTCGAGCAAAGGTTTCTGCTCACGTCCTATCGGTATCATCGTCTTCTGAAAATAATAGGTCAACGGTCGCAGCCTGCTCCCCTCCCCTCCACATAAAATCACTGGCCTGATCATGGGAAAATAATGCTGTTATACTAGAATAAAAGGAATGATGCCATAAGAAAACGTTATAATTTTCTAAACTTTTTGACACTATGTTGAAAGCAGGCCGGATAAAAAAATGCCCATCATGCAAGACCTACACCCTTAAGGAAACATGTCCGAGCTGCGGGCAGAGAACAACCTCGCCACATCCAATACATTTTACCCCAGAGAAACGTTACGCAGAGCTGATACTGAAAGCCAGGAGAAACATCAACAGCTCATAAAACCTAAAACATAGGTCAGCAGGATTATCTGGAGCAAACTGCTCAGAAGCTGAAGAACATTCATTGACCTACTGAAGGACATCGGTTCAGCTACACAGTAGCAAACCATCTGAGGCCCTCAAAAGACTAGATACATTAAACAGGCAAAAACTTTGGAAGGGTTTGGTTGAGTGATGTTAATATTTTCTGTGTGAAATCGTTTCTGGATATTTGAAAGATCCTGAAGAGATCTCAAGTGTTTGATGAAGGAACAGCCTAGCGACCATGATATATGGTAGGAGGCTGTTGTGCTTCTACATCGGCCGCATGTAGATGATCAAGGAAACCGCCGTCAATTAACGAATGATATTGAGCAAAGCATTTTTTAGCAAGCCCACCGAGTTTAAATTTGTAGGATAATGGTTTTGGAAACGAAGATAAATCTGCTCAACACACATGACTTGGAAGGCGCTGTCTTCATAGAGGGCTCTCCTACAGCAGGGGCTGCTGGAATATTGGCTGTCAATTATCTTAGAGAGACATTTAACGGTGTTTTGGTCTGCGAGGTTCTCTCGCCCTACTTTCCTCAGATAAGCATCATAGATGAGAATGGGATAGCATCGAGGCCGAAGCTTGAGCTATATCTTGTTAAGGTGAAGGGTTTGAAGCTTCTTCTGGCTGGAAGGCTTTTCCCCGCCGAGGGGAATGAGGGAAGCTATGAGGTTGCTTCAAAACTGTATGAGTTCTTGAGCATGCATAAAATATCTGAATACATAGTATTGGCCAGCGGGAGGTTAAGCGGTGATGGAAGTGTGTATGTTTCGACGACAAACCTTGACCATTCCAAGAAGCTTCTGGAAGTTGGTGCGAAGCAGGCCCCATCCTTTGAAAGCCTTCCGGTCGACAGGATAAGCGCTTTTCTTATGCTTTTCTTCGCCCGCGACAAGAGAAAGGTCTCGCTGCTCTTCTCGGATACTATCTTATACATGCCCGATCACCTGGCCGCCAAGAAAATCCTCGAAGTGGTTTCACGCTACCTCAATTTTGAAATAGATTTCAGAAAGCTTGACAGCGAAATCGAGCGGCAGAACAGGATGATGCAGGAGTTTGAGCATTTTAGCCTAATGAGGAAGCAGCTGGGTGGTGAAGAGAGGCCTCCAAAAGAACCTTTCTACATCGGCTAGGCCCTACCGTGTTGAACCCGCATAGATCGCTTCCCCTTCTTTTATCGGAGAGCTTCCAAACAGTTAACCGATGGTTACATAACCTACTTGGGCCATGGCTCCTATAGGCATACTTCGGCCATATGCCCTCCAGCCTCTGTTCCTGACCGGCAATTGGGATGATCAGAAGGAGAAACTTTCTCTAAGCATCTTGTGATAACCCTTTCACTAACTCTCACTACCCTTATTTCAGAATAGACTCCATTTTATGGATAGATAACTTCGTAGATGTATACGTATGCAAGTGATTGGTAAGGTTGGCTTGATTGGTAGACGAGTTTGAAATAGTTAAGGGTAGAGGGGTTATATAGGTGACCTTGGCCGAAGGCTGTTTGGGTTGGCTTGTATGGTATGAGCTGTCCGAGAAGGGTTGACCAAAACTTCTGCGTCGGTTGGAAGTTTGAGTCAATGTATTCTGACTCACGGTATGGATGGCCTGTCTGATTTGCTATTCGTAGCATCCATATCCATTTCCCCTCGTCACCGAAGCCTAGCAACCTTCCATAGGTCTGCCCTAGTTGGGTAGTGAATTGGTGTGTGACGTAGATTACGACATGGGTTACGTTGTAGCGGCGAAAGATCTCGACAGCCGTGTTTTCATCGGACATGAAGGCATGTGCTATATCGCCTATCTGTGTGCTGTTAAGGGTTGCGTTGTCGATGAGCGTTATCTTTTCGCCGAGTATGGTTATCCAGTATCCATAGTCCCACCATGAGGCCACAACAGCATCTTTTGGAAGGTTATCCCTCATCCAGTTCAAAGCCCTCATCCAGTCTGTGATCACTTGACGTGCTGGAAAACTCGATGCGATTATCGTAGCCGGCTGGTATCCCTGGTCGATTGGCGAGATTGTCGCAGTACCTTGAAGCCCACCTAATATTGAAGGGATCAGCGAATAGAGTATTAGAAGGAGGAGGATAATAGGGGTGAGGGCGGCCAGTCCTATTTGATTTAGCTCAACCTTTTTCTTTGAGGCTTTGTGCATAGCTAACATTTCACCTATCCTGCTGAAGAGGCTAGCGTATGCGTAACCCGCTACTATGGCTACGGCTGGTGAGGCAATCAGCGAAAGCCTAACCATTGACGATGCGAAATATGCTGAGAAAACGAGGAACAAGACGATGAAGAGGTTCTCCGACGAACGTGTCTTGAGGAGTAGGTATACTCCGTAAGGTAATAATAGGAGGCTGAGGCCGAAGTCTGAGAAGAGCAAGGACCATGTCGGCACCTGGTTTTCTGCGACCGATTGGACTATAGGCAGCTCCCCCCGCAAGCCTGGCAGAAGCACCGAGAGAAACTTAAGGCCTGGAACTTTGAGCACCCCTAGGGTTATGGATGAGAAAAAGCCAACAGCAGCTATGAGGAAGGCAGAGGCTATGACCAACCTTCGCGTTTCAGCTGTCTTAATCCGTGAGGCTACTTCAAAAATACCGAGTATAAACAAAGCTATGGATCCCGAGAAAATGGTTATCTCGAAGACGTATCCAAGTCCAAGCTTTGGAACAGAGACGGCTATAGATGTGTAGACGGCGAAGGTAGTGGCAGTGGCGACCAATAATCTCCTGCTATATCTTCCTACTATGGTGAGGACAACGCTGAAGAACGGGATGAAAGCAAGCGGAAACTTGTGGGCCCCCCAGCTGGCGGCCATGAACCCTAGGAAAAGACCTGAAAGAACAGCGTAAAACACAGTGCCTTTAACCGTTCTTTTCTCGTTTATGGCTGTCAGGTAGAAGATGTATCCGGCCAGCATCAGCGGAAGGCTTAGGCTTTCGTCGTCAAACCAGCCTAAATGCGTTCTGCCTATGTGGGCTGTGCTTATGGCCATGAAGAGGGCTGCAGCAAGCCCTGACGCAGCTCCCCCGATCCTTTTTCCTATAAAGTATACAGCTACAACGGTTATTACTCCGTAGACTACTGGGAGAACAGCCGCAAGCTCCAACGGGTCAGGCTTGAAGCCCAGAAGTGTGAGGGTTAAGTAGATAAAGGCCATGGCGAAGGGGACGCCAGGAAAAGCTGTCCTGCCCATGTCCCTGCCCCAAGGATACCATGACTCCGTGTCATGCCAGTTGAAGAACTCGACAAACCCAACCCATCCCCTCTCGATAACAAACATGGCCTCCTTAAACTGAACCCATGGGTCGAACTCCGACAACGCAACGCCCCATCGCAGCGGTAGTATTCTCAATGTAAAAGCTATGGAGAGGATGAGGAAGAGAATGCCAAGCTCGAGAAGCATAGGTCTCCCGCCTAAAAAACTGTCAACCCTGCGCAGCTTTATCATTAGTTTAGTTGCCATCAAACCATTTTTCTAAGTATTCAACAAAATCGCTATACTAAAATATTTTGGAGAGGGAGTTGCAGCGTCAACCGAACCCTTGGAACTCATCGGCCTTTCGCTCCTCTGGGGCTTATCATCGGTTCCCTTCGCTGTCGGTGGCCTCTTCTACTCCCTTATAGTGTAATTAAGGGTCCGGCCAGATTTAACCATTATATAGTGGTGAAAAATATACAGTAACATGTTTAGTAGCACGTTCAAAAAATCGTCAACCATAAATCACCGCTTTATACAGATTAATTCCACAACGTTGAGAACCAACGATGTAAATGCTACCTCCAACCTACCAACGGTCGTCGGACTTTTGATTGCCTTTCCACTCTGGTACTTCGTCTTCAGCACAGACCTCATGGACGGGTTCTGGAACAGGCTGGTTTTGGCGGTTAGTATACTAGGCCTCCATGCATTCGTTTCAGATAGAAAACCGATGTTAGAACAGCTTAAAAAAATCAACCCTAAGCTACTGCTTTTAGGGGTTTTTTCAGGTTTGGTGCTTTATCTGATATTCTATGGCGGATACAATTTATTTAAACCATTTCTACAGCAAGGGGCATGGAATGTATACCGGCTGATAGGCCAAGCTTCAGCGGGGCTTGTGGCAGCTACTCTGGTCTTCACCTCTTTTTGTGAAGAATTTTTTTGGAGAGGCTTCATCCAGAGAAACCTCATGAACTCACTTGGAAGATTGACAGGGCTCATTTTATCAACAGCCTTCTATACATTCATCCACATCTTTACAATGAATATAGCGTTGATGGTCGCAGCGATGATAGCTGGGCTTTGGTGGGGCGCTCTATACCTGTCGACACGCATGCTATGGCTTACCGTTGCTTCACACATCGTTTGGACAGAGCTTGTATTGTTAATCCTGCCCCTTAGGTGAGCGCTATGTCGCCGAAAAAATGGTTCATAGCTACACGGCCCTGGTCCTTCGTCATGACGATTGTCTCAGTATCCTTTGCAGCTGTCCTGGCGCTTAAGTTTGAAACCTTCGATGCAGCACTATATCTGCTTACGTTGGCCGGGCTGATCCTCTCCCACGCGGCGACAAACCTACTCAATGACTATTATGACGTAAAATACGGCGTTGACAGAATCGATTCACCTACATCACGCTACAGACCCCATCCTCTTCTGATGGGTGAGGTGAGCAGCCGAAGTTTTCTGTCTGCTATATACATCACCTATGGTCTGGCAATATTGATCGCAGGCTTTTTGACATTTGTGAGGGGCCCTCTTATACTGCTGTTCACAGGTATCGGCTTGTTCGCCAGCGTGTTTTACACCGCGCCACCAATTGCTTTTAAGTACAGAGCGCTGGGCGAGCCAGCGGTTCTTTTGGTATGGGGGCCGCTGATGGTTGGAGGGAGTTACTTTACAATCTCCGGCGAGCTTTCAGCAGTTCCGTTTTTAGCATCCCTCCCAATCGGGATTCTAGTGCTTTCAGTTCTTTTAGCCAACAACCTGAGAGACGTTGAGTACGATAGGAAGGTTGTTAGGGCGACGCTCCCCATCCTTTTAGGGGCTAGGAAAGGCTTAACGGTTTATGCAGCATTTTTGACATCGGCCTATGTGCTCACCATCGCTCTTATATTCGCAAACATGCTTTCTGTCTTCAGCCTCTCAACGATGGTTACCGCTCCTATAGCGCTTAGGTTGATAAGAACATTTAGGATAAAGGTGCCTGAAACAGCTGACCCTCAGACGGCTAGGCTTGTGCTTTTGTTCGGGATACTGCTCATAGCCAGCGAGCTGGCATCCGTTTTGGTGATGCCTCCATGAGGCTGGGTATTGGGGGGAGTGTTTCACATCCAGTATCCAAGCTTGCGGAATTGGCGGCCAAGGCCGAAAGCTTCGGCTTCGAATCATTCTGGCTCCACGAAAATCCAATGCTGGGAGACAGCTTCTCCCCACTTATCCTAGCGTGTAGAAACACCGTCAGATTAAGGATAGGGGTAGCGTGCACAAGCGTCATTACTAGACATCCAATAATGATAGCTGCATCTGCGGTAACGTTACAAAACGAAAGCGATGGAAGATTTATACTTGGGCTCTGTCTAGGCGGCTTTCCTTGGCTCCCCCTTATAAATTATCCCGTCGAGCCTGTGAGAGAGACACGGCCCCTCCGCAGGATAAAAGAAGCCACGACCATCATCAGGTCTTTAGTAAAAGGGGAAGCAGCTGTTATCTCAGGTACCTTCTACAACGTCAAGGGATTCCGTTTGATGGCCAAAGCATCAAAGCCCATACCAATCTATCTTGGTGCTCTAGGCCCTAAATGCCTCAGGTATGCTCCCGCCCTTTTCGATGGTGCTGTTACCTCTCCTGGCGTGTTGACGACATTAGATGTTAGACGCTTAATAAGCTGGGTTGAGGAGGGTGAGAAGAAGGTTGGGAAAAAGATAGAGAAGGTTGCGTATGTCCTATCCTCTGTTAGCGAGAAAGAGCAGGAAGCCTATGAGGCAATCAAACGAGACCCATTCTTCATCTATCAGCTCTCAGATGTTGTTCCGGAAGAAAGCCTCAGCCATTTTGGCGTAAAATTGGACAGGCTCCCCCAAATAAGAGAGGCTTGGAAGAGGAGAGATTTAGCCTCAGCCTCTTCTTTGATAAGCGATGATATGGTAATCGCTTTGACAGCCTCAGGGAGGAGGGAAGACGCCTTGCGCAGGGTTGAAGAATATGCGGCTACTGGCGCAGACCTCCTCATCCTAACGCCTGTGGGAAACCCTGAAAACGTTCTCAGAACCTTCGCCGGACTTAGCGATGTTTGAGATAGCTTTAAAACAAGCCGCTATTTTATTGTCTTCATGTCAAAGAGGCTTTGGAGATTTCTTAACGGTATCGTCGAAGCCCTTTCAACACCTGCTTTTCAAGAAGCCGTGATAGTTGCTACCGTCATAGCTACATCCCTCATACTGGCCGGGATAGTTTACGGGCTTTTCTCAGGGGTTAACATAGGGGTTGCCTTCGTCGGAAACGTCATCAGGGTTTTCTACCCAGACCAAAGGGTTCAAACTATTGCTGAGCTCCTCGTTACAGCGACCTTCTACATGCTGGGTTTTGCAGGCCTCCTCCTCTACAGCCAAGCTTTTAGTAGAAGGTTTAGCGGAAGGGCTTCACGATATATGCTCGTTTTCAGCAGCCTTCTGGTGATCGTTGCAGCCCTTGGACTGCTAGGCGGCCACCTCTCCAAATCATAGGGATAGCTCTCTGACCCCCTCCTCGCTGATTGTAAAGGTTCTACTACCTTTTCTAGGCTTTTCCTCAACTGCTTCGCGGATGCCACCTCTACGTATAACTCTGACTATGCAGTCGGCCCAGTAGCTGACTATGCGGCCTGCAACAGGGGCCGTGATATTCAGAGCAGGTATTTCATGGACAAGTCCTACGATAACAACCGATATCTTTCGTGCGATGGCTAGGTCTTTGAGCAAGGCCGCTTGAAAGGTCAAGGCCTCGTATAGGGGAAGGTCTTTGGAGACGTCCCCGCTGAGGTCCAATCTGTGGAGATATGTGAAGTCGTCGCAGACTACAAGCCTTACATTTGTGGGAAGCTTGTCATGGATGTCGACTATGTATCCCAGCTGTTCTCTGAAGCTACGTGGCTGGATGATATACAGCATGTCAAGCTTGTTTGCCTTCACCAGCTGCTCAACCCTTGGAAAATACAGCCTCGCACCACAGTCAACCCATAAAACCCTCCACCCCTCATCCATCAGCTTGGAAGCGGCCGACATGACGAGCGTTGTCTTCCCCACCTTGTCCTCACCGTACAACAAATATGCTGCCCCTTCTTTGAAAAAGCCTGTGAAGAAGTCGTTTACTGAGAATTGCTTGGGGGCCATTGGGATTCACCGACCTTCAGCCCCCTCCCGATTCATTGGGGACATATCATAGGTCTCCTCCCACCATATAAGTGCTGGAGAATATCCCACCCTGTCATATAAAGAAGTTTTACCCTTTAGAGGCTAAGCGCTATCTTCATCTCTACTCTTCCATTCAATTGTTACAATTACCCTTTTCCTTTCTCTACAGGCATATCTCTCTAGCCCTCTGTATATGGCGAAACGCCGAACCCTCATTCGTCGCTGACCTTAGCCTGCTGGATGTCAGCAAGCGCTAGGCTTATGAGAGCAGGGGGAAAGCTTTAGGCCTTCAACCCAGCATGTAAGCACGCGAGGCTCGTCACATGGATGAGGCTGTTGTTAAGGAATACAACTGGGCGGCTGTAGACGCTGAGCCATCGGAGGCTCCGGCTGTCTACTCTTTAGGAAGGGGAGCATGGTAGTCCTTTTGACCTTCCTCAAGAGGCTCAAAGGTATGCGAAGCTAGTTATAGATAGTATTGGACATGGCTTATGCTGTCAATGGGAGTTGAAGAGCTAGGGATAACATACTTCCACGAAACATGCAGAGGGAGAAAAGGATAGTGGACGGCCGCTCAGGAAGCTAAAGGAGGGAGCTAGGCGTTTCCATAATAACCTCAACGAACGGTCAGGGCTTAGAAACTAACAACGTTCACAGCCACGATCCACAACCAGCCCACCATGTCGATCCTCTATCCTACATGAGGCTAGTGGGAATGATAACCTGTGGTGGTATAAGGAAGGTCCATGGACTTAGCGTGAAGAAGCTTATTAAACTAAGTAGGTGTTATATAACAAGCTATGTTCAGTAATGTGAAAAACGCGGCGCAGCTAATAGCAAACGGTGAAAAACCTGTTATAAGGAAGCTACGCAGGGACATCCTCCATGCGGTTGATAAGGCCGTTGAGGCTGTTAAACCATTCAACTTGCTTAGGGATAAGGTCAGGCTCAGTAGAAGGGATAGGCTGGTGATAGCCGGGTATGATATAAGCTTAAGCGGATATAGTAGGATAGCGGTAATGGCCTTTGGTAAGGCATCGCTCCAGATGACGCAGTTCATCACTAACCTGCTGAAAGATTACAGGCTTGATGGTATAGTAGTAACCCCACACGGAACGGCTAAATCTAGGAAGATCGACGGCATCAGCGTATTGGAAGCTGGTCACCCTATCCCTGATGAGAAAAGCGTTGAAGCCGCTGAGCGTATAGTTGAATTAGCGAAATCATGCGACGAGAAAACCTTGGTGCTCGTTCTTATATCAGGCGGAGGATCTGCTCTGCTATCTCTACCTGCGGGAGATCTAACTCTGCAGGATAAGATAATAACTACTGAGGAGCTGTTGAAAGCAGGGGCGAGCATACATGAGATAAACGCAGTCCGTAAACATATCTCGGCTATTAAAGGCGGTCAGCTAGCAGGCCATCTATGTAGCTCCAGGGTTATTTCGCTGATAATCTCAGATGTTGTGGCGACCTATGTCGATGTGATAGCCTCAGGGCCAACAGCTCCGGATAACTCAACTTATGAAGATGCTCTTCACATCCTCAGAAAATATAAACTCATTGGGAGAATTCCCGAAAGTGTTGTTGAACATCTTAAACGGGGTGCCGCGGGTGCTGTGCCTGAGACACCTAAACCATCGGATACCATCTTCCGTAGGGTTAGCAACATAGTTGTTGGAAACGTTTATGACGCCTGTAAAGTCGCTGCCGATAGCATGCGTAGGCAAGGATATAGAACGGCTATAGTATCCACATACCTGATGGGAGAGGCTAGGGAGATCGGGAAAGTTATTACAGGCATAGCAGGCACAATAGCGAGGATCAACTCTCCCGTCAAGAGACCAGCAGCCCTGGTCTTCGGCGGCGAGACTACCGTAACTGTAAGAGGGGAGGGGAAAGGAGGCCGTAATCAAGAGCTTGCCCTCGCAGTAGCTATTGGGATGAGCAACCTTAAGGACACGGTGTTTATATCGTTGGGGACAGATGGGGTTGACGGCCCAACCGAAGCCGCTGGGGCCTTATCCGACCACAACACGTTAGCCAGGGCAACGGAGAAGGGAATGGACGCGGAAGACTTCCTACTCCGCAACGACTCCAACACATTCTTCAAAAAACTAGGGGATGTGGTATTAACAGGATACACCGGAACGAACGTAGGAGACATATGTATACTGACAATACGCTAGGTTTCTGCTTCTAGTATTTCTATAAATTATGTTTAGCATAACCCGCATAGGACAAACTGATCTATCGATGGGCGTGGAGGCTCTACGTCGATGTCCTTGGCTTTGTTGAGACGAAGTGGGATGGTGGAAGGCTATATCTGCGGGACTGTGGTGAGAGGCAGCATCATGGTGTTGAAGTTAACAGGCTCAACCGGTCTAGCCAACTTCGCATACAGGGTTACCGACCCTGAGGAGCTGGATAAGCTTGCTTGGTTCTTAAGGCGAAAAACTATCCGTAGTCAAGATACCATTGGGCTGGAGAAGGGACAGGACAAGGCAGTAAAGGTTTAAGACATGCTTGGCTTTCCTGCCGAATTCTACTACGAGATGGAGGGAACAGAGAAACTGCTACAGCAGCCCCATCTATACAGATCCGCTTCCATGAGGCTTGGACCATGTGAGCCGCCAAACCCCAACGTGGCTAACAGGAAGCAGAATTGCCATCAGCTTGCGGATCTTCTCGAGGAGCTCTCCGCTCTTGATTAGGATTCTGCAGCCGGCGGTCTTGCCTGGCTTATCACAATGACCATCGAGACTCTGAAGGTTACAAATGATATATCGAGGCAGGCTGGATCGGTGGTGGGCTTGATAAAACCCCTCTTTTTCCAATATTGGAGATGTGAGCTATACATAGCAACGTTCCATAAAGACATCAGCAACACCCCATTATCAAGAGAGGTTTGAAATCGGTATCGGTATCCTTGGCCCCGTCGTAACAGCAAATTTAAAATTTATATAAATAGGAATGAATGTTTATAATTTAAGTAGGCTCTCTCTTAGAGATGACCTCTAACCTAGTCTCAATTTACATCGCGTGTAGGCCCGATAACTGTTGGATATCCAAGCTCTTAAGGAGAGAAGAAAAAATAAGCATAAAAGTTATAGAACATTTAGTTCCAGGGAGGCTTGAACATCCTCAGCTTTTCACGATAGTTGCAGGCAATAAAGCCAACCTCGTATCGAGCCTGCTCCAGAGGGAACGTGCCTTCAAACAGCTTAAAATTATAAGATGTAAAGGTGGATATCTTCTCGGCTATGCAAAGACTTTGTGTAACGACTGTGGTCTTGAACTGGCTGAAGACTGCATAGTGAGAAGCGTCTCTTCTACAAGAGATGGCGGTGTCTTGTGGCATGTGATAGGCTATGACAACGCTGTCAGAAACTTTATGAATCAATTATTGAAGAAGGGGGTCTCCTTTAAAATAGTCCGTCAACAAATGGCTAGATGGAACGGTATACTCACGGCCAGGCAGGAGATGGTTTTGAAGATAGCCTTAGAAAACGGCTACTTTGACTATCCGCGTAAAGCAGACACGAGAACGTTGGCGGCGCAGCTGGGGATTTCACCCTCCACGTTTTCCGAAACACTCAGAAAAGGTTTGAAAAAGGTGGTTATGGAATACATGACTTTGGTAGGGGTGATGTAACTGCTGCCAAAAATAGTATCTTTATCAGTAGCTAAACAGCAAAGTATAGGTTGGAGGAAAACTCGGTTCTACAGGCGGGGCTGGAAGGCCTCTTAGCCGGAAGTCCCTACATACGTTCGGAAAAAGGTGGTGGTCAGATGTGCAGTCAGCTCAGCTCTATTAGTCACCAGCAGCTGACGCGAAGACAAGAGGTCTTCATCTACTCGAGCAGAGATGTTTAGATCATAGGCTCGTCGTGGGAGAGAACAACGCTACCTCAAAGGCTGGTGTAAGGTGAAGGCTAACGTTTTGTACGTTCAGGCTTGGAGTAGAGAAGCAAAAACCAGTACAAGCCTGTGCTGGGTTATATGGGATTTTAGGACGTTCACTGACCTGCTCATCTCTCCTCTATTTCTTTCTTAATTTCTTCAAGCAGTTGCTTATTCTCAGTTTTAGAAGTGGTCAACGCCCCCTCAAGCATAAGAGCTCCCCCATCCATGATGTGGCACTAGCGGCAAGATGGACAGGGTTGCTGAATAAATTATTGAGGGGATCATTACTTGCGTGCTCGTGGAGTGGTATATATTGAGGCTGGTGCTGGGTTGGGTATGGATATCCATATTTAGCCATTGGGATTCGCTGTTCTTCAGCCCACTCTGGGTTTGTTGAAGGTTTGTCATTGGGCTTGGCTATTTTGGGGCAACCTACATCCTAAAGGTATGTTATTCGCAGCGTTCTTCCGCTATCCATTCTTACCCACATCCAGATCATTATGGAGACATCTATCTACATTAAACCCCTCTAAAATGACCTGTTGCTTAGGTAAAACGAGCTACCAACGTTGTTCTGCGTTGTAAAACTGTTGTTTTCTCGCAGGTTTACGCTTCAACTTTTAATTATATAAATTGTCTTAAAGTTATATTAGCGCCTCCCCCTACACAACCGATGTGGATAAAACCGTAAGGATCCTATTCGTAGGCCCCCTTAAATCAGCAACGGGGAGAGGTGATATTAGGATAGAGCTCAAGGGTGGGGAGACACTAAAAGATGTTATTGCTAAAGTTATCGAGGAGGTGGGGGGTAAAGGCTCCGAATACCTTCAGGGCTTTGAACAGGACCCTGAGAAGCTGGTCATATCAGTAGATGGTGAGGTTACGAGGGATCTCCAGAGGGAAATCAAGGGAGGCGAGACTATTATACTAACACCCCCTCTATCTGGGGGCGGCCAATTCTCTGTCAGATGCCTAAACTGCCTCGACAGGATTGGGGTTGAACAGGGCGCAAACGAGGCCATATGTAGCAGATGCGGGACAAAATACAACATAACCTGGGTTACCCAAACCCAGCCTAAGATAAAGGGTGTAGCTACATGAAACCTGAGCAGCTGGTGGCGTACATAGACCTTAGCAGGGGCAAGGCCTCGGTGGAAACTGTCCCTGATCTTTGGCGTAGGGCTTTCTTGGGTGGACGTGGTGTTAACTCCTATCTTCTCAGCACGCTGATCGACAACAACACAGATCCTCTTGGGCCCGATAACATCCTGGTTATAGGGGTCGGGTTGCTTACTGGGATACCTGCGTTAGGTTCAGGCCGTTGTAACGTCTCAGCCCGCTCACCCCTTACAGGAGCTTTGGGGGACAGCAACATAGGAGGCTACTTTGCAGTAACGATGCGTAGGGCTGGGTTTGATTTTCTAGTGGTTAGAGGAAGGGCTGAGAAGCCTGTTAGGATCCACATGAGTGACAACAGGGTTGAGATACTCGATGCAAGCCATCTATGGGGGTTAGATACTTTCACAGCCCAAGAGGAGATAAAGAAAGAATCGGGAAGGGATACCCAATCCCTAGTTATAGGTCAGGCTGGCGAGAGGCTAGTTAGATTTGCATGTGTTAGAACAGGTAAGAAGAGCGCAGCTGGAAGAACCGGGATGGGGGCCGTGATGGGCAGCAAACGGATAAAATCAATCTCAGCCGAGGGCGGGAAACCGATAGACTGGCATGATACTAAGGGCCTTATCAAATACTCGAGGGAGATGATGGATAGGATAATGTCAACCAGGTGGGCCAGGGCGCAGTCAGTTCACGGAACCGCGGCAATATTCAACTACACATACCATACCGGGCTACTAAGGGTGAGGAACTTCCAGACCCAGACGCTTCCTGACGTAGGGACGCTTGAGCCTGAGAACATAGAGAAGTATAAAGAGGGGATGTCAGGCTGCTCCGCTTGTATGATAAAATGCAGACATGTCTACAAGATGGTGGAGGGGCCTTACCCACATGCAGGTGAGGGGCCTGAGTACAGCCAGCTAGGGAGCTTCGGGACTATGGTTGGGATAAATAGGATAGAAGCGGTCATGAACGCATCTTACCTCTGCAACAAATACGGCCTCGACACGATAGAGGTAGGTAACCTGATCGCATGGGTTATGGAGCTTTACGAGAAGAAGCTGATCCCAGAGGATATTCTAGCTGGTTTAAGGCCCGAGTGGGGGAACGAGGAGGCTGTTTACCAACTGATAGAAATGATAGCCATGCGTAGGGGCTTGGGAGATATACTAGCCGAAGGGATGAGGCACGCTATCCAACAGCTAGGTGAGGAGACGAGCTACTACGCGTTACACATAAAGGGTATGGGTATACTTCTATCCGATGATAGACCCGTCCCCAGCTTCTCTCTTGGGTTGGCTACCGCGACAAGAGGTGCTGACCATCTACGCAGCAGGCCGGCCATAGATCTATACGGCCTGCCTAAAGATGTGCTTAAACAAATCTACGGCGCTGAGGTCTCGAACGACTACACAAGTTATGAAGGAAAGAGTAGAATGGTATGGTGGCATGAGCTGCAATATGCTGTAGGCGATGCTCTTGGGTTATGTAGGTTCCAGATGAAGTTCATCTCTGTACATGCGCCCAGCTACGATGAATGGAGCACGCTAATAAAATACGCAACAGGCATGGAGCTATCGAAACAAGACCTGATGACTATAGGGGAGAGGATAGTAACAGTAGAGCGTCTGCTTAACACACGGCTGGGATTCAGCAGGAAGGACGATAAACTGCCTGAACGCTATTACCGTGAGCCCACAAACGCGGGCCTTCCAAAGGTAAGGAACAAGAAGATAGACCCTGAAAAGTTTGAGCGTATGCTGGATGAATACTACCAGCTCCACGGATGGGATAGGGAAGGCTTTCCGAAGAGGGAGACCCTAGAGAGGCTAGGCCTGCTGGAGATGTCTGTTCAATAAAACGCTAGCGGATGTTTTAATTTATAGAATTAGCTTATGAGGTTTAAAGTGTTCAGAGCTGTCTAAAAAGGCATGGGTAAGCAGTACCAAGATATAAGATATGACAAGAACTACTACACCCATACAGCTCTTATCGAGATAAACAGGCCGCATGAGTTGAATTCCTACGTTCTAAATACTTTGAGGGAGATGATAGATGCCTTCGACGACTCTATGTGGGATGATAACATACAGTTCATAGTCCTTACTGGCGCTGGTGATAGGGCCTTCTGCACAGGAGGGAACATAATGGAGTATGCCGACATATACAGCAAGAAACCTAACGACTGGTGGAAGTGGGGCGAGATATATGGCAGGTTCCTGGACACTATACTGCACTGCGGCAAGCCGGTTATAGCAAGGGTTAACGGGATAGTAGCAGGAGGCGGGTTTGAGTTCGTAGCGGCCGCAGACCTTGCCATAGCTGCTGAGCATGCTAGGTTCATATCGCCAGGCCCAAGGGTTGGGATGACCTCGATAGGGGGGTTAAGCCAGTGGCTCCCATTACACATAGGCCTGAAACGGACAGCCAAGGTTGTTATGATGAGCGACGAGATACCGGCCAAACAGGCGCTTGAGTGGGGTATAGTAAACGAGGTCGTCCCCTACGAGAAGCTGGATGAGAAAGTAAAGGAATACATAGATAGGATGCTTGACCTATCGCCCACTAGCCTCCATTACTTCAAGGTTCACCTAAATTGGTGGAGAGACCTGGTATGGCGTTTAACATGGGAACATGCAAAGGAGTTCTTTTCCCTTAACATAGGGGCCATAGAGCCTGTAGAGGGCCTGCATGCATTTAAGGAGAAACGACAAAGGAGGTATAGAGAGATACGAGGCGACATAGGAAGGGGCTTAGACCCTCGCTATCCCTATGGCCCATATATGCTAACATGTAACAACTGCGGCGCCAAGTATCTACCCCTCGAGTCCAAGTACTGCCTGAAGTGCGGCAAAGAGATTGAGGGGAGGGGGAAGTGAAGGCTGCTTTGTTTAAAGGAGCTGGGCAACCACTAGAGCTGGCCGATGTTGAGAAACCGAGGCCAAGATATGGTGAGGCTTTAGTTAAGGTATCCGCATGCGGTGTATGCGCTACCGATCTACATTACTTGCACGGCGTACCGACGTTCAAGAAGCCGCCGCTTATTCTTGGACATGAGATCTCTGGCGTGGTAGATGAGCTAGGGGAGGGGGTAGAGGGCATTGAGATAGGCGATAGGGTCCTGATACCTCCTGTTCTCTCATGTGGAGCATGTCAGAAATGCAGAGAAGGGAGGGATAACATCTGTGAGCGTATGCAGATGGTAGGAAATAACATAGACGGTGGTTTTGCGGAGTATATTAAAGTCCCAGCCATGATGCTCTTTAAACTCCCTAACGAGCTTCCCCTACCTGAGAGCTGCATAATTTCCGATGCCATCTCTACCTCCTTCCACGCTGTTAAGAACAGAGGTGCTGTTAAAGGAGGCGAATGGGTCGCTATAATAGGATGCGGTGGTGTTGGTATAAATGCTGTCCAGATAGCAGCAGCTCTAGGGGCCTCGGTCATAGCGATAGACATAGACGATAGAAAGCTTCAGCTAGCCAAACAACTTGGGGCCATCGAGGCGATAAACCCGGAGGGGGTAGACGTTACGAAGGCCGTTAAGCAGTTGGCAGGGAAAGAAGGCGTCGATGTCGCATTTGAGATAGTAGGAAAACCAGCTACATTGGAGCAGGCGTTCAACCTAGTAAAGCCAGGCGGCAGGCTCGTTGTAGTAGGCTACAGCGCTGAGAACTGGAGCCTAAGGGTAAGCAGGGTCATGTTCAGGGAGATAACGGTATTAGGCTCCCTCGGTTGTAGGCTTGCCGAATACCCGACGCTGATCAACATGGTAAAAAATGGGAAGATAAAGCTTGAGCCGCTCATCTTCAGCAAGCTTAAACTAGAGCAGGTGAACGAGGCGATGAAGAACCTCGAGGAAGGAAAGGTAGTAGGCCGGCAGATAATCGTAATGAGTTGATATGCATGGCGGCTGTGTTCAAGACGATAAAAATAGAAGAGAGGGAAAATATAGCTTACCTAATAATATCTAGGCCGCCGCTCAACATCATAAACCTTGAGATGATAAATGAGCTATCCCAGGCATTAGATGGGCTGGCCAACAAACGGGAGCTGAACGCCTTAGTTGTAAAGTCAGGGCTTGACGGCATATTCAGCGCCGGCGCCGATGTAAAGGAACACCTGCCCGGGATGGCTGAGCAGCTTATCGACGGATTTAAAAAAATGCTAGAGAAACTAATTTACTTCCCTAGACCTACCATCTGTGTTGT
>FWWM01009180.1_pt1 | contig 18420 bp, 14 predicted proteins | sample 2228351 | NCBI WGS metagenome assembly FWWM01 (sample SAMEA103939774, study PRJEB20133) | metagenome
GCTAAATTGTGTAACCCCTACGGGGTAAGGAACACGTGCGGCGATGGGATTGGCGGTGGGCACGAGAGACAGGATTGATGCGCGTGCACGGAGGATTTGGTGAATGGTGGCGTCTTGGTACCCAGGTCGGCGCGCTGGCGGTGATGACGGCCCGGGCCAACTGGCATGATGCGGTTTGTATGGAGGATCTGCTGAACTCCGTCGTGACCGAGCGACCCGACACCGAGCAACATCTGTGCTTGGACAAAGGCTACGACAACCCCACGGGACACTAGACGCTCCAGGAGTTCAACTACGTCGGCCACATTCGCCCGGTTCGCGAGCAAGGCCGAAAACGGCAGCCGGGGCGACGCAAGCCGCGCCGCTGGGCGGTCGAGCGGACGCTGGCCTGGCTGAACAAGTGCCGGGCCATTCTGGTGCGGTATGACAAAAACGGCCTGGACTACCTGGGCCTGATCCCATTTGCCTGTGCACTCTTGTGGTACCGCCGCCTCAGGCGACTCCGGCACCTTACTGCTCCGGACGTTTTGAGATGGTTTCTAATCTCATTTTGAGACCTTACGCCACAAGGACTTATGACGCGTTTGTCAAACATGCGCTAACATGGGCTAGCAGCGCGTGAGCGGCAAGCGCTGGCAGCAAAAACGGTAACTCTCCTGCCGCTGTCTCACGCCTTACGCCTGGATGCATCGAGCGGTAACTTAGCGACGTAGACGCTGCCGTTGCGCATGCGCCGCGCTATCTGCTTGTTTGGGCGCCGTGCCATGTTTCAGGAACAACCAAATTGGTATCCCGTATACCAGACAACAAATTGCAAGGGCTGCGAGCCGCATGCCGATGGTCACCGGCCCTCCGGACGCTGTTGTTGCGAGAGTGAAGATGCCGATGAGTGCCGCCGTAAACATGGCCATTAGCACCGCGGCGCATCCGATGGACGTGCGTCTGCTCCTCAGCTCCTCCTGTATCGCAGCCTGATGATCCGCCAGGACCGAGACGAGGCAATCGAATCCGCTGGAAACCAAACGACGACCGTCAGGGGCAATGGCCATACAGAGCGCGCCGTCCTTGTGACCCCGCAGCTCATGCAGATAGTCGCCACGCTCCAGATCCCAGACATGTGCTGGAGTACGCCGTCCTCCGGCGAGCAGCCGGCGGCCATCTGGCGTTATAACCAGGTATTCGACCGCGTCCCCCGGCCCTCGGAGGTTGTGCAGCAGACGGGGGGTGGTGATGTCCCAGACACTGATGGCGCCCTCGATATTGGCCGACACGAGCCGCTCGCCATCGGGGCAAAAGGCCATCCACCTTACCGGAATAGCGTGCTCGGCAATGGTGCGCACATACTTGCTGCCCTCCAGCTCCAACAATTCGGCAGAATAACTCTCCAGCACCCGGTCCTTGCCACACGCGACAACCTGACGCCCGTCGGGCGTGATAACGGCGCAGTCCACTCGGACATAGGCCGGATTGCTGACGCGCCTACAGCGTGCACTTACCAGATCCCAGACCTTCAATGCGCCATGCGCATCCACCAAGACGGCCCGGCGTCCGTCCAACGAGAGACTGAGCGACCTGACGCCGTCGTCAAATCCCAGGTGTGGACCGGGTGACGTCTGCAACGTACGCGCACACTCGCCTGTCTCCAGATCCCAGACAGCCACGGCACCATCACTCGACCCGCTTACTACCCGGCGGCCATCTGTGGCGATGGCCACGCAGGACGCCGGATGTAAAGAAATGGTCCTCTCACGCTGGCCGCGTTGTAGGTCCCAGACGCACACGAGGCCGTCTGTATCTCCCGATACAGCGCGGCGGCCGTCCGGCGTGATGGCCATGGCCGTTACCCACGCCCGGTGGCCATACAGTTCGCGCTGGCACTTGCCAGTATCGATGTCCCACACGCGCAATATGACGTGGCCCCAACTCGGAACCTTCGGAGAGCGGAGAATGGGTCGGACGTAGGACAACTGACTAAAGCTATCTTCGAACACACGACGCCTAGCCTTACGAGGACGCCGCGTGCGGCGCCATCGTCGCCGCGACCTGAGACGCGCAGGGACAGAGGGTAATATACCCCCTACATCCGACTCGCCCGACAGATGCGCCTCATAGGCGTGAGACAGAGCTAAGGCCCACTCCCGCGCTCCCTCGCAAAAGCGAGTCGCTGGATCGCACGCCAGGGCGAACCGCACCAGCTCCACCTCCCACGATTCCATCCCCTCGACGATCGGGTCGCCCTTCTCCTGCCGCTTGATAATCTCCATGGGATTCTCGCCGAACGGCTCTTTGCCCGTACGCAGCTTCACGTAGGTAGCCGCCAGGCTGTACAGGTCCACGGTCTTGGAGAGCCGATGCTGCACATATGCCTCCGGCGGAAGATAGCCCAGCGTGCCCGCGCCGGTGTGCGAGGCCGTCGATGCACCGGCGAACTTGGCCAAGCCCAGATCGGCCACCTTTACCTGCCCTTGAAAGAGCAACAGGTTCGCGGGCTTGATGTCTCGGTGGTAAATCCGCTGCGCATTGAGGAAATCGATCCCATCGGCCGCCTCGTAGATATAGCGCAACAGGGCATCGAGCGGGATGCCTGGCCTGCCCGCCTGGACATACTGCGCGAGCAAGTCGGCAAGGCTTCCTTCGGTGGCGAGTTCCCAGCGCGTCACCAGGTAGCCGCCGATGAGCCAATAGTCGATGAGCGTTACCACGTGGGGATGGCCGGCGATGGTCTGCACCAGCCGCAGGTTGTCCAGTTCTCGTTGGACGGCATGGTCTTGGGTGCCCGGCTCGCCGCTATTCAGGCGGCGGAGCGAAACCTTCACAGCGCAGGGCACGCCTTGGGCCGACTCGGCCTGGTACACTTCGCCAAAGCCGCCATCGCCCAGATAGCGGCCGATCTTCAGCCTATGCTGCTCTTGGAGAGCCTTGCGAACGACCTCATCCATTGCCCGCACTTCCCGGTGCAGTCCGCGTGGTGCTCCCAACGGCGGCCAACTCCCCTTCAGAGAGCCACAAACCGATGGCCGCGTTTAGAACGCCGCAAGGGACAGGATAACGAATGCCGATTGCGTGTCAATCAGCCGCGGGTCGTGAGGCCGCCGCGCTAAGGCCTACGGCATCTGGCCGGGATGGCAGCGCTCGCAGAAAGGCTTGCTTCTCAGACACGCCAGATGCTCTGCGATACACAGGCCAGCGTTGGATCGCGGGCCAGACACCCAAGGGCGAGACGCTCGTGCTACGCTGCCACAAGCGGCACGCATATGCTACGGTAACGCAGCCGAGACGCCGTGAATCACAGGCGGGAGGCCTGTGAAACTTGTGCCTCGAAAGACCTATTTCTGCAAAACCTACTTGTGAGGACCACCGCATGAGCAACCGGGTTGTACATTTTGAGATTCCGGCGACCGATCCGCAGGCGCTCACGCAGTTCTATGGCGCGCTGTTTGGCTGGACGTTTCAGCAGGTGCCGATTCCCGGCCCAGCCTACTACCTGGCCGATACAGGCAGCGATGGGGCCGGCATCAACGGGGCGATCATGCAGCGCGTGCATCCCGCGCAGCCGTGGATGAACTACGTTGCCGTGGAGAGTATCGATGCTGCCATCGCCAAAGCGGTCGCTCTTGGTGCCGAAGTGGCCCTACCCAAGACCGAAGTTTCTAACTTCGGCTGGTGTGCGGCGATCAAGGATCCCCAGGGCAACATCTGCGGCCTGTGGCAAGACATGGGAGCTGCTCGATAAACCCGCTTGCTCGTACTTCGACCGCTCGACCTGGTGCCAGTTATCCGACAATTGCCAAGAGGCGTGCACGCTACAGTCGGGTATGGGGCACGCCAATTGCAGACCGTGCCATGAGTGTATGCGTGCGGGCCGCCACCTGCTGCACGCCTTCTGTGCGCCAAGGTCGATCAGCCTTTGCGGCGCGGGGGCCCGGGCTTGGGATGCCGGAGTGCAGCCGTGGGATGCGAAGACCCGCGAGCGACAGCACCACACTCCGCTGTGCTGCTCACGCCTCGATGGCAGTCGTCGGGAAGCGAGCGCGGACCCGCGAGGCCAAATTGCAGGCGGGCTGGCCATGGATGCGTGCGGGCGCGACACCTGTTCTCCGCTTTCGACTCAATGGCGGCCTGGTTTTGGTGGCAACGGCCACGGGCGGCGGGGACGAGCATCGCTGGCGCTGCTGGTTCGACGCTGGACCATATTGTCTGGACGATGCCGCGAATCACGCCCATCCGAAGGCTTGTGGGCGTTTCGCGTTGGAGGGCGCGCCATCGCACAAGCTGGCTCTCACTTCTCCGCACTGCGTGCCAGCAAGAGCAGGTAACGTTGGCGGAGGGCGAGCGTGAGCCAACCCTGGTAGGCGTTTCCGGCGAGCGAGGCACATAGCGCGATCAGTGCTAGCCCCAAGGGCAGCCAGGGCCTCGAACTCGTTGCGCTGGCGGCGCCGGGCTGGGTATCCTGGTCCGATGGCGACGGCACGTCCTGATCGGCTGCCGAGTCCCGCGCGGCCTGGCCGCTCTTTCGATCGACGCCAGTGTGACGCCTAGTTGCGTCGCCGCCATTGGCAGATTGATCTTCTGCGGCACCTGTTAACTCGGGACCGTCTGCATCGTCTTCTTCGTAGGCGGCCGGGTTCACTTCGCCTTGGGCGCTGCGTTTGGTGCCCGACTGCCGCAAGGGCTTGGCGCCAGCGCCATCGAATGCTCCTGCCAACGGATCCTTGTCGGGGCCTGGTATGCCGGCGTCTTGGTCTTCTTCCAGGGCACCTGCCACCGGCGGCGGCTCGCCATGATGCGGCAGAGGCCCGGTACCCACGGTAATACGGTAGCTCCTTACTCCCCGCAGGAAGGGGGGAATTTCGCTCACGATGTCTGCCCGCCCGGAGGCCAACGACTCGAGCAACTCGGGCTCGATCTGGATGATATACTCTACACCTCCGCCCGCGATGGGCTGCCAGCCAAAGTCGACGCCAAAGCTGGCTGCTGCCAGCAACAGCATGGGTCCGCAAAACATAAATGCCTCGCTTGCTCTTAATCGGCCGGAGCTGTGCCCGCACCTGCGGCCGGTCCGCCCATGGTGGGGCCGCCAGGCCGCTGCTCTCCTATTGTAGCCAGCTCGGTGCGCAACATGACCAGCAGCACCTGCAACAGCGAGACCACCAGCGGGCCGACCAGAATGCCGATCGGCCCGAGCGCTTTCACCCCTCCCAGCACGCTCAACAGGGCTAGGAGCGGATGCAAATTGGAGCGGCCCTTGAGCACCCAGGGCTTCACCACGTTGTCGCTACTCGAGACCACGGCGATTCCGTAGAGCAGCAGGCCAACCGCGGGCCACAGCCGCTCTTCGACCAGCAGCAGCCACGCGGAGCAGCTTATGTACACCGCCGGCGCGCCCACGAACGGAATCAGCGCACACAGCGCGGTGAGCATGGTCAGAAAGAACACAGACTGAAAGCCCACCACGTAATAGCCAATCCCCGCCAGGGCACCCTGTAACACGGCGGCCAGCAACGTGGCCACGACCACGGCGCGGCTAACCGTGTCGAACTGCTGGAGGAGCTGCGCTTGGTAGCGGCGATCGAGCGGCACGAGGTTCATCACCCCTTCGAGCATGGCCGGACCGTCGGCGAGAAAATAGTACAGGGCAACGATCATCACGATGCCCCCAAATAGCAACGAAGCCAGCCAACCGCCAATTACCCGCGGCGTGCGCAAAGCCAGCGGGCCTGCCCATGCCTGCAAGCGTTCCATCAGGCCTGCCCGCTCTTCGGCGGTGGGATTCGCCTGGGCTCGCAACCAGCGCACCAGGGCGCTGCCCAGCACCTGGCCCTCCAAATCGACGTAAGCCGCCCTGGCCCGCGACAGCTCAGCAGCCCACTGCGGCTCGTTCGGCTTGGCTGCGGCCAGTGCTTCTAGGGCCTCTTGCAGCTCGCGCAGGGCTTGCTCGCGTGCATGGCGTTCTGCGGGCGAGGCGTCTTGCTGGCGGCGCAGGATGGCTTGCAGCCGATCGGCCTTTTGGAGCAACGCGTTGGCTCCGGCCGCGGCCTGCGCCTGGGTCGGCCGGTCGGTCTGCCATTCGCGCAGGGTCCTGTCCAAGTCGGCCATCAAGCTCCGCACCTGTTCGGGAGGGAGTGCCAGGCCGAGCCGCTGCCGCAGCTTGTCCAACTTGCGGTGGGCGGCCCTCGTATCAAATAGAGATGCCAGGGCCACCATCTCAGCGGCTGCACGCGTCACCAGCAGGGCCGAGGGTGCGAGCACGATGAGCAGAATCGTGAGCGTTGTCAGGCCTGCCGCCAGCCGCGTCCGCTTGCCGCAGCGGGCCAGGTACCAGGCGTGCAGCGGCCGAAACATGATCACCAGAACCGCCGCCAGAAAGAGCGGCAAGAGAAAACCGGCCATGACCCGGTAGAACAGCGTGGCGATTACCGCCAGAATGGCCGCCAGTACGACGAAGGAGACGAGCCGAGACATGCATTGTTTCCAGGTGGTGTTTGGCCGAACGGTTTGCAAGGTGCCGTGCAGCAGGGGCGGGTGCTGTGCGGCAGAGCAATGTACCGTGCAGCAGCACGACATGCGGTGCAGCACGGCGTGCGCATGCCGCCGGCAAAGCCGAGGGATGGCGGGCTCCGCGTGCCCGGCCGCTGCATGGCTGTTCTGTTGAGAGATGGGCCGCTTTGCGCACCCGCACTAGTCTTGCTTTTTGCGTGTCAACCGCCAAGCAGATATTGGGCCTGTTGTTCCGCCTGGCCGTCATCGTTCTGGTGGCCTGGGGCGTACAGCGTACGCTGCGGGCCGCGCTGAACGACTTGGAGCAGCAGGGTTGGTCTCCGGCAGATCTGCACTATGGCTGGCTGGCGGCGGCCTGCATGTTGTACGTCTTTGGGCTGCTTCCGGCGGGTGTGTACTGGCACCGCGTGCTGCGGACACTTGGCGTGCACACGAGCCTATTGCGTGCGCTGGGGGCCTACTTCATTGGGCATCTTGGAAAGTACGTTCCCGGCAAGGCGATGGTGGTAGTGCTGCGGGCAGCTATGGTGAGGTCTAGGGCGGGGGGCATGCATGCTGCGGGGGGCAACGGGCCTACATTGGTCGAGACGCCCCGTGGCGCTGAGCAAGGTACTGCGGCGAGCACTTCTGCGGCGGCCAGCGTGGCAGAGAGGGCAGCCGAGCCGTCGGATGCGCAGGCGGCGGGTGCGGCAGGTACCGACGCCGTTGGGCCAGCCGCCCCTGGGGCGCAGAGCGAGGGCGAACGAGCGGTGGCGCCGCAACTTGAGCCGCAAGAGCGCGCGGCGGATCACGTGGTAACGGTATCGGGGCTTTCTGGCAGAGAGGTGGTGGCCCGTGCGGCAGCGGCCGTGTTCTATGAAACTTTCGGCATGATGGCGGCTGGTTGCGCGATCGCTGTGTGCTGTTTGTTGCTTGTGCGGCCGATTCGAGCGGATCTGTTGGGGATGGCGGCGGCTGGTGCGTTGCTGTTGGGTCTGCCCACGCTGCCAGGGGTGTTGCGGCGCGTGGTGCCATGGGTGAGCGTGTTGGGCCTGCGCACGGAGGCTGCGGCGTGGGTTGCTTCGGTACCGCTGCGGGTGGCCGCAAGGGGCTGGGTGAGCATGGCAGGCGGGTGGTTGCTTTTGGGGATGAGCCTGTGGGCGGTGGTGCGAGGGGTGACAGACAGTGTGTCGGTAAGCTGGTACGAGGGTTGGCTGGCGTCCACGGCGACAGCGGCGCTGGCCATGACTGCGGGTTTCTTGTCATTGCTTCCGGCGGGGTTGGTTGTTCGAGAGGCGGTGGTGCTGGTTCTGCTGGCGCCGCTGGTGGGGGAGCGTGGGGCGCTATTGGCCGGCGTGCTTTCTCGCGTGGTGAGCGTGGTGGCCGAACTGGGCATTTCGGTTATCTTATATCCGTATGCTGTCGATCGTGATCCCCGTATGCAACGAAGCCGAGAGCCTTGAGACCCTGTGGCACGAGCTGGATGCGGTGGCGCGGGAGGCTCAGCTTGAACTCGACGTGGTGATGGTCGACGACGGCTCGACCGACGGCTCGTGGGAGGTGATATGCCGGTTGGCGGCTGCGGACCCGCGCGTAGGGGGCGTGCGGCTGCGGCGGAACTTCGGCAAGGCTGCGGCGCTTTCGGCGGGATTTGAGGAGGTGCGTGGCGATCGGGTGATGACGCTCGACGCCGATTTGCAGGACGATCCGCGGGAGATCCCTCGCTTTCTTGCGGCGATTGACGAGGGGTACGACGTTGTCAGCGGCTGGAAGCGGGTGCGGCACGATCCGTGGCATAAGGTGATTCCATCGCGGGTTTTCAACTGGATGGTGAGCCGGTTTACGGGGGTGCGCCTGCACGATCACAATTGCGGCATGAAGTGTTACCGCCGCGAGGTGCTGGGGGAGGTGCGGCTGTACGGAGAGCTGCACCGTTTCATACCGGTGCTGGCCCATGCGCGGGGATTCCGGATCGGGGAACTGGCGATCCGGCACCGGCCCCGCAGGCATGGCCGATCGAAGTATGGGCCCGCGCGGTTCATCAAGGGTTTTTTGGATCTGCTCACCGTCAAGTTTCTCACGGGCTACGGGCACCGCCCGCAGCATTTGCTGGGCACGCTGGGGCTGGCGAGCATGACATTGGGCGGCCTGGGGCTGGTCTATTTGGCGGGGTATTGGATCTGGGCACAGCTTCATCCCGAGCAGAAGCTGCTGCCCTTGCATCAGCGTCCGGCGGTGCTGTATTCGCTGGCGGCGCTCTTGTTTGGGGGGCAGATCCTCTCCATCGGCCTGTTGGCCGAACTGCTCACTGCCTACCAGGGGCGCGAACACTTACCCTACTCGGTTGCCGAGCGGACTCGTTCGCCATCAGGCAATCTCAGCTCTCGGCCCGATGGGACACATGTCTAACGGCTCTGCGGCGCTGCGGCGCGGCGTGTATTTGCTGTTCATAGCCGCGGCCACAGGCTCGCTCATTGGGCGGGTACTGGCCGTGAACTCGGTGGACATGATCCGCCTGGAGCAGCATCTCAAGCAGCGCCTGGAGAATGCGCTGGCCGAGGCCCGCCAGCGCGGCGACCCACAGGCCGCCCAGCGTTACGAGGAGGAGCTGCTGCGCGGCACGTGGCGCAAGCAGCGGCCTTTCTTGAGTGCCAATGACCGCAGCCGCTGGTGCACAGTGCGCGCCTTGGTCGAGCACGGCACATACGCCATCGACCAGATCGTGGCCCAGCCGAATTGGGACACCATCGACATGGTCAAACACGACGGGTTCGGCCGGCCTGCCCCGGAACCGGACGAAGGACATCTCTACTCCAGCAAGCCGCCGCTCTACGCCACGCTCTTGGCCGGTCCGTACTGGTTGATCCACCGCCTCACAGGCTGGACTCTGGGTACGCACCCCTATGCCATCGGCCGTTTGCTGATTGTGATCTTCAACGTGCTGCCGCTGGTACTCTACTGGCTCGTGCTCGCCAGGCTGTTAGAGCGCTACGGCACCACCGATTGGGGCCGCTGTTTCGTGATGGCCGCCGCCACCTTCGGAACATTCCTGACCACCTTTGGCGTGGTGATCAACAATCATCTGCCCAGTGCCGTCTGTGCCCTCGTATCGCTCTACGCCGGCATGCGTATCTGGTGCGACGGAGAACGCCGCTTGCGTTACTTTGCACTCTGCGGCCTGTTCGGCACGCTGGCGGCCGCCTTCGAGTTGCCCGCGGCCGCGTTCGCCTGCACGCTGGCCGCCATGCTGCTCTACAAGGCGCCCCGGCACACGCTGCTCGCCTCCGCCCCCGCAGCCCTGCTGGTCGCCGCCGCCTTCTTCGCCACGAATTATGCCGCCCATCGCTCCTGGCGGCCGCCCTACATGCACCGCAGCCCGCAAGACAACTGGTACGATTACCAGTACCGCCTGGCAGGAGATTCTCGCATCAGGCAAAGCTACTGGAGCGACCGGCAGAGCCGCAGCCCCATCGACCAAGGCGAGCCTTCGCCGGCACGCTATGCCTTGCACGTGCTGGTAGGCCACCACGGCATCTTCTCGCTAACCCCGCTATGGCTGTTGACGGTGCCGGGCCTGGTCCAGTGGTGCCAGAAGCGCCAGCCAGAGCGTGCCGTCGGCTGGATGATCGTGCTGGTCTCGCTGGTGGTGATTGCATTCTATCTGGCGCGGCCCGTCGAAGATCGCAACTATGGCGGCATGACGAGCGGCTTTCGCTGGGTGTTCTGGATGGCTCCTCTGTGGCTGGTGGGGCTGATCCCTGTTGCCGATCGCGCCGGCAGCCGCCGGTGGCTACAGATCGTTTGCGGGCTGTGCCTGTGCCTGGCCGCTCTATCTGCGGCTTACCCGACCTGGAACCCGTGGACGCATCCCTGGCTGCTGAACTTTTTGCTCGAAGAAGACCTCGTGCGCCTGGGGATGGGCAGCCAGTAGGATCATAGCGGCGATGGCAAGCGAGGCACGTTGCACGCGAACAGCCAGCGATGCACAGGGACAGGCTGCCGCGGCTACGCCGCCGCACGCGCCTTGGCTGCGGCAATCTGACGCAGAACGCACAGCCGCAGGCGCCCGTGCCGCAGGCGTGATGTGCCGATAGGTATCCATCCAACTTCCCTGCGCGTTCTGCGCGAACGGGGTTACAGGACCCGCCTACTGGCCAACGCGGCTACGAGACCTAGTTCTGGCGAAACGCCGCTAGGCAGCGCAGCCAGCGGATCTCAAGCGTCGCTTGCCACCCTTGCATGCTCACATTGCGGGGTTGGTGGCACCGGCACAGAGCCAGTCGGCCTTACATCCACTCGCGGATCACCCGGCCGTCGTTGAGTTTCACGGGGCGGCCGTCGGGCGTCATGGTCATCAAATCGAGCGGGATGCCAAGCTTGGTGTAAATGGTCGCGGCGATGTCTTCGGTAAAGTACTCGTCGCGCACAACGCGCCCGCCCTCGTCGTCGGTCTTGCCGAGCACGGCACCGCCTGGCACGCCCGCACCGGCCATGATCGCAAAGCCGGCGGTCCCCCAATGGTCCCGTCCGCTGGCAGAGTTGATCTTGGGCGTACGGCCAAAATCGGTCATCCACACCACAAGCGTCGTCTCCAGCAGACCACGCTCCGCCAGGTCGATGAGCAGCTCGGGAATGGCCTGGTCCAGCGGAGGGATCACCCCCTTGATGCCGGGGAAGATGTTCGTGTGATGGTCCCAACCGCCGCTGGAAACCGTCACGAACCGCACGCCCGCCTCGATCAGCCGCCGCGCGAGCAGGCAGCTCTGGCCAAACGTGTTGCGGCCGTAGCGGTCTCGCAGCCCACTGTCTTCCTGGTCCAGGTCGAATGCGATCCGCGTCTCGGGCGAGGTGATCATGTTCAGGGCGGCTCTGTAATACTCGTCGAGTGCATCATAGGCCGCAGGCTGCCGGTCCAAGGTGCGCTGCAACGCATCTATCACGCCAAGCATCTGCTTGCGGCGGTCGATCCGTGTTAGGTCGATGCCGCGCGGGGGCGTAATGTCGCGCACGTTGAAGGGCGAGCTGTTGGGATCCGCCAGCACCTCAAACGGATTGTGTTCTGGCCCCAGATAACCTGCCACGCCGCCGCCAAACGAATGATCGACCTGATCGCCAAGCTGCACAAAGGGCGGCAGCGCGGTTTTGAAACCCTTCTGATGGCTCACGATCGAACCATAACAGGGGTACGTGATGGACGGATTGAACTGCCGGCCCGACATGCAATACTGGTCGGCCACGCCGTGGGCGGCGTTCTGCGGGTTCCAGCCGCGGAGCAGGGCGAATCGGCCTAGCTCCTTGGCCATCCGCGGCACCACTTCGGCAAACTTGATACCGGGCACGGCCGTATCGATGGCCGCATATTCCCCGCGCACGCTGGCGGGTGCCTCGGGCTTGGGGTCGAACGTGTCATGGTGGCTGGTGCCACCGCGCGTCCAGATGAAGATGCAATTGACGTCGCGGCCGGCCTGGCCCTCGCTTGCGCGCAGCCGGCGAGCACGCAAGAGCGTGGGAAGCGTAAGCCCCAATCCACCGAGGGTGCCTATCTGTAGCAGGGCGCGACGAGTGACCCCTTCGCAGGTGCGCGTGGTGCTGAACATCAGGTCGAGCATGGCGGGTGCTCCTTCGACTAGGCGGGGGGAGCCGGTAGCTCTAGGCGGGAAGGTTTGCATTACGCGCCGCCTATTGTACCCGATTCCCACAACGAATCAAGCTCCGTGAATGCGTTGCGGAGCCTGATCCTATAGCGCCACGATGTACCCCAGCCAACTTTCACCTGTTTCCGGGACACCTTCCAAGCGATCCGCCAACCACGCAGCCATCTCTCCCGTGTGCCACTGCTTGACGCGCAGCGTCAAGCAGGGCGATGCGCCAAATACGTTTCAGCCTCGCGCAGCACTGCTTGAATGCGGCCGAGGTGGCTCCTTTCGATTCCGCGAACCGGATCGGCCGCCGCATTCAAGGGAGCGGCATACCCGTGGCAAAAGTGGGGGGTCCACAAACGACTCGTCACCCCCGCCCCGCTTGGTACGGCTGGACGGTCACCTAAATAAAAAAACCTGCCCGGGCGAACCCGGGCAGGGTGGTTACACCGACCTCTTGGCCTTCAGCTTACTGCTGGGCGATGCTGCGGCTGGCCCGGAGGATTGTGGCCTTGCGGGCGCTGGCCGAGCTGTCGGGCATGGGGGCTGGCGGCGTCGGATCGCCACCCGACGGGGCGGCATCGGCCGGGGCAGCCTCGCCGTGGCCATTGGTGCAGCAACCTACGTCGCAGCACCCGTGGCAGCACTTGCTGCGCTTCTGGAAGAGCCGGGCCAGCAGGCCGCAGCGCTTCTTGCAGCAGGGCTGGCAGCAGGCATCGGCGCAGCAGGCGGGCTCGCAGCAGGCGTCAGCACAGCAAGCGGGCTCGCAGCAGGCGTCGGCGCAGCAGGCGGGCTCGCAGCAGGCATCAGCGCAGCAGGCGGGCTCGCAGCAGGCGTGGCAGCACTGCTTGCGGAACATCTTGCGCAGAGCAGCGAACACGTCGATTCGCTTGCGCTTGCAGCAGGGGTTGCAGCACGGGTCGCAGCAGGCGTCGGCACAGCAGGCGGGCTCGCAGCAGGCATCAGCGCAGCAAGCGGGCTCGCAGCAGCAGCTCGGCTCGCAGCAGGCGGCTGCACAGCAGCTTGGCTCGCAACAGGGGTCGCAACAGGCTGTGTCGCAGCAGTTGGCCTTGCAGCAGCCACCCCTCGTGCCCAACATCCGGTTGAGGAGGTCGAAGCCGAAGCTTTGGCTACACAGGCCGACGCTGACGACAAGCGCTCCAATAAACATCTTGCTTTTCATCGAGCAACGTCTCCTTTGCCTGGAACTGAAGGCGGTGCGCATCTCATCCTGGCGACCACTTCCCGCGACACCGGCTGGCTGGGGGGTCGGTAGTGGATTCCGGCCGAGGTTGGGGGCCTGCGCTCACGCAGGCCGAGTTCGGTGGGGCGCGTGGGGGGTCGCTGGGGTGGGATGCTTGGGTCGGTGCCCACAGTTCGGTTGGTCATTGCCAGGTCCGTCGAACCAATCCATGGCCCGATTCACGCCTGCGGTTGCCTGGCACTCCCTAACGCGCCTTGCTGGCGCGTGTACCTCGTTGAGGGACACCTACCGTATCGGCTGCCCCGCGCAATGCCCTTGAGTGCTCTAAAGCTGTTTTCGCTAAATGGTTTACAACTCCAGACACGCAAACTCTGCCGCACCCGCAAGCTGGTAAAACTGCGCGGAGCCTAACGCCGAGCCGCTGCGCGGGCACCCCGGCAACTCTTACAGCGTCTTGAGGTATTCCAAGACGGCTCGGCGCTCCGCGGCGCTCAGGGGATCTGCGTAAGGATGCCCTGCGGCACTCTTGCCGCGCACGCGCGTATCGAAGTAGCGTCGCCGCTGGGCCGGGCTAGAGAGGCCGGCGGGCAGTTCTTCATGTTCTACCACGCTCAAGCCCACGCGGTTGCGATCGTAGGCGTGGTCATGCTGCTCCCAGACCGCGGGCCGCTCTTGCGGATGCAGTACGTGCCACAGTGTGGGAACCGAGCCATTGTGGAAGTAGGGAGCGCTGGCCCAAATCCCATCGAGTGGGGGGGCGACGTAGCCCTCGGTCGCGGCCTCGCCGCCTAGGGCGCCATAGTCGTTGAACCAGGACTGCAAGTAGACGCGACGTGCCTCGGGCGTGAGTGCGTCGTAGCGCGTGCGGTCCGTGCCGATCTCGTCGATGGGGACCGTGACTTCCGGGTAATGGTCGGGTTCATCGTACGTACCGTGGCAGGCCGCGCAGTGGCGTGCAAACACATCGCGGCCGCGCGCTGCCAGCTCGGCATCGACCTCCCAGGGCCAGCGCGGGGGTCTGAGAGACAGGATCCACGCCTCGATGTGGCGAAAATCGGCCTCCCAGCGGCGGAACTGCTCCGGGCCGTTGCGAGGAATGAGTAGAAACTGCATGAGGGCCTTGTGATGGCGCGGGGCGAAGCCATCGATGTACAGGCGACGCTTCTTGCGATAGTGCCACAGGGGCGGGGCATCGTGGTCGTGATGCAGCATGGCCGGCGGCAGCCGATTGAGATGCACGTTCAAGTCGGCGTCTCGATAGTTCATCAGCAGCACGCCGAACATCACAGCATTGGTGGTCCCCACGGTCGTACCCAGCGGGACCAATAGCGAGCCGCGGTCCAGGTGCGCAAGCGGCTTCTGCTGCCGCAATTTCACGGCGATCACGTCTTCGATCAGCGTCTGCAAGGCGAGCTGTGCGTTTGGCAGGCCAGGCACGACCTTGCCCGCCACCTGCCCCCCGTGGCACGCCAGACAGTTGATCACCCAGCCGCCTCGACCGTCGTCTGTATATTGCAGCGGCACGCCGCCGGGGCGATCTGGAGATTCGCACAGGCCATAGCGGGCAAAGGCCATCAGCCGCCGCTCTTCGGGCGTGGCCTGCGCAGCCAACGTTCGGCTCGGCTCTTCCCAAACCTCCCACAGCGAGTCGAACACCTGCTGGTCGAAGTCGGAAGGCAGATACTCAGGGTTGCCCGTCAAGAGCTGCCAGCCACGTTCGGCCGATGCGGGAGCAGCATCCAGCTCCGCTTCGTTGCCAGGCGGGCTCCCCTCCGCTGCTCGGCTAAACTGACAACCAGCCAGTGCCACAAGCCAAAACACTACGTGCAACCATGTGCGTCTCATCACGGTTTGCAGTCTAGCGCCATCTCGGCCAACCGGCAAGCGGCCGTGCTTGCACCTGGTGGGCCATACCACCAGCCCTGCTTGCGCGAAGGCACACCCCCCGACTTCGATGGCAGATTAGAAGCCCCGCAGACCCCGCCGGCGTAAAGCCGGCGGCTCGTTGCGTAAAGCCGGCGGCTCGTTGCGTAAAGCCGGCGGCTCGTTGCGTAAAGCCGGCGGCTCGTTGCCCCCTCTCCTCGCGCACGCGCGACGGATGCACTGGCGGCTTACGGGGCGTCAGGCTGTTCTAAAAACTCTCGCACAAGCTCGCGCTGCCGGCCCTCGTCGTGTTCGGCCTCGCGCAGCGCGTCTTGCAGCCGGCGCAGTCTCTGGTTTTCTGCCCTCAGCCGCTCTGTCTCGGCATCAAGTTGTTGCAGACGGCTCTCGAGCACCCGCGCGCCTGGCCCAGAACGCTGCCATAGCCAGATCGAGGTAACCGTAGAAGTTAGGGCCAGCAGCACAACCACCCCGCCGAGCGCAGCCGGTACGGGATTGCGCCGTATCCAGCGCAGCACGCGTTCGTGCGGCCTGAGCCGAATCGCGTGCACCGGCTCGCCCCGCAGCCAGCGGCCGAGGTCTTCTGCCAGATCGAGACAGCTCGGGTAACGGTCTGCCGGCATACGGCCCATGGCGCGCAGGCAGACGGCCTCTAGGTCGCGCGGTACGCGAGGGTTCACGGCCCGCGGCGGCGGCGGCGCCTCGTTGAGAAGCTTGGATACGAGCGCCTCTCCTTTGCCGCGAAAGGGTCGCGTACCGGTGAGCATCTCATAGAGCACGACGCCGAGGCTGTACTGGTCGCTGTGCGGTCCCACCTCGCCGTAGCGCCGGCTGGCCTGCTCGGGGGCCATATAGGCGGGCGTGCCCAAGATGCTGCCTTCTCGCGTGAGCTGCTCATCGGCATCTTCGATGCGGGCCAGGCCGAAGTCGGTAAGCAGCGGCTCTCCACGTGCATCGAGGATGATATTGGCCGGTTTGACGTCTCGGTGAATGATTCCCAGGTTGTGTGCATAACCCAGCGCGTCGGCCAGATTGCGGACAATCTCCACGGCACGCCGCATCGGCAGGCGTTCGCGCTCAAGGGCCTGCTCGAGGGTCTGGCCGGGAATGAAGGCCGAGGCGATGTAGTAGTGGCCGTTCATCACACCCGCGTCGTACACAGGGACGATGTGCGGATGGCGGAGCTGGGCCGCCGCCTTAGGCTCCCGCAAAAAGCGAGCCACCGCACGGCGATTCTCGCTCGCCGCCGCCCGCAGCAGCTTGAGGGCCACCTCCCGGTTCAAGAATGTATCTTGGGCCCTGTACACGCTCCCGAAACCGCCCTTGCCCACTAGCCCCACGATCTCGAAGCGGCCCAACCGTTCGATCGAAGGATCCTCGACCTGCCGGCGTCCACCACGCGTGGCCAGCTCGGACTGTTCGGAGTCTGTCTCGCCGCCGGCCTCCAAGACAAAATGCAGACCGCAGCGGCTGCACTTGGCCTGCTTGCCCAGCAGCTCAGACGGCACCTGGTAGACCGTGCCGCACTCGGGATTGGGGCACTTGACGTCAATGCGCATAAAAAAGCCGGAGCCCCAAGGGCCGTAGCGCATTCTACTCGACCGCCAGGGCGATTGCATGAGTGCGATGTTCACCGGCACGCTTGGCGGCTGGCGGGTCTTCGACAAAAACACGCTGCCCCATGTTGCGCCTAGAACCAGCCCGTGGGCCGCGGCGGCGCTCGCACCCCCTCGGCAGCCCGGTTATCATTGAACCATCTTGATGCGTGTTCGAGCCGAACCGGCATGCGGCAATGCGGCCGTGTGTCGTCGCCCTCGCCACACTGGCTCGCAACGTGCACGAGTCGATAGATGCCAAAGCACCCCATACCCCAGGAGCCCCAGTGTATGAGCCAAGCACGCCGCTCGCGCCGTACGTTTCTGGCAGAGTCGGCCGGTTTTGCCGCCGCCGGACTGGTACCGTATTTTTTTAGCGGCACGCGGAGGGCGTTTGCCGATGAGCCCGCCTCTAAGAACGACCGGCCCAACATCGGTGCCATCGGCGTGGGCGGGCAGGGACGAGGCATCGCCGGTAGTGCCGCGAGATTTGGCGACCTGGTCGCTGTCTGCGACGTCGACCGTACCCACGCAGAACAGTGCTGTGCCGAGCAGGCCGGCGGCAAGGCCCAGATCTACGACGACTATCGCCGCCTGCTCGACCGCAACGATATCGAAGCCGTGACCATCGGCACGCCCGACCACTGGCATACGCCCATCGTGCTGGCCGCGCTTCGCGCCGGCAAAGACGTGTACTGCGAGAAGCCGCTTACGCTCACGGTCGATGAGGGCAAGCGGCTCGTCAAGGCAGTGCAAGAGACCGGCCGCATCTTGCAGGTAGGCACCCAGCAGCGCAGCGACGGCCGCTTTCGCTTGGCCTGCGAGCTGGTGCGCAACGGCCGCGTGGGTCGGCTCCGCAAGGTGACGGTGTCTTTGCCGCGGTCGACGCAGGTGGGCGGGCCGTTCGAGCCGCAGCCCGTCCCGCCGCACCTCAACTGGGACTTCTGGCTCGGACAGGCCCCCTACGCCGACTATTGCCCGCAACGCTGCCACTTTACCTTCCGCTGGTGGTACGAGTACTCCGGCGGCATCATGACCGATTGGGGGGCACACCACGTAGATATTGCACATTGGGGCATGGGCTGCGAAGAGTCTGGCCCCATCACCATCGAGGGCAAGATGAGCGACGACGAGCGTAAGCGGATCAGCAGCCCAGGCAACAGCTTCAATACGCCGGCGGAGTTCACGGTCGACATGATCTACCCCGGCGACGTGCTGGTGCAGGTGGTATTGGGAGACGAAGGGGTGCTCTTCGAGGGCGAGAAGGGCCGGCTGTACGTGAATCGTGGGCGGATCACCGGCAAGCCGGTCGAAGAGCTGGCCGAGAACCCGCTGCCGGGCGACGCGATTCGCCTTTATGTGAGCGACGACCACATGGGCAACTTCTTCCACTGCATCAAGACGCGCGAGAAGCCCATCTCCGACGTGGTCAGCCAGCACCGGGCGGTAAGTGCGTGCCACCTGGCCAACATCTCGCTGCGGCTGGGCCGGAAGCTCACCTGGGACGCCGCTCGAGAAGAGTTTGTCAGCGACGACGAGGCCAACAGCATGCTCAGCCGCAGGCCGCGGCTTTACGACTTTGCATAGCACGCAGAGGCACACATCTACGTGCCCCACACAACCC
>FWWM01001105.1_pt1 | contig 18405 bp, 11 predicted proteins | sample 2228351 | NCBI WGS metagenome assembly FWWM01 (sample SAMEA103939774, study PRJEB20133) | metagenome
GGTTTTAATGCAGGAGCAGATGATGCTTTTATTTTAAGATTTACAAATACAGGTATCAGACAATGGGTTACTTATTATGGTGGAAATGACTTTGACGTTATTCTTTCAATTACAACAGATGGTGTTGGAAATGTTTTTGTGACAGGAAGGACTAATTCAACAGATTTTCCAACATATAATCCAGGTGGAGGTGCTTATTTCGATATAGCTCACTTGCAAGAGGGGATGATGCTTTCATATCCAAATTTTCAGCTTCACTATCCATTCTTGAGAATGTTTCACATTATTATATCTCCAAAAACTATCTCTCATTCAACTTAGAAGCTTCAAATGCACCAATGACTATTAAAGTATATTCAATTGATGGTAAGCTAATTCTTTCAAGATATTATAATTCAACAAAATCAATTAGGCTTGACATATCATCGTTAAAGAAAGGTGTTTATATTGTAAATGTTTATTCTAACAAGAATAAAATTATAAATGCGAAGTTCATTAAGGGATAATATGGTGGGCTTTTGTTCACCTTTTGAATAATTTTGAGAAAAAGAAAATTGTTCAATAATTCCCAAAAGGTTATTTTCTATTTAATTTATCAAATAAATTAAAGATAGATGAACTTTCAAAAGCTTTTTTAAAAATGATTTTTGATGTGTTAGATAGTTCTTGAAAATACTTGTTTTATAAGAAGAATAGCATAAAATTTAGAGTTGACTAAGTAATTGACTATGAATATATTAGCTATTTACTGGACAATCTTACTCGTTACAAATCCATCCCTTAAAATTTTCATCATGACTGAAAAAGAAGAAATTTGGAGAACATTAAGAGAAGTTGCAGAAAATCTCAAACGCACAAATGAAACATTAGATAGAGTTATAGAGGCACAAAAAGAGGATAAGGAAAGGATAGATAAACTACTTGAAGTCCAAAAGGAACAGAAAGAGAGGTTAGACGAATTGCTAGAAGCCCAAAAGGAGCAAAAGGAAAGGTTGGATAGATTGATAGAGTCTCAGGAAAAGGATAAGGAAAGGATAAATGAATTATTTGAATTACACAAGCAAACACAAATGGAATTAAGGGAATTAAAAGAAAGACAAGAGCAAACTGAAAGAGAAATAATAGAATTAAGAGAAGCACAGAAGGAGAGTTATAAGAATTTAACGAAATCAATATCTGACTTAAATGGCACATGGCAAAATTATACAGAGAATATCATACTAGAGGGGTTTGAGTATGCAGCGAGGAAATATGGATTGAGGCTAATACAACCAGCATTTAAGCCACCTATAAGAAGGATTAAAGGTGAGGATTTTGAGATAGATGGGATAGCAGTTGGATTGGACTTTGTAATAGTAATTGAGACGAAAACCAAGCCGACTAGGAAAGCAATAAAGCAGTTAGAGAGCAATTTGAAGAGATTTTTGAAGTTTTATCCTGAGTATAGGAATTATAGAATTTATGGTGCGATAGCTGGGATTGTTAGTTCTGATGAGATTAAAGATTTAGCGGAGAGTAAGGGATTTTTTGTAATAAAGCACAAAGATGGAAAGGATGTTAAAATTCTAAATGAAAAAAACTTTAAACCAAAAGATTATTCTAAAACGAGTTTATCCAATAATTCCTGAAAGGGTTGTTTTCTACTTTTTAAGGACTGTTCAATAAAAGAAAACCTAATTTAAGTAATTGACTATGAATATATTAGCTATTTATTGGACAATCTTTAAGTTTTTTGATCTATGCTTTAAAATTTTGGCATATGATTAAAAATGATATAACTATCAGGGTGGCAGGAAGAGCAGGAGATGGAAGTTTGACAACAGCAGATATCCTTTCAAAAGTCTTTAAAGATTTAGGACTTTGGCTTGTGACATACAAGGATTTCCCATCTAATATAAGAGGACTTCCAACTAATATAACCTTAAGAGCAAATGAAAAACGTATTTATTATGGTAGGAAGGATGAGTTAGATTATTTACTTGCATTTGATAAAAAGAATGTAGAAATTCACCTTGAAGATGTTACAAAAAATGGTGTAGTAATTTTTGATAATTCAAACGAGGAGCTTAGTGAGGATTTAATTAGAAATGATATTCACTACTATTTTGTTCCAATGCAATCTATCGCAAAAAACAAGCTTGGACTTGAAGTCATTAAAAACATCATTGCAGTTGGAGTCATAACATACCTTTTGAAAATGGACTATCAAAAAACAAAGGAAATAATATACAATCACTTTTTAAAGTCAAAAGGTGAGAAAATCGCAAGCAAAAATATAGAAGCTTTTGATGCAGGTTATAATTATGCAAAGGAGAATATAGAAAAGTTTGATGATTATATAATTGAGGAAGTTGAGAATAAGCAAAGAACTTATTTTATAATGGGAAATGAAGCCCTTGCATTTGGAGCAATTGTAGGAGGTTGTAGATTTTATGCAAGTTATCCTATTACACCTGCAAGTGAAGTTTTGGAAATTTTATCAAAAGAACTTCCCAAATATGGTGGGGTTGTAGTTCAGGCGGAGGATGAGATTGCTTCAATTAACTTTGCAATCGGTGCTGCTTATGCAGGTGTTAGAGCTATGACAGGAACAAGTGGTCCAGGTATTTCTTTAAAAACTGAAACAATTGGACTTGCAGTTATGAATGAAACACCAGTTGTAATATATCTATCTCAAAGAGCTGGTCCATCAACAGGACTTCCAACGAAAGTTGAGCAAGCTGATATTTATCATGCGATATTTGGTGGTCATGGTGATGCTCCAAGAATTGTAATAGCACCTGGCAATGTTAAGGAAATGTTTGAATTTGCAATATTAGCATTTAATTTAGCTGAAAAATATCAAACCCCTGTCATACTACTAGCAGATCAAGTTTTGGCTCAGAATAAGTATACTATACCTGTTGAAGAGATTGATTTAAACAAAGTTAAAATTGAAAGAGGTAAAATTTTATCTCAAAAAGAACTTGATGAGATCATATCAAGAGGTGAAAAGTATTTAAGATATAAGATAACTGATGATGGTATATCTCCAAGAACAATACCTGGTATGGAGGGTGGTATATTTAATGCAAATTCAAATGAACATGAAGAAGATGGATATACAACAGAAGATCCCAAGAAGAGAAAGGCTATGCTTGAAAAGAGGCTTAGAAAAATTTTTGAAACAGCAAGAAAAAGTGGAGACCTACCAGAAGACTTGATTTTTGGTGAAGGTAAAATAGGAATTATTGGTTTTGGATTTACATATGGTCCTATTATGGAAGCTATGGAAAGATTAGAGAAAAAAGGTATAAAAGTTAAATTCTTACAAATTAGAACATTATGGCCATTAGATAAAGAAAAAATTGCTTCATTTATAGATACATGTGATAAAGTTGTTGTAGTTGAGCAGAATGCACAAGGTCAATTTGCTAATGTTATAAAGATGTTCTATAAAAATCACGAAAAAATTGAAAATCTATTAAGATACGATGGAAGAGGCTTTACTCCAAGGGATATAACAAATAAGATAGAATCATATGCAAAAGACCAAAAGACTTACAACTATAAAGAGATTGAAGAGAGAATTTACAATTTTTGGATTGAAAATGAATTATTTAAAGCAAATCCAAAGAATGTATTAGAAGGAAAGAAGAAGTCATTTTCCATAATGATGCCTCCTCCAAATATAACAGGTAGAATTCATATGGGTCATCTTTTAAATAATACGATGCAAGATATTCTTTCAAGATATTATAGGATGAAAGGATATGAAGTTCTATGGCAACCTGGAACAGACCATGCAGGTATTGCTACACAAAATGTAGTAGAAAGGGAATTATTAAAGGAAGGAAAAACACGATATGAAATTGGGAAAGATGAATTTGTTAAAAGAATATGGAAGTGGAAAGAGGAATATGGGAATATTATTATAAATCAATTAAAGAAGCTTGGAATTAGTGCAGATTGGTCAAGACTTAAGTTTACAATGGATGAAGATTATTATAATGCAGTAATTTATGCATTTAATGAATTATATAAAGTGGGGCTGATTTATAAAGGACTTTATATTATAAATTGGTGTCCAAGATGCTATACTACACTTGCAAATGATGAAGTTGAAAGCCTTGAAGTTGAAGGAAAATTATACTATTTAAAGTATCCAATTTTAAATGAAAGTGAATATATTATCGTTGCTACTACAAGACCTGAAACATATCTTGGAGATATTGCAATTGCTGTAAATCCAAAAGATGAAAGATATAAGCATTTAATTGGGAAAAAAGTTAGATTACCTTTAATTGATTGGAGCAGAAGGGATTATTATGGAAGTGAAGTTAGTAGTATAATTGAAATCATTGCAGATGAATTTGTAGATATAAATTTTGGAACAGGTGCAGTTAAAATTACACCTGCTCATGATAAAGATGATTTTGAAATTGGTAAAAAATATAAATTACCAATGGTATTGATAATGGATTATTATGGAATTTTAAATGATAATGCAGGTATATTTAAGGGACTTGATAGATTTAAAGGAAGGGAAGAAATTGTTAAAAAATTAAGTGAAAATGGATTTATTGAAAGGATTGAGAATTATAAGTATAATGTAGGGATTTGTTATAGATGTGATACGATTGTTGAGCCTATTATTTCGGAGCAATGGTTCTTAAATTTAAGATATTTTAAAGATATTGCAAAGAAAGTTGTTGAGGAAGGTAAAATTGAAATAATACCTGAGCATGGAAAGAAAATTTATTTTAATTGGTGGGATAATATAAGGGATTGGGCAATATCAAGACAAATTTGGTGGGGACATAAAATTCCAATTGAAGGTGAGGATGATGTTTTAGATACTTGGTTTAGCTCTGCATTATGGCCCATCGCAACACTTGGCTGGCCAAATAAAACGGATGAATTAAAAGCTTTCTTCCCTACAAGTATTTTAATTACAGGTTGGGATATACTATTCTTTTGGGTTGCAAGGATGATAGTAATGAGCTTATTCTTTAAAAATGAAGTACCATTTAAAAGAGTATATTTGCATGGACTTGTAAGGGATGAAAAAGGAAGGAAAATGTCAAAAAGTCTTGGAAATTCACCAGAACCATTAGAATTATTTGAAAAGTATTCAGTTGATGGTGTGAGGATGGGACTAATGCTAATTACACCAGAAGGGCAGGATGTTAAATTTTCAGAAAAATATATGGAAGTTGGAAGAAATTATGCAAATAAAATTTGGAATATAGGAAGATTTTTGAAATTGAATTTTGATGGTAATTATAATCCATTGAAAAACCTTGAGATTGAAGATAAGTGGATATTATATCAGCTTGATGAATTAATAATTAAAATAAATGAAGGGCTTGAAAATTGTGAATTTAATAATTGTGCAAAATTATTATATGATTTTACATGGCATAAATTTGCAGATTGGTATATTGAAGCTATTAAAACAAGAGAAGATAAAAATTGTGCAATTTCAAATGCTCTATTTGTATTTGAAAATCTATTAAAATTGCATCATCCATATATGCCATTTATAACAGAAGAGTTATATCAAAATTTATTTAATAAGAAAATTTCTATAATGCTTGAAGAATTTCCAAATAAATACGGTTTTAATTTTAAGGAAGATTTTGAGCACTTTGAATTTATTAAAAGTTTAATTGAAGAAATTAGGGAAATTAAAGGGATTTTTAGGATTCAAAATAGAAAGGATTTGAAATTGTTTATAAATATAAGTGAGAGTGAAAAGAAATTTGTTAAATTAGTAAAGAATAATTTTAGAATTATCAGTTTTTTGTCAGGTATTGAAAGTTTTAATGAGACAAGTGAAAAAATTAAAAATAGTGCAATTATTGCAATGAAAGGATTTTTAGGATTTATATTATTAGGAGATGTTGATTTTGAAAAAGAAAGGTTTAGAATTTATAAAGAGCTTGAAATGATAAAAAATTTATATAGTTCTATAAAAAGAAGACTTGAAGATGAAGAATTTCTCAAAAAGGCTCCAACTGATGTTATTGAGAATCAAAGAAATAAACTTAGCGAGCTTGGAAGTAAGATAGAAAAGTTAAATAGGATTTTGGAACAATAAATGAGACCCATTATTTTTGAGAATAATAAATTATTTATATTAGACCAAAGAAAATTACCATTTGAGGAGGTTTATATTGAAGTTAATGATAGTATTCATATGGCACATTTGATAAAGAATATGGTATTAAGGGGAGCTCCTTTAATTGCAATTGCAAGTTGTTATGCAATTTTAATTGATGTATTAAATAATAAAAGCAAGGATGAACTTTTGAATGCAATTGAAGTCCTTAAAAATTCAAGAAAAACTGCAGTTAACCTTTTTCATGCCTTAAATCAAGTAAAGGAAATTATTTTAAATAGTAAAAATCTAAAAGATAGCTTATTTGAATTTGTAATAACATTAGATAATGAAGAAAAAGAAAGATGTTTAAAAATTGCTCAAAATGGTATTAAGGTTTTAAAAGCTAATAGTATTGTTTTAACTTATTGTAATACAGGATTTTTAGCAACAACAGGTATTGGAACTGCATTAGGGATTATATATAAGGGTTTTGAAAATGGTTTAGTAAAAGAAGTTATAGTACCTGAAACAAGACCTTATTTGCAAGGTTCAAGACTAACAGTATATGAGCTTGAAAAATTAAAAATTCCTTATAAATTAATAACAGATAATGAGGTTGCATTTTTAATGTCAAAAAGCTATATTGATGTTGTCATAGTTGGAGCAGATAGAGTTTTAAGAGATGGAACATTGATAAATAAAATAGGTACACTAAATTTAGCAATTTTGTCAAACCATTTTAAAATTCCATTCTACACGGCATTTCCTATCTCTACATTTGACAAAAATTCAAAATTAGAAGATATAATAATTGAAGAGCGAAGTAAGGATGAAATTATTAGAATTTCAAATTGCTTAATAACGCTTGAAAATGTAAATGTTATAAATTATGCTTTTGATATAACACCAGGCAATCTAATAAGTGGTTATATAACAGATAAAGGAATTTTTGAAAATCTTCATGGAAGGTGTTAGAAATTTATTTGAAAATTTATTTTCAACAAGAGGTAAAAATCTTCCACAAATCTGGCATTGGTCAAATGAGGTTGAAAATTATTATCTTTTGAATATAATAAATAAAATACAACCAAAACTTATACTTGATGCAGGGTGTGGTGTGGGCTTAAAATTAGAAAAACTAAGAGGTTATAATGTTGTTGGATTGGATTATGCATTTTCAGCAGTTAAAATTTGTAAAACTGATGGATTTAATGTTATTCAGGCATCAATTCATCAAATACCTTTTAAAGACAATACATTTGATTTTATTTATTGCTTTCAAGTAATTCAGCATTTACCAAATTGGAATTATATCAAACTTGCATTTAAGGAAATTTCAAGAGTTCTCAAAAGAAATGGATATTTTCTTACAATAAATTATAGACTTGGTGGAAGATTAAAAGAAAGGTATATGCCTATTAAAGAAGGTAATAATGTACTTCATAGATGGGCTTTTAATTTTGAGGATTATATAAATTTAGCAAATGAGAATAATCTAGAAGTTATAAAAATGGCAACAATTTTAAACATAAAACCAAAAGGTATAGGCAGGTTTCCATTATTAAAAAGCTTTTATAAATTCATTGATTATAATTTATTCAACTTCAATTATAAAAATGGACTATATCTTATAGGATTTTTTAAAAAGCTTAGATGAACAAGAATGATTTTTTCCTTTTTGATAATGAAAAAATTTTTAATATATTTTTTGAATATGTAAAGAAAAGGTATAAATTTAAAAATTTGGGTAATGGCTTTATTATTAGGAAAGTTGGAAAAATTAAAAGACTTCACTATGCAATTGATGATATAATAGATTGGTGGGATATAAATTTAAGCAAAGATGATATTGAAAATATGCTAAAAAATGAATTTTATTATAAAGCAGTATTTAAAAATATTCTTGAATTTTCAAATATAAAGAATGTTTTAGATAGCTTGAATATAAAACCAAAAAATATATCATTTTCAAAAGTATATTACATTGATTTTAGGGAACTTGATAGTGAAGAGAAGTTATTGAAAAGTTTTAGCTATAAACATAGAAGGAATATAAAGAATCTTCAAAATAGAATAAAAAAAATAAAGTCAGCCTTTTTTAGGATTGAGAGTATTGATAATCATTTTGATATTTTAAGGAAAATGCTTGTCAAGCGACATGAAAAAACAATTTGGTCAGATGATGAATTTTGTATTTCTATGAAAGAAATCTTAAACTACTTTGAAGATCTGAACATTCTTGATTGCTTTATTATGAAAAGTGAAGAAGAAATAATTACTATAAATGTAGTTTTAAAATACAATAAAAGGGCATTTTGGTGGATTACAGCATTCAATGAAAAATTTTATTATTATTCACCTGATACAGTTTCATTATGGTATATGCTAAAGCACTATCTTAAAGAAGGCTTTATTGAATTTAATTTTATGAGGGGTGAAAGTGAATATAAAACTAGATGGACTAATAGATTTTATAAACTTTACAGATATGAATTTGAGCATCCAAATTTATTTAAAAAGATATTTTCATTTATGCTTTAAAATTTTAGGGCATTAGTAGTTAGATTGTTTGATTTGGATTTTATCAAGCCTAAGTTTGGAAATTGTTAAGGATTCAATTTATTTTGATTATGGTAGTAATAAAGTCTATATTCTAAAAATTTACAGAGGAATAGTAATTGATACATTTAAAATTTTAACATTTGATGAGTATTTCAATTTGTTTTCAGACAGTCTATTTTATACACATTATCAAACTAAACAAATTCAATCTTCAACACCTCAATATGGTCTAATTCCTACCATTTCAGTTCCAATAGATATACCAATTGAACTTGGATTTCTTGGTGGAAATGAAGCTAAAATTGATATTAAGGGGAGTCAAAGTATGGAATTTGGTGGTTCTACAAATAATATAATTTCACCTGTTGATTATGGTTCATCAACATTCCCACAACTTCAAATGAAGCAAACAATAAATGTAAACTTAACAGGAACTATTGGCAAAAAATTAAATGTAATCATAAATCATAATTCGGAAGAGATAGACCAAACAAGAAATAAAGTTAGGCTTTCATATAATGGTGAAGAAGATGAAGTATTTCAACTTATAGAGCTTGGGGATGCAAGTAGCCTTCAGTTCCCATCAACTAAATTTTCAAATCTTCCATTAACTTCTGATAATTCATTATTTGGTATAAGAGCAAACACACAACTTGGACCTATTAAAAGCACTATTGTGCTCGCAAGAGAAAAGGGGCAGGTTAGTACAAAATCAATGAAAGCTAACTTTTTACAAACAACTGATACTATTTATGCAAGAGATTATGAAAAATTGAAATTCTTTTATATTGATGAAACTGATTCAATAATTGAACTTAGAGTTTTTATAGATGATAGAGTGTCTCAAAATAATAGTTCTTCAGTTCCTGCAAGGGCTTGCTTTAATGGAGACTTAAACTCATATTGTGAAAGAGGTTATTTTGATGAAGATACAAGCTATATAAGATGGGGAGGAAATGTAATTGAATTTAAAAAAACAATAAGTTCAAATTATCTTATTGGTATTTATTATAGAACACTTTCAAACAAAATTGTTGGATGTTTAAATAATTGTCCAGGAGATACTATAATTTTAAAACTTATTAAGCCTGAAAATTTATCAATTATTGTAAATGAAGATATTAAGCAAAGTTTATGGAATTTACAGCTTAAGAATGTTTATTATATTGGATTTGATTCAACAACAACAAGCCTAAACCTTACAATCTATAAAGATACTGTTCCAATTCCTGTTGATGGTGAAGATGGTAAGAAATACATTCAAATTTTTAAACTTGACAATAACAACGATGGATTAGTTGATCTAAGTTATACTGACCCCAACACAGGTAAAATATATTCAATTTTAGCAAGAGGTTATCTTATATTCCCTGATTTGGAACCATTTTATAATTATGATAGCATCTTATATTCAAAATATGACTACAATTTTATAGGTTCAGAAGGAACGAAATTTTTCATGGTTATTCAAAGTACAAGAGCTAATAAAAGTATTGAACTTCCACCTGATGCAATACCTAGCAGTGTAAAGGTTATTGTAAATGGTCAAGAACTTCCAACTAGTGATTATAGTATAATAGGTAATAAAATTGTTTTCAATAAATACATAGATCCCAATGCTGATATTGAAATAAGGTATGAGACGGGTAGTATATTTCAATTTGGAAGCAAATCCATAGTAGGTATAAGAAATGATTACTATTTTAATGAGAATTTTAGAATTGGTTCTTCTTATCTTATGAGAAGTGTAAGTGCAGGATTTGTAAGACCTGAAGTTAATAATGAATCAAGAAGAACACAAATTTTGGAATTTGATTTTGATGGTAAATTGAATATGGAAAAATTAAATAATTTGTTCTTAAAACTACCTAATTACGCAGGCAATTCTTATTTAACTATTAAGGGTGAGGTTGCACAAAGTATTCCTCAGATTTCTACATTAAATGAAGCCTATATTGATGATATGGAAAATATTAGTGAAAATGTTAGTATAAGTCTTGGAGGATTTGATTGGCATTATGGCTCATTACCCCCTTACTATAATACTGATAATTATGTTAAATACCTAAAATGGAGACCATTTGGTTTTCCAAAAGGACAAATTTATCCAAATTTAACAGATGAAAGAGAAAAAAATCAAATTGAAAATACAATAGGGTTTTATTTTGATCCTATTGGCTATAATCAAAACAATAATTGGTTTAGTGTATTAAATTTGGTTGATAAATCTGGATATGACTTTTCAAGGGTTAGCACAATTGAGATCATTTTAAGGAGTAAAGAAAAAATAGTAGTTAGAATTGATGTTGGTTATGATATACCTGAGGATGCAATAAGGAGGGATATTAACGGAAATTTAAGAGGCCCTAATAATAGTCTTGATAGCGAAGATAAAAATAATAATTGCATATTAGATATTGGTGAGGATACTGGTTTTGATGGAGATTATATCTTTGATATTAATAATAATTTTGCAGGTACTAAAGGTAATGGTAGGCTTGATAGTGAGGGACTTGTTGATTGTTGGCGATTAAATCAAAATTCAAACTATTGGACATTCATTTTGGATATGAATCAAATTCAACCAGTTAGCGATATAAATGGATGGAAGTTTTATAGATTATCATTCTTAGATCCTGATTCAACATATGGAAGACCTGATGTTTATAGGGTTAGATATGTTAGATTGACATTTTTAGGATTTACTAAACCCGATACTATATTCTTAGCAAAATTAAATTTTAAAGGCAATAAATGGATTGTTGGAACAAAGGTAAATCCACCAGAAGTTTTTTCAATTACCCAAGTAAATACAAAGGAGAACCCTGAATATGTTAAGCCTCCTTGGGTTAAGCAATATGTTAATCCTGATGGTACTATTGAAAGTGAAGGGTCATTAGCTCTCATATACCAAAATATACCTCAAAACAAAGAATTTTTAGCATATAAAACTTCCTCAATTGCTAATGACCTTACATTTTATAATAAAGTTTCATTTTATATTAGACCTTCAACAAATACTATTTCTCCATATCCAAAAATTATATTCAAGTATGGAAAAGATACACTTAATTACTATTTTTATGAATATAAGATAAATGCTCCTGATTGGCAAATTGTAGATATTGATTTGAAGAAAATTGTAGAGTTTAAAAAAGAAATTATGAATAGTGGAAATTATGACCCTTCTCAAACTTATAAACGAGAAAATTATGGATTTAAGGGAAATCCTAGTTTATTGAACATAAAATTTTATGGATTTTCATTAGTAAATGAGTATGAAATACCACTAAGTGGAACAATTTGGATAGATGAGATTAGAACGATTGAACCTGATGATATAAGAGCAGTTGCCATAGATTTAACAGGAAGCTTAAATATCGGAAACCTAATGGCTTTGAATTTATCATATACTAATCAAAGAGCAGGATTTAGAGGGCTTATAGATGATAAACCTTCTAACGATAATTCTCAAAAGATAGGACTTAACTATAATATCAATTTAGATAGATTTTTTAGCAAAACTTGGGGTATTAGCTTACCTCTTACTTTTAGTTATAATACAAGTGAAACATATCCAAAGTATCAAACAGGAACTGATCTTATAATTGAAGGTGATAAGGATAAGTATGGAACATTCAATACAAGTTATTCAATCTCTTCAAGTTATAGAAAGTCTCCTTCAAATAATAGGATTTTAAGATACATTTTAGATCCTTTTAGTTTCCAATATAGTTACAATGCTAATTATTCAAAAAGTTATACATCTACTGATAGTTTAAATTCATTTAATGTTTCTGGTAATTACAACTTATCTCCAACAATCCTAAAACCTCCCAAAATTTTAAATAAAGAAATCTACTATCTACCTAGAAATATAAATCTTTCAATGAATTATAGAGAAGACTATAGAAAAAATATAAACTTTATTTCAAATACAAGTCAATTTACACCAAATAGACAAATTGGTGGAAGCTTTGGAATAAGTTATACTATCATAAACAATTTAACAAATTCATATAATCAAAGTAGAAATTATGATAGAGTTAATAATAAACTTACTTCATTTTCAGAAAATTTCAATAATTCCTTGAATTTCTCACTACCATTTAGCTATCATACTATAAGTTATAATGCAAATTATCAAGAAAATCAAGTTCTATCAGATACTTCTAAAATTTATAACATAACAGAAGGTTCAAATCTAAGCTATAACATTTCAACAAGGAATATATTCACAAACTTTAAATTAAGTGAACCAAATATAAGTTTTACCTATAGTAAAAATTACACTGTGCCTAACCAAACATTATCCCAGCCTTACAAGTTTAGATTAGGTTTTTCAATGCCTCAAACTGATAGTCAATTTACTTGGTCTGAAAATTACAATATTGGATATAATCAATCTTTAAGCTTATATAACTTTTCAATCTCTACGTCTCCTTCCTATACTTTAAATAGAAATTATTCAACAATAATATCTACTAAAGAAGATAAAAATTATCCAACAATCTCAATAAGTATAAGTCAATTTCAATTACCCAGATCTATAGAGCAATTTATTTCATCACCAAATTTAACATCAAGTTTTAAAATTACAAATTCAAAAACAATTAATTTAAAACCAGATAATAATTTTGAAATAACAAATAACTACATTAGGGACTTTTCACCACTTATTCAAACATCATTTTCCACAAGAGATGGAACAAGTATATCTATAACTTACAATAATAGAAAACAAATTTCAACATTTGAAGATTATAGAAATGCTATAATTACTTCCTATAACAGTGACTTTAATCTTACACTATCACGAATAATTACACCATCTGACAATTTCCCACTTGTTCACAATTTAAGAAGTAATCTAATGATTAATTTCAATTATAATATAAGCACTTCAAAACAAATAACAATAAACAATGGTAACGAATTTGTTGATTTTGACAATTACAGCAGAAATATAAGTATTCAGGCAAATTATACATTTAATAATTCTATAAGTGCAAATTTGAATATAAATCATGTAAGAAGTTTAAACAAGTTAACATACACAGGGAACCAAAATTTCACAATTTTACTTCATTTAGATATACAATTTTAGATGCTTTAAAATTTTATCTATGCTCCTTTTAATTATCTTTCAAACTGATAGCCTTAGGTTTGGGGATAGCTTAAATATGAAGCTTATTTCAAGATGGAAATCACAAGGACCTATTGTAGGAATTGAAATAAAGGGTAATTATGCATATTTAAGTTCAATAAGGAGTATTCACATTATAGACTTTTCTGACCTTAAGCAACTTGCAGTAGCACCTGAAATTAAAATAGATGGAATGCCCATTGGTCTTAAAGTAATTGGAAATTATTTATACGTTGCAGCAGGGAAAGCAGGTTTAGTTGTAATAGATATTACAGATCCTTATACTGCTCAAATTATATCTCAAACACCTTCAAGAGATTCAGCATTATATTTAGATATTAAAGGAAATTATTTATTTATGGCAGATGCAGAGGCAGGCATTACTGTTTATGATATTGCAAATCCAAGACAACCTAAGATAATCTCTTCTTTTGATACTCCTGGATTTGCAAGGGGTATTCATGTTGTAGGGAATTATGCATATGTGGCGGATGGTCCTTCTGGATTGTTAATTTTAGACATTTCAAATATAAAAAATATAAAGATAGTAGGCTCTTATTCATTAGGTGATACAACATTTGCAATAACTGTAAAATACTACAATAATAGAGCATATTTGGGTTTTGCAAAGCAAGGATTATATGTTTTTGATGTCTCAAATCCAAAAGATATAAAGCCAATTATAAGATATGTAGGACTTGGTGAAGCTCTTGGATTGTATCTAAGAGGAAGTTATTTATATTTGGCAGCAGGTAAAGGTGGAGTAAGAGTATTTGATTTAGATAGGGTTGAAAGTGAGTTTAAGCTTGGAAGAAAGACAATTGTAGAAGGTGAAATTGCAAGATATAGGGCTCCCGAATATATGGGAGATGTTATATTTGACCTTATTTACTATAACGACTATGTATTTTCTGCTTCAAGGAATGGTCTTATAATCTATGCTAACACATATTGAATTTTTAAAAAACTTTGAAAAGTATAAAGAAAAATCTATATACTTACTATTTGGACCTGAAAGTTATCCAATAAGAGCTATTTTTGAAAAATTAAAAAACTATGAAAGAAAAATTTTTTATATTGAAGAATTAAATATATCTGAGATTTTGGATTTTTTAAAATCTAATGAAATTTTTAATAAAAGTAAGAAATTGGCAGTTATTAAGGATATTGATTTTAAAAAGTCTGAAAAATATTGGAAGTTATTATTTAAAGAATTTGAAAAAATTAAAATTTGGCAATTATTGGAAAAGAGTGAACATAAAATCATAATTTATTCACATCTAGGATACTTTGAAGAAAATGTTAAAAAGCTTGAGAATGTTACAAATGAATTCATTAGCAAAAACATTATAAATTCTAAAAATTATTTAATTATACTTATGCCCTATTTAAACAAAGATGAGAAAAGGGTATGGATTTTTAAAAAATTAAAACAACTCAATTTAAAGATAGAAGCTAATGACTTTGAAAAATTATTTCAAGTTTTACCACCAGATTTATATACTTGGAATAGTGAACTTGAAAAAATTTATTTAGCAGGTGGTGAAAATATAGACATGATCGTTAGCACTTATAACGAAGCTAAAATTTACAATTTTATAAATTATTTAGAAAGAAATGAGCTTTCAAAAGCCATTGAGCTTTTTGAAAATACAAATTACATAGAAGCTAATGGTTATATTTTAAGAACTTTATTAAACTTACTATATACTTATGAGAACTTGGATGAGTTTATTAGACCTGGATTTCTAAAAAATAAGCTTCAAAAGCTTAATAGAAATTATGAAAAGAATAATATTTTGAATCTAATATACCTTTCACTTTTAACTGATAAAACCTATAAAACATTTCATAGAGGGAAACTATCTATTTTGAAACTACTATATCATATATTTGAGAAGGCTCATAAGCAATAAAATCCGCATTGCAATTTTCACCAAATCCCCAACTTACAAATATACTTATAACATTTGATATTCTAGCACTTTCAACATCATAACAACTATCACCAACAATATAAACATTAGATCTTTCTACATTATACTTTTCAATTAAGTATTCAATTGCTCTACTATCAGGTTTCTTAAAGCCATCTTCAATAGTTATAATCTCATCAAATAAATTATATATATCAAATTTTCTTAATATCTCAATTATAAAAAATTTTGATTTATTACTATAAATTACAAACTTAATATCTAAGTTTTCTTTTATTTTTTTCAATGTTTCAATAATACCTGTATATGGTACAAGTCCTTCAAACATATAATTTCCATAAATTTCATTAAATTCTTCAACTAAACTATCATTAAATTTACCTTTGAAAATCCTTTTAAGTGTTTCACTAATACCACCACCAACAATTTTCTTAACTTCTTCTCTACTAATCTCATTTAAATTATATTTTTTCAATAATTCATTTATAGCAAGAGTAAGACCAATAGAAGTATCAAAAAGAGTACCATCAAAGTCAAAAATAAGAAGCTTCAATGCGGGAGGTGGGACTTGAACCCACACCCCTTATTGGGACCAGATCCTAAATCTGGCGCGTCTGCCAGTTCCGCCACTCCCGCAGATGAAAGTTTAAAATTTTAAAGCTTTCATAAGCAAAATTAGAGAAATTAGGTAATTAGGATAGGTAAATCTAAAATCATCTGTTGTTGTTACGAATAACAAGATAATTGTATTTAAAATGGAGGGTAATATAAAAATTCTAAATTTCTTTTTAAATAGGAAGAAAATTAAGATAATATATAGATAAAAGGCAGGCTTAAAGAATAGCCTAAAATGTAGGTTTAAAGTTGAAATTAATTCTAAAACAAGCGTTTGAATTTGAGGTAATTTAAAGTTATAATTTAGTTTTGCAGGTGGGAAAATGAAAACTACTGAATTATTATAGTCCATAAAGTAATTATTCGGAGATAAACTATAAATGTAAGCAGAAGAGCAAAGAACATGTCTTATAAATGGTTTTGGATCATAATTAAAATACCCTCCCCAAAATAGCTCATTTAATGAATAACAGCGATATCTTTTTATCATCTTCTTTGAAGTTATATCCTTCTACTACATAAGCTGAAAGGACAAAAAAATCCTTTTGGTAAGCAGGTTTTGCTCTCTCTGTCTTTAAAACTTTATAAAATAAATTATCAAAAAACGCAAATATAACAATAAGCGATATTTATAATCTCTAAATAAAACAAGCATAAAAATTAGGCAAAGCACTCCAAGTAGAATACCATTATATCTAAAAAGCATTATAAATGATAGTGAAACTATAAAAGCTAATAAATTCCAATTGCTTTTTAAATAATTTTTATTACTATATGCAAGATATAATAGTGTTGAAAACCAAATAATTGAGAGTGAATAGGGAATATCTTTCCAAAGAACAATTGAATACAAACCTGTAATAGGAAAAGCAATTAAGAAGATTAAAAACCAGTTTAGATGATTCACATTAAACTTTTTTAATATCCAAGCAAGTAAAATAGAAGTTATAGTAATTTGAACTAAGATATAAAATCCAACATGCTTAAAAATTTTAAAAATAATAGCTATTGTAATGGTATGAAATGGATTATGCCAGTCATTAAATTTGAAATAATATGCCTGTTGAACTTGCCAAAACGAATCACTATTATAAATTCCAGGGAAATAGGATAGTAAGTAAATAAATAGGATAGTGAATATAATTGAAAAGTACTTCAAAAATAGCGATTTAGAATAAGTTAAGATAGCAGACAAAATAAGACAATAAATTATGACAAAAAGGGAATTTAAAACTACTTTTAAGTAGTCTGTTTTCAAGTTCTTTATCAAAACCTTCTTATCATCTAATACTTCATAATCATAATTCTTTATTTTCACACTACTTGCACTATCTCTAAACTTCAAAATTAAATTCTTACTTTCAGGTGATATGCTTAATGAAGGAGTAGAAGTTCTATTTAATTCAACGTAATACCAATCAACATAACCCTTTTCACTATATGGATTTACTTCTCTTATTATTGTATCAATTCTGATTCTAAATGCTCCATGATATGTTCCATACCCAACTAAAATTTTTATATAATTAGCTGCTCTTATTTTAAATTTCAAAATAGTTGGATTATTTTCATCATAGTAATTTATCCATCCATATTCATCTCGTTTCCACCCAATTGGTAAGTTATATTTCTTTAAGTCAATTATATCTATATCACTTTCAATACCACCTATCCATATTCCCACTTTTGTAGGTTCTATCAATAATTCATATTCCTTCTCATTACTTCTTACAAAATCTCTTACTAATGTGCTTATTGGAAATCCATGTGAATAATAAACACTATCCACTATATAACTTCCATCAAGTTCAATGGTAATTTCCCTCTTGAAAAATAATGGTCTGAAAAATATAATGCCAATTATTGAAAAAATTAAAAATTTTATTAAGAATTTCTTTCCCAAAGTCTCAAAATTTTAAACTGCAATACTAAATTTAGAAGATTTGTCAAATAAATCGTGTGAAAGAGGGGTGTAGAGGGAGACTGTTTGAAAATTACTTTTATAAGTTGTCAAATTAAGTACTTTATAATAGATTACAAAAATAAATTTAACAAGGAGC
>FWWM01009192.1_pt1 | contig 18404 bp, 16 predicted proteins | sample 2228351 | NCBI WGS metagenome assembly FWWM01 (sample SAMEA103939774, study PRJEB20133) | metagenome
ATGGCATCCCACGATGTCCAATCGGCATAGGGAGAGCCCTCAAGCTGAAATGCAGATGTTGCAACGCCCCACAGGAAATTCCTGTTCAATTTCATCATCACTTATGGTCAATAGTTTATAACTGAAGAATCTATTTTTTCCACACGACATATATGAATCCATCAGGACATTTATGGGTAAATATGCATTGCCATTTTTTATGAGGGAAGGCGACTTTATTTGGTGTTTTCATAGTTATATTCCATTTTACACTAAAAGTCATAATACACCGCCGTAAAGCATCGAGCGTGTAGCGTTATAGCGTAAAGCATTTAGCGTGTAGCCTTATACTGCTGTCTTTATGTTCATTACTCGTTACTGTCTTTATCAGTACAGGGCATCTTTTGAATTCGCTGCTATTGCAATAATCCTGCAATTCCGAGATGCTTGGGGCATATGGCCTGTCGTTTGCTGTGCATGATTTTACTGTCCATCCGAACTCTGAAAGGCGAAATTGACTTAAATATTTGCATTTCATGGCGATTTCCTCCTTATCTTAAGCGATAGGTACAGGCTATAGGCTGTAGGCTATAGGATAATATCTATCGCCTATTGCCTATCTATAGCCTTTTGCCTTTTTAATAAGATAAAGGATTAATGTTACATGATTATGACAGGCGGGTTAATTTAAAATTAAGTTATTAAGTTGCGGAAAACCGGAAGTGATGAAGCCCGGTTGTTTTTCTTAAACATTTCAGAAAGGACCGAGAACCAATTATCTGAAATAATTTGTTCGAGTGTTATTGGTCTCTTCAGCATCTACTGGAAAACTATAAACAGCACCATCCCCTTTTTTATAGCATTTTCTATTGGTAATTTTTTGTATAATAAAAATAAAGTATTTATTGACAGCCTTTAAATTCAGCATTGTAGGCGAGATTCGTTTTATGAAAAATATTGTTCTAACAGGTTTTATGGGGACAGGAAAGACAGAGGTGGGCAGGATATTGTCCAGGAGACTGGGATATACCCTGCTTGATGCTGATACCGTGATAGAAAAAGAGCAGGGTATGACAATAACAGAGATATTCAAGCAATACGGAGAGCCCAGATTCAGAGATATAGAAGCAGATGTCATAAAGAGGCTTTCTGAAATGAAAAATGCAGTTATATCCACTGGAGGCGGTGCAGTCTTAAGGCAGGAGAATATGGATAATCTCAGGAAGAACGGATTGATAATCTGCCTTACTGCATCACCAGAGACAATCCTTAAAAGGACGAGCAATAACGATGACAGGCCTCTTCTTCAGGTTGATAATCCACTGCAAAAAATAAAGGAACTCCTCGAATTCAGAAAGCCATATTATGAGAAGGCTGATATAATGATAGATACAGAAGGGAAGAGTCCAATAGAGGTGGCTGAGGAGATAATAGAGAAGGTGAAAAGTTTAAAAGGAGTTGAGTTTAAATGAAACTCAAGGTAATAGTTCATAAGGCAGAAGAAGGCGGATTATGGGCGGAAGTTTCTTCCATACCCGGATGTCATACTCAGGGAGATACATGGGAAGAATTGTTGCAGAATATTTACGAAGCGATAGAGGCATGCCTGTCGGTTGATATAGAAGATATTGAATTGAAACCTGAAGACAGGATGCTGGAAGTCGCTGTATGAAAAGCATAAGCTATGCAGGATATTGGAGAGAAAGGGCTGGCAGTTGAAAAAGATTCACGGCAGTCATCATGTCTATATGATGGCTGGCAGAAATGAACGAATCAGCGTGCCTGTTCACGGCAATAAGGATTTAAAGATTGGAATGTTAAGATCAATAATGAAACTTGCTGGAATCAGCGATGATGAATTATAGGCGGAAGATTAAGGTGACTGAATGCAAAAAGTAAGTGTTAACCTCGGCGAGAGAAGCTATGATATTGTGATTGATAGCGGAATCCTCTCAAATATTGGAGAAGCACTCAAGGGGTTTGGTTTCAGCAAGGTAGCTGTAATAAGCAATCCCACAGTTTTTAATCTTTACGGAGATGTAGTTATAAATTCGATAAAAAACGCTAAGTTTGAGACTCTTCATGTCATTATCCCTGATGGAGAGGAATATAAAAATTTTAACGAGACTTACAATATACTGACAGAGCTTTTAAAAAATAGACTCGACAGGAAATCATGTCTTATTGCCCTCGGAGGTGGTGTAATCGGTGATATAACAGGTTTTGTTGCATCCATATACATGAGAGGGATTGATTTTATTCAGGTTCCGACAACACTACTTTCGCAGGTCGATAGCTCTGTCGGAGGCAAGACAGGCGTAAACCATGAGCTCGGAAAAAACATGATAGGAACTTTTTACCAGCCGAGACTCGTCTGGATAGATATAGATACACTGAGGACACTGCCAAAAAGACAGATATTATGCGGAATTGCAGAGATAATAAAATACGGCGTAATATGGGATGAGGAGTTCTTTGGATTCCTTGAGAACAACAGAAAATCCATCCTAATGCTCGATGCTGAATGCTTGACGAATATTATAAGACGCTCCTGTGAGATAAAGGCAGAGGTGGTCTCGAAAGACGAGAGGGAGTCTGGATTGAGGGCTATCCTTAATTATGGTCATACAATTGGTCATGCCATAGAGACAGAAACAGGATACTCAAGGTTTCTTCACGGTGAGGCAGTTGCCATAGGTATGAATATGGAGGCAGGGATTTCTGAGATAATGGGTCTTTTGAGCAAGAAAGATTACTTTAAGATAAAGGCTGTTATAGACTCATACGGCTTACCTTCTGAATTGCCTGACGATTTAAATGTCGACAAACTTATCTCACATATGAAGCTGGATAAAAAGGTGGAGGCTGGGGAAATGAAATTTATACTGCCAGAAAGGATCGGGAGTGTAAGAATTCAGAAGGGCATTGCTATTGAGATTATAAAAGAGGCAATAGGCAGGAGGTGAAGGGTGATATGAGAAATATCCTTGTCATAGATGATGAAGCAGATATAGTTGAATTAGTCTCTTATAACCTCAAAAAAGAGGGCTTTTCTGTTGATTATGCCTATGATGGAGAGTCTGCACTGAAAAAGATCAAGGACAATAAGTATGACCTTGTTATATTAGACCTCATGCTTCCTGGCATTCAGGGGCTTGAGCTTTGCAGGATTATCAGGGGATCATCCGAAATATCTAATCTTCCAATTATAATGCTCACTGCAAAGGGCGAGGAAATTGATAAAGTCCTTGGACTCGAGATGGGGGCAGATGACTACATCACAAAACCATTTAGTATCAGGGAATTGGTAGCAAGGACAAAGGCGATTCTCCGAAGGTCTGAAAAGGCAGCGGTTTATGAAACACCAATTACAGAAGAAAAGATATTGAAGATTAAGGACATGATTATTGATAAAGAAAAATATACAGTCACCCTAAATGACCGTCAGATAAAATTGAGTGCAACGGAGTTCAAATTACTACTCTATCTTGCAGAAAGACCTAACAGGATTTATAGTAGAGACCATCTACTGGATGCTGTCTGGGGTAATGATGTATATGTTGAGCCGAGGACAGTGGATGTGCATATAAGGAGACTCAGGACAAAGATAGAAAAAGACCCGAACAATCCTGTTTATTTAAAGACGATGCGTGGTGTCGGATACTTTATAGACTCAGGCAATGAGCAATAGCCTGTTTATCGTCTATGACATATTTATTAATCATAATCCTTTTGATCGCTTTAGTTGTCCTTTTTTTTCGTCTGAAAAGGACTTCTGCATCAATTAAAGCAATCACATATTTTCTGAAAGAGGCATCATCTGGCAATCTCGATGCAGGGCTTTTTCTTCAGCATAATGGGTTATTAAAAAATCTTGCTATGGAAATCGCATCTTTTATAGAAAAGACAAAGAAAAGGCTTGACTTTGCAGAGACCGAGATGCAGCGCACAAATGCCATACTACGATGCATGGTTGATGGCGTCTTGATCACAGATATCAAGGGCAACGTAGTACTTGCAAACAGGACATTCAGTGAGCTTATATCTGCAAATGAAGAAATCGAGGGGAAACCCCTTATAGAGGTCTTAAGGAATGCACAGCTTATAGATATCTTTAAAAAGGCGCTGGACTCAAACAGTGTCGTATCCAATGAAATTACGCTCTCTAAAACTAATATGGATATGCACTTATTCGCCACAGCAACTCCTGTCTATTCAAGGGATTCTGTAACGGGTGTGGTTGTTACCCTGCATGACATTACGAGAATAAAGCAGCTTGAGCAGATAAGAAAGGATTTTGTAGCAAATGTATCGCATGAGATAAAGACACCTATAACTGCAATAAAGGGATTTGCAGAAACCCTCCTTGATGGTGCAATAAATGATAGAGAAAATGCACTGAGGTTCTTAGGAATGATAAAGGCTCATAGCGAAAGGCTAAACAGCCTTGTGGATGATCTATTAACCCTGTCAAGGATAGAACTGGGCGATATAAAAATAAAAAAAGCAGCAATAAATATTGAACAGGTCGTTGATACTGTTTTTATGACCCTGAAAGAAAAGGCTGACAGGAAAGGGCTTTATTTGAAAAAGGCAATACCAGATAATGTAAATGCGATTTATGCAGATAAAGACAGGCTTATTCAGATAATACTGAATCTTGTTGACAATGGCATAAAATTTACAGAAAAGGGTGGCGTGACAGTGGGTATAGACGAGACAGATGAAAGGTTTACTCTTTATGTTCAGGATACTGGCATTGGAATTCCGCAAAACCATCTGCACAGACTTGGAGAGCGGTTTTATCGTGTTGACAGGGCAAGGTCCAGAGAACTCGGAGGAACAGGTTTGGGTCTTGCAATCGTCAAACACCTAATAAATGCACATGGTTGGAATATGAAGATAGAGAGCGAATTGGGTCAGAGAACAAGGGTAAATATTATAATTGATAAAGACCGTGTTGCCTCACCTAAGAATCTGAACGAAATTATTGGATTGTAACGAGATTTTCGAGACCTTGAATTAACATTTGATTAGATGTATTATTTATTTGAATCATTGTTTTAAGGAGGCTTTATGTGCAAACATAGTGAAATCGAAAAACTGGCTTATGAACTCTATAAAAAATGCGGCTGTGAATATGGACATGAACTGGATCACTGGCTTGAGGCAGAAAGAATTATTATGTCTCAGCAGTCTGAAGCCAAAGAGCCATTAGAAGAGGCAATTATTGAAGAGACTACAATGGAGGAGATACCTGTAGAGCCTTTCCCACATGTAGAGTCAACTGCAGAACATGTAGAAACACAAAAGAAAAAGGTTGTCAAAAAGACTGTAAAAAAGAAGGCTCCTCAAAAGGAGGCACAAAAAAAGGGTACAGCCAAAAAGACTACGAGGGCAAAAAAGACAAAGTGAAAGAGGCAATGCTCTATGAAAAACTACCTGATGGCAAGGTAAAGTGCCATCTATGCAATCATTACTGCACAATATCAGATGGAAAAAGAGGTATATGTGCTGTAAGGGAAAATAGAGATGGTACTTTATATACCCTTGTCTATGGTAAGGTCATAGCAAGGCATATAGACCCGATAGAGAAAAAGCCTTTATTTCATTTTTATCCTGGCTCAAGGTCTTATTCCATCGCCACGGTGGGCTGTAATTTCAGGTGTCTGCATTGCCAGAACTATGAGATATCACAATATCCAAAGGAAAATCCGGATATTCCAGGCTATGAAATGACACCTGAAGAGGTAGTTACTGAAGCAGAACTTACAGGCTGTAAGAGCATATCCTACACCTACACAGAGCCCACAATATTTTTCGAATTCGCTTACGACTGTGCAAGGCTTGCTCACAAAAAGGGGATAAAAAATGTGTTCGTGAGCAATGGATACACAAGCCCTGAGGCGACGAGACTGATTGCACCTTACTTAGATGCGAATAACATAGACTTAAAAGGAGATGACAGCTTTTATAAAAAAGTTGCGGGTGCAAGGCTTCAGCCTGTTCTGGATACTATTAAACTCATGAAAGGGCTCGGCGTATGGGTGGAGATAACGACGCTTATTATTCCTACATACAATGATTCTGAAGATTTTTTGAAGTGGACAGCTGAATTTATAAAATCCATTGACCCTGCAATGCCATGGCATGTAACACAGTTTTATCCTACTTATAAATTAACAGACCAGCCGAGGACTCCTATAAAAACACTTCGAATGGCAAGGGAGTTAGGATTGAAGGTCGGACTGAAGTATGTCTATGAAGGCAATGTTCCGGGTGAAGGCGGCGAGAATACCTTTTGCCCTTCGTGCGGGGAATTGCTTATAGAGAGATTCGGATTTTCCCTGACCACCATTAAAATGAAAGACTCGAGGTGTTCGAAATGCGGGGCGCAGATAGACGGAATTGGTATGCCTTAAATGATAAAAAGGCTGCCTTGTAATTCACTGACCGCTATTTCGATCTGTTGTCCTTTCTATTTAGCCTGACATACAGGGTTATATCCACTGCCACCATTAATCCGTTAAGCATATATAGATAAACAACCGCATCATAGTTATAAAAAATCTTATGGATTATGCCTGCCATGTAGCCAATTAGGACGATTATAAGAAAATGAAGACTCTTCCCTTTTACTTCTTTATATCTTAAAGACTTATAAATCGAAAATGGCCATGCAGCACCAAAGCAGAGAAGCATTACTATTTCAAAAATACTCATAAATGTTATTATACTAAAATAATTTCCTGTTATAAAAATTAAGGTGCCATCATGACAGAAATAATGACCCTGATTGCAGGCATAATAATAGGAGCTATAACTGCATGGTTTGCTGTCAGGTCTCATGCACAGAAAAAGATTACCCAGATGCAGTCTGAGCATGCTAAAAACATATCAGATATAGAGGGAAGGGCACGGAGTGCTGAGGCAATTATTAGTGAAATCAGACAGCAGGTTCATCAAAGAGATATGATCATTAATGAATTAAGAAATGAGCTTGATAATGAAAAGCAACAGAGGATAGAGACAACAACCAGGCTTGATGAGACACAGAAGAGGCTCGAAGATTCATACAGAAACATTGAGCAACAGAAAGCCCTTATTGAAGTGATGAAGACCGAACTAACTGATACATTCAGGGCTCACGCATCTGCGGCATTAAGAAGCAGCAACGAGGATTTCCTCAGGCTTGCATCAGAGCATCTCGGAAAGATACTTGCTGAGACTAAGGGAAAACTTGGAGAACATAGAGAGGCAATAGACAGTACAATTAAACCACTTCAGGAAATGCTTAAAAGATATGAAGAGCAGATAATGCAGATAGAAAAACAAAGGCACGAGACATTTGGTAGCCTGACCCAGCAGATCCGTTCATTGTCATCAATGCAGGAGCAGTTGCAAAAAGAGACCAGTAATCTCGTAACCGCATTGAGGAGACCAAGAGTGAGTGGCTCATGGGGAGAATTAGGTCTAAGACGTGTTGCAGAGCTGGCAGGCATGACGGCATATTGCGATTTCTATGAGCAGGAATCTGTCTCTACTGATAATGGAAGGCTCAGACCTGATATGATTGTACGTCTTCCCAATGGCAGAGAGATTGTTGTTGACGCAAAGGCACCTGTTGATGCATATCTTAATGCACTCTCAGCCTCAACAGAGGAAGATAGAAAAAAGGCTATAAACCATTATATAACTCGATTAAGAAACCACATAACTACCCTCGGCTCGAAGGCATACTGGGATCAATTTAAACACTCTCCTGAGATGGTCATAATGTACCTGCCAGGTGAATCATTCTTCAGCGCTGCATTGGAGCATGACCACAGATTGATTGAGGACAGCTCTGCAAAAAAGGTTATACTCTCTACACCAACTACATTCATAGCCCTCTTAAAGGCTATTGCATACGGCTGGCAGCAGGAACAGATCACTAAGAGTGCGCATGAGATAAGCAGGATCGGCAAGGAGCTTTATGAAAGATTTTCTTTGGTCATAGAAAGTTATGCCAGAACAGGTCAGTCATTAAACAATGCTGTCAAGCACTACAATGAAGGAGTGAGGTCGCTGGAATCAAGACTCATTCCTTCTATAAGAAAGATAAAGGAAATGGGAATCTCGACCCAAAAGGAGATAACCTCTCCACCCGAGATAGAACAGACAACAAAAGGCATAGAGCATCTATCCTTGGAGTTCGAAGACACTAATTAGGAGGTCATTATGATAGAAGACTTAAGAAAGACAGATACATGGAGGGTTTTCAGAATTCAATCTGAACTTGTTGAGGGTTTTGAAACACTCTATGACTTAGGTCCTGCTGTCACGATATTCGGAAGTTCGAGATTAGGAGAGGACTCATACTATTACCATCAGGCTATAAATGTCGGTAAAATGCTTTCTAATGCAGGCTTTTCTATCATAACAGGCGGCGGACCCGGCATTATGGAGGCTGCGAATAAAGGTGCAAAAATTGGTAAAAGCAGGTCCGTAGGGCTTAATATTCACCTTCCACATGAACAGATACCAAATCTATATCAGGACATAAGCCTGAATTTCAGATATTTCTTTGTCAGAAAGCTGATGTTTATAAAGTATGCTATTGCATTCGTAATATTTCCTGGTGGATTTGGAACAATGGATGAAATGTTTGAGGCATTGACCCTTGTGCAGACAAAAAAGATAGAGTCATTCCCTATAATACTGTTTGGCAAAGAATACTGGAAAGGATTGATTGATTGGATGAAAAACACCCTTGTATCATATGGAACGATTTCGAGAGAAGATTTTGCCTATTTTCAGATTGTGGATACACCGAAAGAGGTTTGTGAATTGTTAAGGGAACACTACAGGGTATTTGGCGGACCGCTCGAGATTGGAGAGTGCAAGTAGATTATAATTTATTTGTTACCATCTGTATCTCTCTAAGTTTTTCCAGAGCCTTTCCTGAGTCTATACTATCCTGAGCAATCTGAATAGCGGTCTTAAAGTCCTGAGCGAGCCCTGCCACAACAATCGCTGCTGCTGAATTCATAACAACTATATCCCTTTTTGGTCCCTTCTGTCCATTTAGAATAGAGACGGTAATCCCTGCGTTCTCACTCTTATCTCCCCCTATTATCTCCCTGCTGTCAGCCATCTTGAAGCCAAAGTCCTCTGGAGTTATATAGAATGTCTCCACCCTGCCTTCTCTATATCTCGAGACCCTTGTCCCATCACAGATTGTTATTTCATCAAGCCCATCCTCTCCATGAACAACCATTGCGTCATCAGCACCCAAATTCCCCAAAACAGCGGCTAATGGCTCTGTGAGCCTGTCGGTAAAGACACCAAGTATCTGTCTCTTTGCACCAGCAGGGTTTGTGAGTGGTCCGAGGATATTGAATATAGTCCTGATGCCTATTTCTCTTCTTGGACCAACCGCATATTTCATTGCTGGATGAAATATCGGTGCAAATAAAAAACCGAAGTTGGTTTCAAAAAGGCACCTCTCAACCTTTTCTGGAGGAAGGTCTATCTTGACACCGAGGGCTTCAAGGACATCAGCGCTTCCCGACTGGCTCGAAACAGAACGATTTCCATGCTTTGCAACAGGAATGCCGGCCGCAGCAACAACTATAGCAGTAGTCGTTGATATATTAAATGTACCTGACATATCTCCACCGGTTCCACATGTATCAATGACACCATCTGGAGCCTTTATCTTTGTTGCCTTCTCACGCATTATCTTTGCAGCACCCGTGATCTCCTCTATAGTCTCTCCCTTTATCCGTAAAGCTGTAAGAAATGCACCTATCTGAGCATCTGTTGCCCTTCCTTCCATTATCTCTGTCATGCACTCAGCCATCTCCCCTTCAGAGAGGCTTATATTCTGGATTATCAGGCTTATTGCCTCCTTAATCACCTGTCACTCTCCTTTGCGGTCCTCGAAAGCCTTATAAAGTTCATCAAGAGGTCCTTACCAACCGTAGTCAGTATCGACTCTGGATGAAATTGAACCCCCTCCACAATAAATTCTTTATGCCTCACACCCATTATTATAATCTCTGATTCAGAACCCTCTGATTGAGCCCTGCTTCCATGACTTAAATATGTCCATGCAGATATCTCAAGACAGTCAGGCAGTGTCTCTCTTTTTATGACCAGAGAGTGGTATCTTGTTGCCTCAAATGGATTAGGCAGATTCTCAAAGATCGTCTTTCCATCATGATAAACAAGAGATGTCTTTCCGTGCATGAGATTGGGCGCCCTAACAATCTCACCACCAAAGGCAGCACCTATTGACTGGTGTCCGAGACAGACGCCAAGTATAGGTATCTTTCCGGCAAAATGCCTTATGACATCAATAGATATTCCAGCCTCCTTAGGTGTGCATGGTCCTGGAGATATAACAATCCTGTCTGGCTTCATATCCTCGATCTCTTTTATGGTGATTTTATCATTCCTGAATACGACAATATCTTCTCCGATCTCTCCAAAATACTGGACGAGATTGTATGTAAAAGAGTCATAGTTATCAATCATCAAAAGCATGACATCTCCATCTACTCAATTGTTTTTGTGGCTTCAACGGCCTTTATCATCGCCATTGCCTTGTTAACTGTTTCGTTATATTCATTTTCAGGCACTGAATCAGCAACAATCCCCGCACCTGCCTGAACATAAACCTTATTACCCTTTACTATCAATGTCCTTATTGTAATGCATGTATCCATATTCCCTGAATATCCAAAATAACCGACTGCCCCTGCATAAGGTCCCCTCTTTGTAGGTTCAAGCTCTTCTATTATCTCCATCGCCCTCACCTTTGGCGCACCACTTACTGTGCCAGCAGGAAAGCATGCCTTAAATACATCTATGGAGTCCAATCCCTTTTTCAGCTTCCCTTCCACATTTGAAACAAGGTGCATTACATGGCTGTATCTTTCCACAGTCATGAGCTCGGTCACCTTTACAGAGCCTATCTCAGCAACCCTCCCGACATCATTTCTGCCGAGGTCAACAAGCATAATATGCTCGGCTATTTCCTTCGGGTCTTTTTTTAAGTCTTCCTCAAGCCTCCTGTCTTCCTCTTCTGTGTCGCCCCTTTTTCTTGTGCCTGCGATAGGTCTTAATGTAATCCTGTCTCCTTCAAGCCTGACGAGTATCTCAGGAGATGAGCCAACTATCTGGGCATCTCCTATATCTAAAAAATACATGTAAGGAGAAGGATTTATTACCCTCAGACAACGATAAATGTCAAAAGCAGGTGCATCTGTCTGTACCTCGAATCTCTGAGATAAAACCACCTGAACAACATCTCCTGCCATAACATATTCCTTTGCCTTTTCAACAGCATCGAGAAAACCTTCTTTTGAGAAATTAGAAGAAAATCTGACAGAAGATGCTGGTGTTCCGATTTTAAAGGTTGGAAGGAAGACCTCTGACCTGACTTCTGACTTCAATTCATCAACTATTTTATCAATCCTTGCTACTGCCTTTTCGTATATGTGTTTAATGTCCCTGTCATTAATATGGGCATTATATACAATCTTTATTGTCTGCTTGAGGTTATCAAATATAAGCACAGTATCAGCAAGCATGAGAAATACGTCAGGCATATCTATCACTGGCTTTGGGTTATCAGGAACCCTTTCAAAGAGCTTCACTACATCATATCCTATATATCCAACAAGTCCGCCCCAGAATCTCGGAAGTCCTTTTGTATCAACAGGCTTGAATCCCGAGAGTATGTCTCTGATTACATCAAGAGGTTCTTTTTCGATTATAGTGGTTTTTCCATTAATACTATCGTATATTTCCACTTCCCTTCCTGTGCATTTTATGGTCATTGATGGGTCAATGCCTATAAATGAAAATCTTGCCCATTTTTCACCACCCACTACACTTTCGAGCAGAAAAGAGGGCTTCTTTTTGAGTCTCAAAAAGGCACTAACTGGCGTTTCGAGATCCCCAAGGATCTCTTTATAAATCGGGATTAAATTGCCGTGCTTTGTCTTTTCAACAAATTCCTTGAAATCAGGATAAAACATTTAGTATTATAACCTAATAGAGTTACGAGTTAAAAGTGGGCAGGATTTAGAGATTTATCTAATTCCATTGCGGGCGTAGCTCAGCTGGTAGAGCACAACCTTGCCAAGGTTGGGGTCGCGGGTTCGAATCCCGTCGCCCGCTCCATTAATAGCAGTTATCAGTACATAGAGGGTTTATATCTACTTCGTAATGAGTATTCACTGCAGTAATTGGCGGCGTACCCAAGTGGCTAAGGGAGAGGTCTGCAAAACCTCGATTCAGCGGTTCGAATCCGCTCGCCGCCTCCATGTATCAATCCTTCAATATCTGATTATCTCGAGATAATCCCTTATATCAGCCTGTTCCTCTGACTTTGCGAAAGGGAGCCTCTTTTTCAGGTCTTCTTCAAATCTCTTTTTATCTCCTTTATAAATATCAATCTCTAATGCCTTCTCCATGATTGTTGCTGAATCACCGTATCTGCCCTGTTTGTTATAAGTAAGGGCAAGACCATAATAGGGAAGTGCAAAAAAAGGAGCCCTCTTTATTGCATCCTTAAATGCATTTGAAGCCTGTTCATACTGTGCTAATCTATAATAAACCATTCCTAAATTGTAAAATGCTATTTCAGGGTTTCTATAAAGTAGATTTGAAAGTGCGGTTTTAAAAGAGTCAATAGCCTCAGACATCTTCCCTGTCCTAAAATAAACGACTCCAAGATAGTTGTGAGCCTCTGAAAACTGCGGATCTATTGAAATTGCCTTTGAAAATAATTCCTTAGCCTTTTCATATTCCTCAAGTTGCATATACACAAAGCCGAGGCTATTAATTACATCTTTATCATTAGGTGATATCTGGTATGCCTTATTAAGCTCCACAAATGCCATCTGTAAATTTCCTTCGCTCAGGTAAGAGAGCCCCATCTTATAATGAAATTGTGCCTCTTTGTCTTGCCCAAAGTCCACAGTAACACAGCCTGTAGCAAAAAGAAAGGATAACAGAATTGATATAATAAACCTCTGTCCCACGGTCTTTATTTTAACTCAACATATACTCTAATGCAAACAGACCCTATTGAGCTTCAAATGGTGATTTAAGCCTTTTTAAAACAGATTCAAGGACATTGAGCCTCCCTCTCGATCCATCCACACTGACTATTTCAAAGCCATCTGGCAAAAAACGGATCTTCTCCTTTTGAGCGATTTGAGCCGTGAGGGTTTTTAAGAGATTATCAAAAAAGTCCTTTGGGATCTTATACCTCTCAACATCTGAAGCAAAAATTACCCTGAAAATACCATCCAGCTCAGAAATCCTTGATATAAAAAGCCTCCTGGCAATCAACTTAATCCTCATGACATCAATCAGATTTTTTACTGGCTCGGGCATCTTACCAAATCTATCTACTATCTCTTCTTTAAGGGATAATAACGCATCTTCTGTCTTTGATGAAGAAATCCTTTTATATATACTCAATCTCAAGACATCGTCAGATATATACTCCTCAGGAATATATGTAGAAACCCTTAATCTTATCTGCGGCTCTATTTCTTCTACTATCTCCTGCCCCTTTAATTCTGCAACTGTCTTCTCAAACATCTCCATATACATATCGAAGCCAACTCTGTAAATATGACCTGACTGTTCAGGTCCGAGCAGATTGCCCGCACCCCTTATTTCGAGATCCTTAAGAGCGAGCCTGAATCCAGCTCCAAGATAGCTCATCTCCTGAATTGCCTGAAGCCTCTTTTTTGCATCATCGGTGATAATATCCTCACCGGGTATTAAAAAATACGCATATGCCTGAACATTCCCCCTTCCTACCCTTCCTCTCAGTTGATAAAGATCTGAAAGTCCAAATGAATCTGCCCTGTTTATTATTATGGTATTGGCTGTTGTAATATCCAGTCCTGAACCGATTATCGCTGTGCATACAAGTGTGTTAATCTCTTTGTTTAAAAATCTCATCATTATCTTTTCCAATTCCCTCTCCCTCATCTGCCCATGGGCATAAGCAACCTTTGCATAAGGCACAATAGACCTTATGTATTCAGCCATCCCTTCTATGTCTGATATGCGATTATGGACAAAAAATACCTGTCCATCCCTTTTGAGTTCCCTTTCTATTGCCTCCCTTATAGTATCAGCATTAAAGACAGAGACAAAACTCCTGACAGCAAGCCTTTCTTCAGGTGGGGTTTCTATTGTGCACATCTCCCTTATCCCGGAGAGTGACATCTGAAGGGTACGGGGAATCGGGGTTGCTGTAAGTGTAAGGACATCAACCCCCTTTTTAAGTTCCTTAAGCCTCTCCTTCTGAGCAACTCCAAACCTGTGTTCTTCATCTATAATCAAAAGACCAATGTCCTGAAAAGTGACATCTTTATTTAAGAGCATGTGTGTGCCTATTACAATATCAACCTCTCCATTTGCAATCGCCTTAATAGTATTTTTAATTTCTTCTTTTGGCTTAAACCTGCTTAGATAATCAATCTTTATAGGGAAGCCCGAAAATCTCATCTTAAATGTCCTGTAATGCTGCTCTGCAAGCAGTGTCGTAGGCACCAGAACTGCAACCTGTTTTCCATCATACACTGCCCTGAATGCAGCCCTCATGGCAACCTCTGTCTTACCATATCCAACATCCCCGCAAAGGAGCATATCCATGGGCACATCCGAGCGAAGATGCCTCTTAATCTCTTCAATAGCCTTTATCTGGTCTGGGGTCTCTTCATAAGGGAAAAAATCGTCAAACTCCCTGTGAAGATGCGTATCATCACTATAAACAAACTTCCTTGCAACCCTTCTTTCTGCATAGAGCCTCAAAAGCCTTTCTGCCATTTCTGCAATACCTTTTTTTACCCTCTGTTTTGTCCTGCTCCATGACTTACCACCTAACCTATCGAGAGATGGGATATGCCCTTCTGCTGAACTGTATTTTTGAAGCCTATCTATTCCATGAAAGGGTAAATAAAGCCTTGCATTTGAGTACTCTATGATAATCAGATCCTCTTCGTAGTCTTCTGTTTTCTGTCTCTGGAGACCAACAAACCTTCCTATTCCGTGATCCTTATGGACAACAAAATCACCTTGCCTTAAGTCATCAATGTTCAGTAAGAGCCTTGATACCTTTGACTTCTTAATAGGTCTATAGGCAGGTCCACCTCCAAACACCTCCCTGTCAGTAATTATCAAGACATCATGAAGATTCAACCCCGAGGAGAGATTGCCTGTTGTTATACAGAACCTTCCATAATAATTGAGAAGTTCGCCTCCATTGACTATCGGTGCAATAATCCCTCCATCCTGCAATATCTCCTTTATCCTTTCTGCCTGAGCATTAGAGCGGGCAACAAATATAATATGTCTCGCAGAAAGCCTTCTTATTGCATCTGCTATATATTCAATGCCCTTTCTCTCTTCAGGAAGGATTCCGAGCCCTTTAATAGTAATTTCACCTGAATCTACTCCTTCAGTAATAAAAGGCAGGTGAGAAATGAGAATCGATTTTTGCAAAAAAGAAAAATCATGGCGATTTTCACAAGAAAACAAATCAAAATCCATTAATCCTGTTAGATCCTCTAAGAGATTATATTTTGCATCTCCCTCTTCTGCTGGAAATAAATCTAATTCCTGTATCTGCCTTATTGACCTCTGTGTCTCTATATCAAAAGTCCTTATAAGTTCTACCTCATCTCCAAAAAACTCGAGCCTCACAGGGTATTCTTCAGTTGTAGGATATATATCAAAAATCCACCCCCTCTGGCTGAACTCACCTTTTTCAACAACTACACTCACGCCTTTGTATCCGTTAGATATGAGCCATTGCTCAAGCCCTTTCCTCTCGATCTCAATGCCTTTTTTTATTAATAAAGCCTTGCTCCCTATTTCTGAAAGACTAAAACCTGTCTGGCAGGCATCAAATGAAGTGATAATAGAAGACATCTCCCTTTTGTATCCTGCATTCTGCATTCTGTATAGTGCTCTTACCCTCTGCCCAACAGATTCAGGCCTCGATGGCGGTGGAAAATAATAAACAGTTGATGAACTACAGGCGAGAGATAAAAAAAACGAGATGTCATTATAAAGCCTTGTTGCACTCTCTTCAGAGTCTTCAACTGCAATGAATGGTTTTTCACTAAATGACAACAGAAGCGCAAGGTGAGGGATGGAGATGTTGTAAATCCTCTTTTTTTTGTTGTGACTCAGTCGCTCATTCAGGTCTCTTATATGTCTTTGAATAAAATAAAATATACCATCTGGCATACTTTATTTTAATACATTGCTGCCAAAGATACCACGACTTAATGGAAGCATGAGCCTTTCAAAGAATCAGAACAATCTTCCTGCCTATTCAGGAATGTTTGTAAGGCTTAAATCTGAGCCAATAATTGCAGATAAAATAAGATTCCAATTATTAAGGGTTCAAATCTTTACCTTTTTTTTCGCTCGGCAGCCTGAATTTCCTTCCACTTTTTAAGCTGTTCAGGAGTAAGGGTCTTGTTTATGTTTCTTGACGCCTCAATGTCCGCATATTTAATGGATGACTGTATAGAAAAGGATTCGTCAAGCTTCTTTTTAATCTCGGATAGGTCTCCTTCTTTTTTGAGCAGGTCTTGAATTTCGGAGTTGAGTATCACCAGCCTTGCCCTTTTTACCTGCACATCCTTATTGAGGTCTGTCAGGATCGTCTTTATTCTTTGCTCCTGCTCATCTGTAAGCTTAAGCTCTGTCTTGAAATCAAATATCGTCTTGACCTTCCCCTTTTTTGGCGATTGTCCTTCATCCTGTGCAACAGTAATATTAAAAAAAGACAAAATAAAAAATGTTGCCAAAATTATTGTAGTTGCGTTTCTAAAAGCCTTATTCATCGTAAATCCTCCTTTTTATCAGAATTCAGCAAAAAGCCCCTGTATTCTTGAGGGGCTTTTTGCTGAACATTTATATGTTCGTTTATTTAGCGATTAATGTACCTGTAAACGAGGTTCTTCTTTTTCTTCATTTCCTGCTGAACATCATCCACATCAAGCGGAACAGTCAGGTCTGACTCTGTAATCACATCAAGTAACATATCCATGAACTGAGTAATCTCTATGTTTTCAGGATTGAGGTCATAATTAGCCCTTGCTATGTCTTCACCATCAACTAGCAGATCAGCGCAAACCTCGCAGTCATCATCAATTGTTATGCTTCCACCTAATGCGATGATGCGCACCTTACCCTGATCCTCTACTTCAGTGCCTCCATCAGCATCAGCAACAGAGCATACATAAGACTCGTTAAGAATCCTTACGCTGTCGCCTGCTATGAGCCATATATCCCCTGATGTTGCATTTGATGCTCCATCAGGGTCTGCAACAGTTGCAAAGGCATGTGAGAAAACATAAGAATTATCAACGTTTATGTCTCTATCTGAAAGGTCAGAGTCTAATGCCTGAAGTACAACATCGCCAGATACAGCTGTTGCGGTACCTGTGTCATAGGCATAAGCAAAAGAAAATGCAGCAGAGTCAAGCAGACTGATGCTCTGTTCGGATGATAAAATCACATCTCCTGATATAGCCGTAGCCGTATCACCGTCAATTGTGTTATAAGCAGCTGCATGAGCAGATGAAAACGCAGCAGAGTCACCCAGCCAAATATGACCGCCTGCATTGAGGTTTACATCATTTGCCAACGCTGTGGCTGTGTTATTTTGTGAATACAAATATGCATAACCATAAGAATATACATAAGCGCTTGCAAAGGCATATGCATCTGAAGCGACATCTGAGTCACCCAATTCTATATTTCCTTCAGCAGTTAATGACACGGGACCTGCTGAGGCAATGGCTGTGTTATTATCTGCTATTATAGATGATGAATTATATCCATATGCATAAGCGAACACAGAGGCATCAGCATAAGAATTTGCTTGAGAAAAATATAGAGCCATATCGCTGTCAGCATGCAGCGTTACATCCCCTGATGTTGCTATGGCTGTGCTATCTGCCATTCCTGCAAACGAATCATACCAATAATCATATGCATAAGCATATACAGAAGCATATGCATAAGAATTTGCATTTGAAGAATATAACCATATATCATTGCCTGCTGTAAGCGTTACATCACCTGATTCCGCTGTGGCTGTGCTATCTGATACGACAGCTGTTGCATCACCATAATAAGACCATGCATACACATCTACAGATACAGAGGCATCTGCACTTGAATATATATCTGAATTATCCGCATCTATATCCCCTCCTGCTGTCAGTGTTACATCACCTGATGTTGCTGTGGCTGTGCTGTCTGATACTGTTGCATATCCATATGCATAAGCACCTATAAAGGCATCAGCACTTGAATATATATCTGAATAGTACAAATCTATGCTTCCGCCCGCTGCCAGTGTTACATCACCTGATGTGGCTGTG
>FWWM01009193.1_pt1 | contig 18402 bp, 8 predicted proteins | sample 2228351 | NCBI WGS metagenome assembly FWWM01 (sample SAMEA103939774, study PRJEB20133) | metagenome
CTGACGAACGTGAAGGGCGTGGCAGAGGCCACGGCCATCGCTCCGCTCTGGCCGTGCCACACCGGGAGCCGGGGGCTGACGGTAGCACTCGGCCGTGGCACAAGCACGCGGGGCCGGGTGTTAGACATGCGGCCCCTTGCTGCCGCCAGCTATGGCATGTGTGCCACGGCCTGCCGTCGGCCGGCAAACCGTGCCGTTCCCCCGCTGGCCCACACCACGTGAATGCGGCCAAGCCCCGCTGGGTACGCTTGAGGAAACTCCTCACCGACGGGAGTCGCACGGTGGCCCATGCTTGTCTCGGCTGGGAGAAAACGTCCCCTTATCTGGGGGGGCGTACCAAGTCCCGGAGAGATTTGCCCTGTACGGGGCGAAACTGGGGCAAAAGCCACGCCCAGAAGTCGGTACGATATGCAACTTCTTTGACCGCAATGCGCTACGGCATCCCGCCCGCAGCGGCTCTTCGATTGCCAGAAGTGCGGGAAACAGGACTTGAACCTGCACGGCCTTGCGGCCACTAGGCCCTCAACCTAGCGCGTCTGCCAATTCCGCCATTCCCGCGCAAAGGCCCCTTCTAATGCACACTTTACCGCGGACAATCGCGGCGTCAAGAGGCGGTGCGGCGGATGGCTAGCAACAGCGGAGCCGCGATAGTGGGCTGAGTTCTAGGGGCATCGCCCAAGAGGTGCTCCCACCCGCTGGCAATGTGTTCGAGTAGCGTGTCGAGGGGCTCTCCAGCATCAAGCGTCACTTTCATCTCCGGAGCGGCGGATAGTCGGCCGCTTGCCCCACCATCGGCTGGCATCTCCCCCGCCACGGCAACGAGGTAGTCCCCGGAACTCATTCGGAAGCGATGCTGGCGCCAACGACCTTCGGTGTACGTGCCCAGGGGGGGCATTGGGCTGAAAATCGTCCGTTGACGGCCTTGTTTGCAAAGAAGGACACGGACGTTGCCAGCAGTGGCACAAGTCACGGTGGCGGTACCCGGCGTGAGCATTGCGCAAAAGGCCGCTGCCATTTGGTCCCCTGGCGAGGCCCTCCACAAGTCGGCACTGACAGCCTGAAGCACGTGGCCGGGGGTTCGGTGATGCAAGGCATGCGCCCGGAAAGCGGCCCGCAGGGCTTGGAGCGTTAGGGCCGCGGGGAGGCCTTCGTCCTCGCTTCGGACGGCCACGGCCGCGATACGCCCTTTGCCTGCCGGGCACCAATCGTAGAACCCGTCGGACATGGAGGCAGAAGGGCCCAGCCAGCCGGCCACTTCCCACCCGGGCATGTTCGGGGGCAAGGCGGGGAGCATGGCCCGGTGGAGCTGTTCGGCCGCTTCGCATTGCCGGCGGAGGCGTGCGGCTTTGACGGTTTCGCGGACCAGGGTTTCGCGTTCCAACTCGGCGGCCAGCCGGCCCGCCACCGCCTCCAGCAGGGTGGTGTCTCGGCGATCGAAAACCCGCGGCGATCGCGCGAACACCCACAAGGTCCCGAGAATGGTGTTGGGCGATGCGACGGGAACGCAGGCCGCGGCCGGAAAGTCTTCCGGCGCGTTCCAGCGGTCTAACAGGCGGGTGTTTTCCAAACAGACGGCGTGGCCGAGCATGGCTTCCAGGTCGGCCAGGGCCCCTTCGAGTCGGCGCGGCGGGTCGGTCAGGCGTTGGGGGGGGAGCCCCCAGGCGGAGCGGAGCTTCAGCGAGGTGGTACCTTCATCCAGCAGGTACAGGCCGGCCGCGTGGGCTTCCAACGCCTGGGCCGCGTCGCGAAGAATGGTTTCGATGCGGCGTGCCAGGGCTCGCCGGGCCGAGGGGCTGGCGATGACCGGCACGGCAGCGGCCAGCTCGGCCTCGCGTTCCCAAAGCGCTTGGCGGGACTGGAGATGCTCGTTGAGCAGGGCGGCCAGGGCGTCGGCCAGGTCTTGCGCGGCCCGGCGCTCGACCCGGGGGCAAGAAGCGGCCGAAGCCGATCGCACCGGACCGAGGTGTGCGTCTCCCAGAGCGGCTCTAACGCCCGGGTTGGCCGGGGCGGATGACGCGTGCTCGGACGGGTGGGTCGGCTTCGGACCTGGGTGAAAGCTTACGGACCAGCCCGTCGCTGCCCGAAATGCCGTGGTCAAGGCGGGCAGGCTGGCCACACTTTCAATATCGGGTGGCGAAGCAACCCGCGCTTGCCCTTGATGCGTCTCCAGAGGATTGAAGCTGCGACGACCCACGGCTTTTCCCGTACAAACGGCGCTTCCTGAACTTCTCGGGGCGGGCCCCCCGCCGCACGGGGGCCTGGTTTAGGAACCCCTGGGTCGGCACGCTTTCGCGGGACCGCCCAAACAGCCTGGCCTGCGTCACCACAGACAGATTGCGCAGTCTTTCATCGGCCCTGCGGGCTGCCGAAATCTAGCCGTTTTGGGAAAACCGGCGTAAATGCACCGAGTGCGGCCATCGGCGAAATGATGCGGCCCACCCCCATTGCCCCAAGCCTCGCGAAGATTGCGGGAAGCAAGGATTATTTGGCCGAGACGCCAGATCTTCCAGAAATCACCCCTCCGAGGCCGCGCCTGGCCGTTGCCGAGGTGCTACATATTTCGTGTGGTACGGCCTGCCCCACTGGTGGCACACCCTCATTCGATGACCGCCAAAGCGATGGCCACCTTGCCTAATGGGGCGCTGACTTGGATACCTGCCACCCGGTCCCGGATCCGCTGGACCGACTCCCGCGCGATGTCGATGCCCACTTTGAGCTGGTCGTCGCGGCTGGTGGCCGCCGCCATCCGCGCCATCACCGAATCGGGAATGACGACCCCGGGCACTTCGTTCTTCATGAACGAGGCGTTGCGGTAACTCACCAGGGGCCACACGCCGGCCACGATGGGGATCCCCAAGTGCTGGACGCGGTCGAGGAACCGCAGCAAGGCTTCGGGGTCGAAGACGGGTTGGGTGATGGCGAACTCGGCGCCGGCCTCGACCTTTTGCCGAAATCGCTCTACCTCGCGGTCCTGGTCCAATGCGGTGGGATCCAGGCCTACTCCGATCACAGCCGCCGTGGGCGGATCGATAGGCTGGCCCCCCAGGTCGATTCCGCGGTTGAGCCGGCGCTGGACGGCCACCATGCCGATCGAGTCGGTGTCGAAAACGCCCGTGGCCGATGGATAATTCCCCAGTTTGGGCGGATCGCCGGTGATGAACAGGATGTTGCGGATCTCGCAGGCCGCGCAGGCCAACAGATCGGCCTGCATGCCGATGAGGTTGCGGTCGCGGCAACAGAAGTGGAGGATGACTTCGATGAGCGCTTCCTGCTGGATGCGGTAGGCGGTGATCAGCGGCGAGATCCGGGGGCTGGCGCGGGGCCCGTCCGGCACGTTGATCGCGTCCACCCCATGGCAATGCAAGAGCTTGCTCTTGGCGATGGTGTCGCTCAGGTCATAGCCCCGCGGCGGCACGAGCTCGACGGTGGTAACCCACTGGCCTCGGGCCAGTTTCCAGGCCAGGCGTGAGCGATCGGCCAGGGGGACCTCCGGCTTTTCCTCGACGGCCGGGGCCGGTTCCAGGAGGACCTTTTGCACCCGGGCCTTTTGGAGCGGCTTGACCGCTTGGGCGACCTCGCGGATATGTTCGGGCGTGGTCCCGCAGCAGCCGCCGACACCCACGGCCCCCAGGCCTACGTACCGCTTGGCGTATTCGGCCAGGTATTCGGGCGAGCAGTAATAGATGCGGCGGTTGTCGACCTCTTTGGGCAACCCGGCGTTGGGTTGCACAATCAGGGAGCGGACGAGGCGCACGGCGGATTCGACCGGGCCAAGGAGCCCATCCGGGCCCGTCCCGCAATTCATGCCCCAGGCCGCAGGGGGCGGGCAGTCTTCGGGCAGCGGGGCCAGCATCCGCTGGACCGACTCGCCCGAGGCCGTCTCGCCGTGGTCCACCAGCGCAAACGAAAGGATATACGGCACCCCGGGCAGGTGGCGCATGGCCCGGGCGCACTGTTCGAGGGCCTTGCGCGAGGGCTGCGTCTCGAACAGGATAAAGTCCGCCCCCCCCTCTAAAAGGGCCTCGATCTGCTCGATGAGCATGGACTCGATCTGGTCTTCGTATTGCGGTTGCTGGGGCATCGGCCCGATCGAGCCGGCCACGAACACCGGCCGGCCGGCCTCGTCGGCCACCGACCGGGCCAGCCGCGCCCCCGCCCGGTTGATGTCGGCCAGGCGTTCGGCCAAACCGAACCGGCCCAATGCCACCCGGTTCGCCCCAAACGTATTGGTCGTCAGCACGTCGGCACCCGCCTGGCAGTACTCTTGGTGGATGCCGCGAATGAGCTTGGGATCGGCCAGCGACAACTCATCAAAACAGCGGTTCGTGAACACATGATGGCGATAGATTTCGGTTCCCATCGCCCCGTCGAAGATGAGCACCCCCTGGTGCAGGGCGGCAAGAAACGCTTCGGCCGACATGGCAAGTTCGCTCCATTGGGCTCCGGTCAACCGGCGGGCCGCAGCCTCTGATGGCTTCTGCCTGGAATGCGGCCCTTACCAAAACCTATCCCTTTGTCCACAGAAAGGCGCGTTGCAGGGTGCCGCGATTGTCCAGGCTGTTCGAGAAACGTTCAAACCCCAAAACGTCGTCCCCGGCTATCGGTGGGTGATGTTCTCCACAAAGGGACGGACACTCAAGGGATCATCGCAAGGTTTTCGGGGTAGGTGCAATTACGTGATGGGCCACCGTCTTGCCAAGCCGGGGCCGCCCCCACCGGGTAGTGGATTCGATTGGCTGCACCGCCCTCCGCCGTGGGGTCGGCTATGGTTACCAGCCGGGGATCCAGGCCCTTTACTTCCGGCAAAATCGGTTTATCGTAGACAGATGGGGTGAAACGTTCTGCACGCTCTATGCGTCCAATCTGGTGAACGGGCCAGTACCGGAACAGTGGGGTCGCGCGCCGGCGCGAGGAGACGGGAATGCCTCCCTCAAAAAGGGTAGCGGCCGCGTTGGATGTATTCGCAAGCGGACGGGGCTACCGCCGCGCGCGGGGCGGTGGCCGCAAAGCGTATCGCGGGTTAGCCATCGAGGTTCTGGAAGACCGCCGGATGATGTCGGGCACGGAGCCGCTGCCCGACATCGCGATGACCGCTTTGGTGTGGAATACGCTCCGCGACATGGACCCTTTTGGGGCATGGCGTGGGGTGGATGTTACGTACCGCGTGGACGGCCCGTTGCCGCCGGGTGTGGAGCTGGAGATCGCTTTTTCGTGGGCCTCCGGTCCCGAGCCTGAAAACGCGCTGGGCGATCCGATCGCCATTCGCCGGGTCGATCCAACCGGCGGGACCCATACGGTCAATGACCCGGCCTTCTGGGCGCCCCCACCGGCTGGGACCAGTTACCTCCTGGCCATGGCCGACCCCGACGACCAGATCGAAGAAGCCGACGAACAGAACAACTGGGCGGCTTTGGCGGTGCATTCGGCGGCTGAGCTGTTGGCCAGTGCGATTTCGGTCAGCCGGATCGACCCGTACACCATCCAGGCCGAGTTCAGCCCTGGGGGAGGCCAGTACACGCTTTCCGAGGCCGAGGTGGTGCTGGGCGTCCACCATTTCAATTGGATTGTCCAGAGTTATCTCCCCGGCTCGATGGAGGTCCAGCAACTTCTGGAGATCGGGTACAAGATCCTCGAGGGGCATCCGTTTTTGGAGCCGGCCACCAGCGTGTCGGACCTGGCACGGTTGCGTCTGTATTCGCCGTTCGCGACGCCCGACACGCACCCTTTCGCTTCGCAGGAGGTCGACGACAACCTGTTCTATTGGAACGAGCCGGACCAGTCCACCAGCCCGGAAATCGACCTGGACATTCGGAATTATCAGTCGGGCGGGTCGGTGTTTTTCTACAGCTCGCCCCGGGTGCCCGACGGGTTTTACGGTCCGGGCGAGGCGAGCAGCTTTTATCTGCGGTTGATGGGGGTATCGGTGGACGGCCAGCCCATCGACCTGGGCAACTCCGAGTGGTATTCGTGGCAATCCAATACGGTGTACGATCCGGCGCCGGGAGACGGGGTGTGGTTCGCGGCCGACCTGGACGACCCCTTGCCGGCACCGGTTGGGGGCGGGGTGACGCGGCCGGAAGCGGTGACCGTCACATCCCCCTTGGCGCGGCGGGATACGGCGGTGGCCGGCCAGCGGGAACCGGTGATCATCGACGTGCTGGCCAACGACTACGATCCCCAGGGGGCGGCGCTGCGGTTGGTCCAATTGGGCCCGGCCAGGCATGGCACGGTCGAGCGGGACGATGCCGGCACGCCGGACGATCCCACCGATGACCGGGTGCGGTACACGCCCAACCCCGGTTTCGCAGGCGATGACCGGTTCCAGTACGTCATTGTGCGACGCAACGGCGGGCCGGGGCTGGCCATCGGCCAGGTGACGGTGCACGTGCCCGGCCCTATCGTGGGCTTAGCCGCGCTGGGCGATAGCCTGAGCGACGAATACGCCGGCGAGCCTTATAGCTACGCCGATAACTGGGTCGAGCTTTTGGCGGCAAGCGGTGTGAATGTGGGGGCTTGGGGCAGCTACGACGAACCGCGGCGCGAGGGGTACGCCTACGACTGGGCGCGGTCGGGGGCCACCTCGGCGTCGCTTCTGGCCCAGGGGCAGCCTGCCGGTGTGGCCAGCCAGGCGGCAGCAGGGCTGGTGAACTATGCCGTTTTGTGGGTCGGGCACAACGACGTATTCGAGGCTTTCCCCGGGATCTACTGGTACGATGTTCCCGGGGTCGGCTGGAACTCGGAGCAGATCGCCGATTTTACCTCCGGCGTGGTGGGCAATATCCGGTCGGCCCTGGATGCCCTGGCCGCTGCCGACGTGCACGTGGTGCTGGTCAACATCGGCGACGTCAGCACGCTGCCGGCGGCACGGCAGTACTTCCCCGATGCCCAGCGGCGGGAGCTGGTCACCCAAGTGGTGGCGGGCGTGAACGCCCAACTAGCCGACTTGGCCGCCGACTATCGCATCCCTCTGATCGATATGTTCGCCCTGGGGGAAGTGTATCTGGGGACGAACGCCTCGCCGGTCGAGTCGATTACGATCGGGGGGCAGACATTCTGGAACGCGGCGGGCCAGGACGCCAGCAACCTGTTCGTCGATGACGGCGTCCATCCGCACACGGTGGCGCAGGCGATTTTCGCCAATTTGATGCTCAAGGCGCTGGAGTTGGGTTACGGGGTGGACGCCGGCCCGTACTGGCGGAGCGAAGAGGCGATCGTCAACCTGGCGGGCCTTCCGTACGGCGGCCAGGATACGCTCAATTTGGATTACGCCCAATACGTCGTCCTGCCGCCCGAAAACCGCTTGCCGATCGGCGCCGAGGACCAATACGCCACCGACGAAGACACGGTGCTGGAGGTGTCGGCGGCGTTCGGGGTGCTGGCCAACGACCGCGACCCGGACGGCCAGCAGCTTCTGGCCCGGCTGGCCAGCGGCGCCGCGCACGGCGTGGTGAGCCTGGCCCCCGATGGCTCGTTCCGCTATCAGCCCGAGGCCGATTACTCCGGGCCCGATGGTTTCACCTACTGGTTGGACGACGGCCAGGCCGCTATCGAAGTCGCCGTGCAGCTTACCGTGCGGCCGGTCAACGATCCGCCGGTGCCGGCGGCCGATTCCTATGAGACCGACGAAGACACTCCGCTTTCCCTCTCCGTGGCCGAGGGGGTGCTGGCCAACGATACCGACGCCGATGGCGACGCCCTGACGCCCTCGGTCGTTCTCGGCCCCAGCCATGGGCAACTGAGCTGGCCTGGCGACGGGTCGTTCGTGTATCGCCCGGACCCCGATTTCTTCGGGACCGACAGCTTTACGTATCGCGTTGGCGACGGCCAGGTGGAAAGCGAGCCTGTGCCGGTGGCCATTACGGTCCATCCGGTCAACGATCCGCCAGCCCCGGGCGACGACCAATACGTGGTCGATGAGAACACGGTGCTGGAGGTGCCGGCCGCCCGAGGACTGCTGGCCAACGACCGCGATGCCGAAGGCGACTTGCTTTCGGTCAGCATCGAAGCAGGGCCTGCCCACGGCGTGCTGGAGCTGGAGCCCGACGGCTCGTTCCGCTACACGCCGCTTGCTGGTTTCGCGGGGACCGACCGGTTTACGTACCGGGCTAGCGACGGCCCGTCGAGTTCCTTAGCGGCAACGGTCTCGATCCAGGTGGCCCGCGTGCTGGGCAGCGTGGAGTTTCGCCGCTTGGACGACATTTCGCCAGCGGCCGGCGAAGCCTGGTATCGGGTCGAGACGACCCATCCCGGATGGCTTACGGCGGAAGCCTCCCTGGCCGGTTCGCCCCAGGACGCGGCAATTGCCTTGTACGACGCCGGCCAGAGTCTCCTCCGGACTTCGGCGGCCTCCGGAGGGATGCAGCGTTTGGATTACGAAGTATCGGCCGGGCAGAGCTATTACGTGCGCGTCTTCGGCGTCTCGGCCGAGGTGGACCTCCGGCTGGTCAATCTGGTGCAGCAGGCGGGTGGGGCGGTCACGGTGGCGGGCACCAGCCAGCGCGATCCGTATACGTTCGACGCTGCGGAATTGCGCCTGAGCATTCACGGCGTGTCCTATGCGTTCGCCCCCGGAAGCATTTCCAGCGTGGCGTTTGACGGAAATGGGGGCGATGATTCGGCGGTGCTGCTGGGCACCCTCCAGCCGGAGGTGGCCACGATGGCGCCGGGTTCGGCCACGCTGTTGGGGCCCGCGTGGTCGGCAAGCGTGGCGAACACCCCCGCCATCGTCATCATCGGCCGCGGAGGCGATGATCAGGTTACCTTGTACGGCTCGCCCGCTGTGCGCGATACCTTGACCGCCTTTCCTGCCTACGCCGCCATGGCCGGCAGCGGCTACTCGAATCGCACGATGGGATTCGGCCAGATCACGGCCTTCGCCACGCCCGGGGCCGACGACCAGGCCCTCGTGTTCGGCTCCGCCGGCGAGGACCAACTGGAGGCCCAGGGCGGCTATGCCCGTCTGACCGACAACCGCTCCTACAGCATCACGGTTCGCGATTTCCGGTCCCTTCAGGCCTATGGGGGCGCGGGGGAGAACGATGCAGCGGTCTTGCGGGGCACTTTGGCCGGCGAGGTGTTCACAGCCCGGCCCGGCACAGCCGCGCTACGCGGCAGCACGCTTTGGTTGCAAGCCAGCGGTTTCGAACATGTGACGGCCTCCGGGGGCGGTGGGAGCGATACGGCGCGGCTGTTCGGCTCGCCGGGCGACGACCTGTTCGAAGCCCATCCGGCCGACGGCTGGTCGATGCTCACCGCCGGCACCGCCACGGCCCGTGCCGAAGGTTTTGCCAGCGTCTATGCCGTTTCCGACGGCCAGGGCACCGACGAGGCCCGCCTGGAGGATTCGGCGGACTCCGACGTGCTGGCTGCCCAGCCGGGCTATGCATTGCTTGTGGGGCCGAGCGGGCTTGTGGCTGTTCAAGGGTTCGGTTCGCTCACCGCCGCTTCGCGCCACGGCGGGCAGGACCAGGCCACCTTGCGCGACTCGGCCGGCAATGACACCCTTCAGGTATGGCTGACCGCGGTCACCCTGGCCGGCCCAGGGTACTTCCTGGGCACAGAAGGGTTCAGCCAAGTCGCTGCCCTGAGTTCTGGGGGGACCGATTCGGCAACGTTCCGATTGCAGTCGGCCGACGATGTGTTCGTGGGCACCTGGTCCTCGGCCCGACTGGTAGGCGGCGGGTTCGAGGCCACCGCCACCCAGTTCGACGACATCACGGTCCGGGGCCTTGTGGGCGACGACTGGGATCGAGCCTACCTCTATGATTCGCCCGGCGACGACACGCTGGATGCGGCCGGCAATTCTCTCAGGCTGGCGTACCCGGATCGCGTGATCCACCTGCTGGACCTCTCGTGGGTGCAAGCCCGATCGATCCACGGAGGCACGGATCGGCGGCGGATCGAAGCGATCGATTTCCTTCTTTCGACGGCCGGCTCCTGGCAGGACCTGTAAACCGGCGGGCCTTCTGGACCCCCATGGGTCAAGCATCGGATGCGTGTAAAGCCGGCACCTTTTGGGGGATAGCGCTCTTTGCCGCAGGCCAGGGGCTGGTATGATGAAATGAGCGGGCCGGGGGGCAAGGGGCCCGGGAGACGGAGTGGCGTAAGCCCCCGGTCATGCCCGGCGCAGAGGGATCGTGATCATCCATCCCTGGCAGCGAGGTCGTGTGATGGCGTGCGGTCGGCACCACTCACGGAGGTCGCTGGTTCCAGCGCTGATCGTGGGATTGATCGTCGGGGGGACCAGCCCGTCGGCTGGAGCGCAGGAAACGGAGGCCATCACCCGGTACGCGGCGGCCGCCGCCCTTCAAAACCGGGGGGAATATGCCCTGGCGGCCGAGGAATGGCAGGCCTTTATCCGCAAGTTCCCCGACGAGCCCCGCGCAGGTCGGGCCTACCATTATCTGGGTGTGTGCTATTACCAGATCGGCAAGCACGCCGAGGCCATCCGCACCTTCCAGAGCGTGCTGGCCAGGTTCCCCAAGCTCGAGCTTTTGGACGCCAGCCATCTTTACCTTGCCGCGAGCCAGCTTGCGCTGGCCCAGGCGGGCCAGAAGGCCATGTACGAGCAGGCGCTGGCCACCCTGGATGCTTTAGTGGGCAAGTTTGCGGAAAGTCCTTACGCGACCGATGCCTTGTACTACCGCGGCGAATGCCTTTACGCCCTGGGCCGGAAGGCCGAGGCCATCCAGGCCTACACCGCGTTGGTGGCCAAGGACCGGCAGCACCGGCTGGCGGCCGAGGCCACGTATGCCGTGGGTGTGACCCGCGAAGAACTGGGCGAGATGGAGGCGGCCGGCAAGGTGTACGAGGCGTTTCTCTCCCGCTATCCCGAGCATCGCTTGGCGCCGGAGGTCGAGCTTCGCCGGGCCGAGACGCTATTGGCGACCGGCCAGGCCACTGAAGCGGTGCAGCGGTTCGCAGCGGCGTCGGCCCGGCCGAACTTCGCACTGGCCGACCTGGCCCTCGTGCGCCAGGGCGATGCCCTGTTGCAGCTCAAGCGCTACGCCGAGGCCGCCCAAGTGTACGGCAGCGTCCCCCAAAAGTTCCCGCAATCGAAGTATATCGCCCGGGCACTGCTGGCTGGCGGCAAGAGCTTTTATCTGGCCGGCGATTACGCGGCAGCCCGTCAATTACTGGAGAGCGTGCCAGCGCGCGAAACGAAGGACCGCCTGGAGGCGGTTCACTGGATAGCCCGCTGCTTGTTGCAAGAGCATCGGCCGCAAGAGGCCTTGGCTCGCATCGACGCGGTGCTGGCCGCGGCCGCCGGCTCCCCGCTGGCCACCACGTTGCTTTTGGACCAGGCCGATGCCGTGTACGAGCTGCCGGGTCGCCGGGCCGAGGCCGCCCGACTGTACGCCGCATTGGCCGCCAAGCATCCCCAAGACCCGGTGGCCCCCCAGGCCCTATACCTGGCGGCGTTTGCGTCCTTGGAGACGGGCGATCCGCAAAGTGCGGGGCAACATGCCCAGCAGTTTCTCAAGGCATACGGTCAGCACGCTTTGCGGCCCGATGTGACCGCCATAGCGGCCGAAGCGAGCTTGCAGCTCGGCCAGTATGCCCAAGCCGAATCGCTGTATGCGGCGCTGGTCCGCGACGCGGGCGACCATCCCGATGCCGACGTGTGGAAGCTGCGGCGTGCGGCCGCCCTGTTCGGGCAGAAACGCTACGCCGAGACGATCGCCGCTTTGGAGCCGGTGGTGCCAGGCCTGAAGTCGCCCGAGACCAAGGCCGAGGCCCTGTACCTGATCGGAACCAGCCAACTGGAAGAGAAGCGATTCGAGGCCTCGGCCCGGTCGCTGGAAACCGCCCTGGCCGTCCAGTCCCAGGGGCGCCACGCCGAGGCGGTCTTGCTGGCCCTGGGCCGCGCCTATCTGGCTTTGGCCCAGTCATCGAGCAAGGGGGAGCACGCCCAGAAAAGCCGCCAGGTCCTCGAGCGACTCCTTCGCGACTTCCCCAACAGCCCGCTCTTGGATCAGGCCCATTACCGCCTTGGCCAGTGTGCCATCGCGGAGGGCGATGCCCGGGGGGCGGCCGCCGAGTTCGGGCGGGTGGTGGCCGACTGGCCCCAAAGTCCCCTGGCGCCGCACGCTCTGTATGAACAGGGCGGTGCGCTGCTGGACGCTAAGGACCCGGCCGCGGCCGAAGCCGCGTTCACCCGCTTTCTGGACCGCTTTGCCACCCACGCGCTGGCCCCCCAGGCCCGCTATGGCCGGGCCTTGGCCCGGCACCAATCGGGCAAACACGCCCAGGCGATCGAAGACCTCCAGCCGGCACTTGCCGGGCTGCAAGGCAAGGAGCGGGCCGACGCCCGGTTCCTCCTGGGCCTTTGCCAGGTGGAACGGAAACAGTTCGCGGCGGCGGCCGACACCTTCGCTGGCGTGTTGCGCGATGAGCCGGCTTACCCGGATGCCGATAAGGTCCTGTACCAGTGGGCCTGGGCCCTGAACCTCCAGGGCCGGGACGACGAAGCCGCCCAGCGCTTCGGCAAGCTGGCCGCCGAGTATCGGCAAAGCCCCCTGGCCTCCGAAGCCCAGTACCACGTGGGCGAGCGGGCTTATGCGGCCAAGGATTACGCGGCAGCCGCCGTGGCGTACTACGCAGTGGTCGTAAAGGAAGACGGTAGGCCCCTGGGCGAAAAGGCGGTGCATAAACTCGCCTGGTGCTATTACCATCAGGAGAACTATGCCGACGCCCAGAAGACGTTCGCCTACCAGCGACAGCGATACCGGACCGGCCCGCTGGCGCGCGATGCCGCCTTCATGGAGGCCGAATGCCTCTTCAAGCTGTCCCGCTTCGCCGAGGCGCTGAAGGCTTACGAAGCCCTGCCGGCCCTGGAAAACCGGGAGTTCCAGGCCCTGGCCCTGCTTCACGCTGGCCAGGCCGCAGGGCAACTCAAACAGTGGGAAACGGCTGTCGGGCACCTGGCGAGCGGGGCGGCCAGGTTCGCCGATTCCCCCTGGGCCCCCGAGATCCTCTACGAGTTGGGCTGGGCCCAACAGAATCTGGGACGGCTCGCCGATGCTTTGGCCTCCTACCAGCGGGCCATCGCTGCCACGGATAAAGTCGGCCGGGCCGGCAGCGAGATCGCCGCCCGCGCTCAATTCATGATCGGCGAGGTCCAGTTCCAGAACAAGGACCATGCCGAGGCGGTGAAGAGTTTCTTCAAGGTCGCCTACGGCTACAGCCATCCCCGCTGGCAGGCCGAAGCCACCTATGAGGCCGCTCGGTGCTTCGAGGTGCTCGACAAGAGAAGCCAGGCGATCAAGCTGTACCGCGAACTGGTGGAAAAGTATCCGCAAAGCGACAGGGTCCCCCTGGCCCGAGAGCGTCTGGCGGCGCTGGGGAAGTGACCTTTGTGCACGGGGCTTGGGGAAAAACACGAGGCACGATCATGATGCCAACAGATCGCTTCGTTCGACGGCGCAGGGGGGCCGCTTGGGGTGCCGGCCTTGGGCGGCAACTGGGCGTGCTCCTTGGGCTTGCCGTCGCGCTGGGGGCCTTGGGCCCTTGGCGGTCGGCCGAGGTCCAGGCGCAAGCGCCGGCTTTGCCCGGTCCTGCGCCGGCTGGGGATGCCGCTGTGCCCAACGAAGGCCCGGCGGCGCGGCCCCCTTTGGCCGAGTCAGCCCCGCAAGACCCCCTTTCCGAGGCCGAACGCCGGGCCCGGGAAGCCTTGCGAACCCCGGAGCCTAAACCGCCCGAAGAGTCTGCCGGCACGCTGCCCCAAGCGGCCGAAACCCGGCTCGATTACCTGAAACTGACCTATCAGGGCGGGCCGCTGATGATCCCCATCTTCCTGTTCTCGGTGCTGGTGGTGACGCTCGGATTTGAGCGGGCGATTGCCCTCCGCCGCGGGGCCATTCTTCCGCCTGCGCTGGTCCAGGCCCTCAAAGGCCAGTGCCATCCCGAGCGGGGCTTGGACCCGCGCGAGGCCTATCGGTTCTGCGTCCGGTTCCCCTCGGCGGCAGCGACGGCCATTCGCGCCATGCTCCTGAAGGCCGACCGGCCCCTGGTCGAAATGGAACAAGCCGGGCGCGAGGCCGCCGAGCGCGAGGCCGACCGCCTGGCCGGCGGCAACCGCTGGCTGGCGCTCTCGGCCCAGGTGGCGCCCATGCTGGGCCTGCTGGGCACGGTGCAGGGGATGATTCTGGCGTTTTTCAAGATCTCGACCTTGCCGCCGGGCGTAAGCCGCGCCCAGGAACTGGCCGCAAGCATCTACATGGCGTTGGTGACCACGTTTGCCGGGCTGTGCGTGGCGATTCCGGCCGCCTTTTTGGGGCACCTGTATGGCGGCCGGTTGCTCCGGCGGTTTCGCGACGTGGACGAGGTACTGTCGATCGTGGCCGTGAACCTGGAGCGCTGGCAGCGCCGGCTGCGGACCAGCAAAGAGCCGCCGGTTCTGGCCGCGGGAGGTTCGGGGGCTTCGCCGCCCGCGGCCGGGGCGGTGTGGCCGGCAGCCCCCGCCGGGCAAGCCGGTCCCCCCGAACCGCCCCCCGTGGTCAGCCCTGACGGCGGAAAACTGCCATCGGCCGACGCCGTGCGAAGCGGTTAGCCGACGCCGTGCGAAGCGGTTAGCCGACGCCGTGCGAAGCGACTAGCCTCCGCCCGCTGGCTCGGCCTTTACCGAACCACCCCCATCCTGCAAAGCGGCGCGGGGCCTTCGGGCCTCGCCCCCGACCGCCGGCACAAGGGGATTCCCATGCGTGTAGCCCTTGGCGAAAAATCGCGTGTAACGCTTGGCGAAAAATCGGCCGTCGAATCGATCCCCATGACACCACTGATCGATGTGGTGTTCCTGCTGCTGATCTTCTTTCTGGTCACCGCCTCGCTTTCGGAGGAAGAAGAGCGGCAGATGGACGTGCAGCTTCCGACTGCCAGCGAAGCCATGCCCCTGGTGGCCCGGCCCCGGGAAATCGTGATCAACATCACGGCCGAGGGGACGTACATCACCGGCGGCCAGACCGTGGACCTGCCGCGACTGGAAGGCATGTTGCGGGCAGCCGCGGTGAACAATCCCGGCCGGGCCAGCGCCCTGGTGCGGGCCGATCGACGCTGCCCCTGGCAGTTCGTGGTGGCAGCCATCAACGCCTGCGTCAAAGCCAAAGTGCGCTACAAGGCCACGGTGCTGGCGGGCCCGCCGGCCCAAGGAGAGTGAGATGGCTGAGGCGACACGTGCCAGGCGCCCAGGCGCTGCACGCGCCGAGATGCCCGCCCCTTTATGGCCCATCTACATGGCCATCGGACTGTTGGTCGGCTCGACGTTCGGCGTGGTGGCCGCCACAGCCCCCTTTCCCGATCCGCAACCCCTGTGGAAGGCCCGGCAGTGGTGGGCGTTGGTGGAAAGCGGCTGGGGGCAGTCGGCCCTGGTGGGCATGCTGGCGGTGTTGTTGCTTGCGGCAGCGGCCATCCTTCGCCGCGCGGCCGTGCGCCGTCTGCAGCTCTGTCTTATCCTGAGTCTGGTGTTCCACCTGTGGCTGGCCGTCTTCCTGCATACCCAGCACCTGCACGTATGGCTGGTGGCCCGCGAACAGGAACTCCCATCCCTGGATGAGAGTTCGCTGGAGCGGTTCCCCGACTATCATTGGGAAGCGCTGGAAGAACCCGAGCGGATGGAAGAGTTCGAGCGTCCGGTGCCGGCCGAGCCGCAGGCACCGTCCCCGCTGTCGCCGCCGAAGCCTCCGGCGCAGCCCCCCCCGCGCTGGCAACCAAAACCGCTGGAGCCGATCGAGCCAACCGACCAGACCCTCCCCGAGTCTCCCACACCGAAGCGCGTGGAACTGCCGCCGCCGGACCAGGCCTTGTTGCCGCCGACGGTGCCGGTGGCACGCCAGGACTTGCAGGTCAGGGTGGAGCGTTCGGAAACGGTCCGGTTTTCCCGAGTGCGGCCGGGGGGAACCGCCCGACCGCCCGAGCCTGGCGAGGCCGCGCGTGCCGTTCGGCAGGTGCCGGAGGGGGGGCCGGGGCGGCCTGCCGCGGAGCCAGACCTCGGGCCGGAAACAGCCATTTTGGCTGCCGAATTGGCCCTGCAGCGCGCCCAGCCGCGGCCTTCGCCGGAGCCGGTGGCCGGCCAGGCCGCGCTGCGGCGCGCGGTGACAGCCGGGCCCGAGCCCATGGCGGCCGACCTCGCGGCGCCTGAGACTCCCCCAGCCAGCGCAGCGGCCCCCTTGGCTTCCCTCGATGCGCCGCCTGTAGCAGCCCCTGCGCGTGCAGGAGTCGGCCCGACGGCCGCGACCGCAGCCGAACCCCAAACGCCCTGGAACGCCTTGCCCGCTCCGCGCCCGGCCTCCCCTCGGCGGCTCGATGCCGACCTGGCCATCGAAACGGTCGCCGCGCCAAACGCCTTGCGGCGCATGGCGTCCCCCTCGGTGGCCCCTCTCGTCCTTCATCCGGCTGCGGAAGCGACCATCGCCCCCAGCGCCCGGCCGGCACCTCCCCCAGGGGCTTCGGTTGACGCCGCCGCCCAGCCAGCAAGTCTCGGCGTGGAGCGGCAGGCGACCGTAGCGCCCAGCATGGCAACATTCGGCCGGCCCAGCGACCTGCCAGGGAACGATTCCTTGCACGGCATTCTCCCCCCAAACACCGCGCGAGGGCCGCGCCGCACGGCTTGGCCGCCACAGGACTTGACCTCAAGCGGGGCTGGAACGTCAGGCGGTGCCGGTGTTCCTGACGGGAGTGCTGCGTTGTTGCGCCGGTCGGCCCTCGCGACTGCGCTGCCGGGCACCACGGTGGACGAGCCCCAACGCCCTGTGCCCGGCACGGCCAGCACAAAAACCGGTCCTTCGCAGCCGGAAACCGCCGATGCGCCAGGGCAACCTGCCGGCCAAGGGGGCGTGGGTGGGACAATGGCCGGGCCAAGCCGCCAGGGAGTCGGCCCCGGACGATTCGCCTTGCCGTTGCCGGTGGCCGGGTCGGGTCCGGCTGCAAGCAAGGCCGATTCGGGGGCTGGGGCCCTGCCACCTGGAGCGGTCGGTCTGCGCATGCGGCGCGAGGGGGCGCAAGCGGCTCCGCTTGTCGAGGAGCCGGCCGGCCGGCCTTCCTTGCCTCGCAGTCCGGCCGTCCTCAGCCTCGAGGGCAAGCTCCGCGACGAGCCCAAGCCGGCCTTCCAGGCCCGGCAACCCGGCCAGCGTGCTGCCCGGGCCCGGGCCTACGGCACCCAGCAATGGGAGCAAGCGGTCGAACGAGGCATCGAGTTCCTGGTGCGGCACCAGTTTCCCGACGGACACTGGTCGCTGGATCGCTCGCCCCACGACGCCCAACCCGGCTATGCCGAGGCCGCCTGGGGCGAAATGCATGGCGATACGGCGGCCACGGGGCTGGCCCTGTTGGCCCTCTTGGGCGCAGGGTACACGCACTTGGAGGGCAAGTACCGGGAGCCCGTCTGGCGCGGTCTGGAATGGCTGATCCGCAATCAGCGCCCGGACGGGTGCCTGTTCACTCCGCAAACCGACCGCACGCGGTTCGCCCAGTTCTACGGACACGGCATGGCCGCCATCGCGCTGTGCGAGGCGTATGGGATGACCGGCGATCGGCAACTTCGCGGGCCGGCCCAGCAAGCCGTGAACTTCATCCTCGCCTCCCAACACCCTGAGCTGGGCGGATGGCGCTATGTCCCGCAACTGGAATCCGATACCTCGGTCTCGGGCTGGATGCTCATGGCGCTGAAAAGCGCCCAGATGGCCGGCCTGGAGGTGCCGGCCGAGGCCCTGGCCAAAGTCTCGCGGTGGCTCGATCTGGCCCAGGCGGCCGGCGGCGCCCAGTACCGTTACAACCCCTATGCGGCCGACACGCCCCAGCAGCGCCAAGGGCGCCGGCCCAATCTGGCCATGACCGCCGAAGGCCTCCTGATGCGGATGTATCTGGGCTGGCCGCAAAACCATCCCCCCCTGGTCGAAGGCGCTCGCTTCCTCCAGACCAACCTCCCGGCCCTGGGCACCGCCGCCCAACCCACGCGCGACAGCTATTATTGGTACTATGCCACCCAGGTCATGTTCCAGATGCAAGGCGAGTTCTGGACGGCCTGGTACCGGCGCCTGGGGCCGCTGTTGGCCGAGAGCCAGGTTCTGACAGGCCCCCTGGCCGGAAGCTGGCACCCGCAGCAACCCGTGCCAGACCGTTGGGCCAGGGAGGGGGGACGCCTGTACGTAACCACGCTCAACTTGCTCATGCTGGAAGTTCCCTACCGCTATCTGCCGCTGTACGGCGAGTTGCTCCGATAGGCCCAGCCCCAAGCCGCCTGGCCAGGGGGGCCCATCGCTCCTTCGTCGCGCCGCCTCGTACATCGAGGTGGGGCCCAGCCCCAAGCCGCCTGGCCAGGGGGGCCCATCGCTCCTTCGTCGCGCCGCCTCGTACATCGAGGCGGGGCCCGGCCCCAAGCCGCCTGGCCAGGGGGGCCCATCGCTCCTT
>FWWM01009196.1_pt1 | contig 18397 bp, 13 predicted proteins | sample 2228351 | NCBI WGS metagenome assembly FWWM01 (sample SAMEA103939774, study PRJEB20133) | metagenome
CAATGTCGAAGTGAACCCACGGTATCCCGTCCGCAACAAACTCCTTGAGAAACAGCGCAGCGGTAATCGTGCCGCCCGAACCGGGCTTGCCGATGTGCTTCAAGTCGGCCACCTTGCTCTTGAGCTGAGTCTTGTATCGGTCGGGCAGGGGCAGTTGCCAGAAAAACTCGCCCTGTTCCCGTCCCAACCGAACCAAACGATCAATCGTCTTCTGATCAGTGCCGAGCAGTGCCGAGTACTCATCGCCGAGTGCGACAACACACGCCCCGGTAAGAGTCGCCACATCAATCATCAAGTCCGGCTTCAACGTCGAGCCGTAGGCGAGACAATCGGCCAGCAGGTGTCGTCCTTCGGCATCGGTCGAGATGACCTCGGCGGTCTTGCCGTTGTAGTGGCGGATTATGTCGCCCGGCTTCTGCGCACCGCCGCCGGGCATGTTCTCGGCCAGCGGCGCGAAACCGTGGACCGTCACCGGCAGGTCGGTCGAACCGAGCCACTTAAAAAGACCGAACACCGAAGCCGCACCGGCCATGTCGTCTTTCCGCCCGAGTCGAAGGTAATGCCCTTGCCGATGACGACCACCGTCTTCTTCGACTTACCGGTCGGCGTGTAAGTCAGATGCACGAGGCAGGGCGGCTGATGCGACCCGGCGCCGACGCGCAGAATCCCGCCCATGCCGAGCCGCTCCAGCTCGTCCTTGTGTATCACCTTGACGGCGATGCGCCCCTTTCGTGCCAACGTTTGAGCAATCTCGCCCATCTTCTCGGGCGGCTTCAGACTGGACGGCTCATTGACAAGGTCGCGCGTGAAGCAGACCGCTTCGGCCAAAACCGCCGCCTCGTCCGCGGCGCGCTTCAGCGCTGCCGGAACCGGCCGGTTACCAACGACTACCAGCACCAGCTCGGCGGCCGGCTTGGGGTCGTCCGGCTTGGGCGTCAGGTGGCGAGTGAAGCGATAGCTCCCCAGAATCGCACCTTCGACCGCGGCCGAAACCAACTCCGCCGGAGCGAATCGTCCCGCCCGTCCCTCGGGCATGAGCAGCCCGACCGTTTCCGCACCAATCTCCTCGGCGCGCTTCAACGCCTTGGCCGCGGCGACTCGAATCGTGTCAAGCTCGGCCTCTTGGCGCTTGCCCAAGCCGGAGAGTATCAGCTTGCCTGTCCCGGCTGCACTGCGCATCAGTATCGTCTTCTTCGTCTGGCCGGAGAACCGCTCCTCGGCGGCAACTCGGACGAATTCGGCTCCCTCATCCCGAGTCATGCCGATCGGCGTCTTGTCGCCTTCGAACATGAAGGCAGCCAGCACCCGTCCGGTCCAGGACTTGCGGGTCATCAGCGTTATCTTCACGTTGTCTCCTTTGTACTTGGGATTGTCGGAATCTGAATCTTATGGCCCCACCACCGTCGGTCAACCCGCGCCGCGCTCGGGTAAGTACCGATCAAGCCCGGCCACGCTACTCGATCCAATCAACATCATCGAGACCCAAGTCAGCTCGGGTGACGTTGCCCATCACAACCATAACATAGCTGCCCGGCCGCAGGTGGTCACGCGCTGCCTGAGCCAAATCCTCGACTGTCAGTGCCTCGACTCTGGACGGAAACTTCTCCAGCCAGTCCGTACCGAGGCCGTAGAGCTCGGCGGTCGCGGCCTGATACGCCTTACCTTGACTTGAACTGTAAGTAAGCGGAAAACTGCCGGTGTAGTAGTTGCGAGCCTTCTCTGCTTCCTGCCGGTTCGGGCCGTGTTCGTGCATCAGGCTTATCTCCTGAAACATCTTTCCGATCGCCTCCCTGGGACGCGTGGTCTGGACCGAGGCACGGAATGCGCCCTGCAGCCGCTGCCGGTCAAAGTAGCAGCGGACGTCATAGGCAAGCCCGGCCTGCTCGCGCACGGCGCTGCCCAGCCGGGACGACATCGCGCTGCCGCCAAGAACATAGGCCATCAGCCGGGTTGCGAGCATGTCCGGGTCGGAAATCCGCGTGCCCGGATGCCCGAATACGACATAGGTCTGGTTCATGTCCGGCCGGGTGATGAGCTTCACCTGCGGCCGTGGCGGGAAAGTAAGCTCGGGCACAGCCGCTACCGGCACGGAACCAGCCCGCCAGCCACCGAACCGAGCCTGCACCCGCTCGAGCAGGTCGGCACGGCGCACGTCGCCGACCACGACCAGAAAGCAGTTATTCGGCCGGAAGAACGTCGCGTGGTATTGAACGATGTCGTTGCGCGTCACAAGCCGCAACGTGATAGTATCGCCGGTCGGCTGGTTCGCATAGGGATGGCGGCCAAAGAGCAGGCGATTGAACTCGTATCCGACCAGGTATGCCGGCATGTCAAGTCGCGAGCTGACTGCGGAAAGGTTCTGCGTACGGGCGAGTTCAAGCTCCTTTGGGTCAAATGCCGGGTTGAGCACCGCATCGGCAACAAGGTCAAGGGCGACGTCCAAATGGTCGGACAATGCTCGGATACCGACCATGGAATGGTCCTGGTCCGCGCTACCCGAGAAAGAAGCCCCCAAAAACTCCACAACGCTGGTGACTGAGTCGCCCGACATTGTCTTCGTGCCGCGCGTCAGCAGATAGGCAGTCAGGTTGGCCGTGCCCCCCTTGCCTTCCGGGTCTACCGCCGACCCGGCCCGACAGACCAAGTCTAGCCGGACCGTCTGCAACCGGGAATCTTCATAGGTAAGCACGATGAGCCCGTTAGGCAGAGAATCACGGTACAGCGGCAGCGACCAAGCCGAACTCAGGCTGCCAAACAACGAGACCAAAGCGATAGCCGAGTGTCTCATCGAGCCTCCCCTACTTCGGCCAACAACAAGCCGACCGTGCGACGGTCCGGCCTCAGATGCTCCCGGCAGAAGTCGCGCACCTGTTCTCGTGTCACCGCACTGATGCGACTGGGATAGTCTCGGAACGACCGCCAGCTACCCGAGGTGATTTGGCTCGTGGCAAGGAAGTAAGCCATATCCGAGATGTCATCCCGCTCAAACATGCTCGCGGCGATGACAACGTTACGAATCCGCTGAAGCTCCCGCTCGGAAACCGACTCTTTGCCCATGCGCGCCAGCTCTTCTTCAACGACCTGCTCGATGCGGGGAATGGCCTCCTCTGACACCGGCTGGATTGAAATGCGGACAAGGCCCGGGTCGCGCTCGGACGAGCCGCCGCACCAAACCGACGTGGCAAGACCAAGCTCAGTCACCAACCGACGGTAGAGTCTTGAGCTGCGCCCGCTGCCGAGGATTCCGGCCGCCACCTCAGCGGCATACCAGGCTGAGTCGCGGATACCGGGCGAGTGGAACCCGACGAGCATCCTCGGCACCGACACCCGACGCCTAACAGTAACCCGGCGCTCGCCGGTCTGCGGCGGCTCCAAGTCGTAGTAGTCGGCTCGCGCGACCGGCACGCCCTTAATTCGGCCGAAGTACTGCTCGGCCTTTGCCCGGACCTCTTCCGGCCGGACATCACCGCTCACGACCAAGAGCGCGTTGGCCGGGTTGTAGTGGCGCCGGTACCAGTCGCGCACCGCCTCGACCGTAAACCGGCGGACATCGTCCGACCAACCGATGGTCGGGTTGCGCTGCGGATTGGCAAGAAATGCGGTCGCCTCAAACGCCTCCCAGAGTGCCGACGTCGGCCGATTGTCGCCGAGCCTCCGTTCCTCGGCGACAACCTGATGCTCGCTGGCAAACTCCGAGTCGGGGAAAACACACCGCGCCATCCGCGCGGCCTCCAGTTTCAGCCCCAGTTCCCACCGGTCCCGGGCGAAGTTCTCGTAGTAGCCGGTGTAGTAGGTCGAAGTGAAGCCGTTGTTGTTACCGCCGGCCGAATCAACAATTCGGTCAAAATCCCCGGGCCGGTAGATGTCGGTTCGCTTGAACGTCATGTGCTCAAGCATGTGCGAGATGCCGGTCAGACCAATCGGTTCGTCATAAGAGCCGACCCGGTAGTACACATTGACCGAAACGACCGGAGCCGAGGAGTCAACGTAGACAATCACCTCAAGTCCGTTCCTCAAAGTGAACTCCGTAACCCGAGCCTCGAGGTCTTCTGCCATGTCTATCGCCCGAAGCCGGCCTGCGGCGAACGCCAGCAGGAACGCCGTCATCAATAGTCTGTGAAAGGAGTGCCTCACCGCCGGCTACCTGACAACCACAACCCGCGAGCGGGCCCGGGCACGTCCGAGACCGTTCGGCTCAACTCGCTCAATGAAGTAAACCCCGGCCGCGAGCCGCGCGACGTCGTTAGCCCCAGACCGAAGCGTGAGAAGCCGCCGGCCGGCAGCATCAAGCAGAACTGCACAAGGCCGCGTGTCTCTGTCTTCTCCCTTTATGCCGGAAGACCGCAAGTAGAGGACACCCCGCACTATGCTCGATCCGGCCCAAACCTGCCTCTCCCCTGCCGGTCCTCGACCCTCGGCTAGGCCCGTGAAGTTCACCCCCTCGACCGCATCAAGGTAGAAAGTCCCGGAAGCGGTCAGTCGAACAAACCGCACACTATCCAAACCGACCGCGCCCAGGTCAAAGCCGGTCTGGGCGCTGTTGGCCGTGCCGATGTTCGTCCACGATCCCTGCCATGAATTCGCACCCTGAACACTCGCCGTCCCGGTGCCGGAAGACCGGTAAACCACCAAGTCGTTCCCCGGACCGTTACAGACCGGCCGGCCCATGTCGAGACAGATGGTCTTGGCGTTGTCGAGCTGAAACGAAACGCCGTCGCTCGGCCCCAGCGTTCGAACCGGATAGGTGCGGTTGCTGGTCGAGTTGACGTAACTGCACCAGACCAACCGATGGGCGAACAGCGGCGCGGTCTCGTCTGGTGTCATCCGGACCTCAAACGTAACCGACGAGTCACCGGAATTGGGCACGACAACTCCGGTAATGGTCGTGTCTAGATACCCGGGCGCGCGCAACGTCACCGAGTAAGTCCCGGGCAGGTAAAACCGGTGGAAGTCGCCCAACTCAGGATGGTTGTAGCTCGGCCAGTTTGCCGGGTGAACCCAGACTTGGCAGTGAACCGGCAGTCCGGTTGTGGCATCGGTCACGACGCCGTGGATTCCCTGACCCGCGCGATGGAAAAACTCCAGCATCGCCGGTCGGTTTCGGTTGAACGTCGGATCAATCTCCGAAGCCGGTGGTGTCTTCTGCATATGCACCTCGATTGACCAGCCCATCATACCGTAACCATAGTCGAAATCCTTAGTCGAGCCGTTGATTGGATACATCCCCTGATAGCCCTGACCGTACTCGTAACCTGTGGGCACATTGTAGCGCTGCGAAAGAAAATTGATGAGACGCCGCTCTGGTATCGAGTCGGGCGAGTAGCTCCACGGAAACGAGATGTACTCTGTACCGGCATGGAATGAGACGAACATCACCATCGGATTGCGCCAGATATGGGCCAGCACAGCCCGGTTCTCAGGCTCGCTGAAAGCCGACGCGCCCTGGCCCGACTCACCGCCCCACATCCAACCCCAATTCCGGTTCAAATCAACGTTGTTACCATTGTAGCGACGGGCTGCAACGTAGCCGTCGGGATTGTACATCGGCAGCAGCCAGATTTCGCGGGTGTTCACCAATCGAGTCACCAGCGTGTCGGTTCCATAGTTGTTGAGCAGATACTTGGCCATTTCAAAGGCAACGGCCCAGGCGATCTTCTCATCGCCGTGAATCGCCCCTTCGAAATGAACCGCGGGCTCGTTCTCATGGACACTCGGATTGTCCGAGAACTTCAGCGCCAGCAGCAGCCGGCCGCCGAACGAGGTTCCCAATGTCTCCAAACGACAGATGCCCGGATTATTCGCCGCAATCGCCTGCATGCTGTCAACAAAACCGTCATAAGTGAGATACTGCCCGAACTCGATGCCGGCCTTGAAGTTTGCCTCATAGAGGTCGCTCACTCCCGGCACGACCGGCTCGACGGCGAAACCGGCGTCCCGAAGCGACGCCTGCACCTGCTCAGTCGCCTCGGCGATGACGCCTTCGGCGCTGACATAATCAACCAACGCCCCGGCCGCCTCGACCGCGCGCACATCAGCACGACTTGCGCTTCGAACCAAAACCAAGTCACGCGCCTCTTTGGCCAAAACCGCGCCTGCCAGCATCAACCAGCCGACAACCAGCCTCAACATTGTTACTCCTTTCTGCAACTGCGCTGACACTCGGATGGAAATCCGGGACTGTCCCTTTAGTCTGTGCGGAGCATGGGACTGTCCCAGGATTTCACTGGCCGCAAGACCACCTCTGCCGTCCCGCCCCGACTACTTGCCGAGCAGATCGTCAAGCTTCCGCAGCAACTGCTCCCGTGTCAGCAGCTTGGTGAGATAGGCATCGGCGCCCGCGGCCATCGCCTTGTCCAGATTCTCCCAGTCGTCCTGCGCGGTCAGCATGATAACCGGTGATTGGAACGTCCTATCGGCCTTAAGCGCGGCCAGAACCTGATGCCCGCTCATCCCCGGCATTTCCACGTCGAGCAGAACCGCATCCGGCGGGTCGGACTTGACCAAGTCAAGCGCGGCCTGCCCATTGCCGGCCTCGCTCACCCTGTGCCCCGCAGGCTGAAGCAGCCTCTTCACCAACAGCCTGATACCGGGCTCGTCATCTACTACCAGGATATGTTTGGGACTCATGGCTGAAAGTGTAGGCAGCGAACCCGGCCCAGTCAAGCCGGCCGGTCATCCCGGAACTGACATTGGCCTGCGAACCTCGCGCCGAACACGGAAGGCTTGGCGCCTATTGAAACCTCGTCCGGCTGCCTGGACCTTGTGAGTGCTATAGGATTAACGCAGTGCTGAGAGTGCTAGTTGACAATAAGGCTGTCTCGCCTTCAAATGGTAGTGAAATAATGTCCGAAATGGTCTACCATCGAAAGGAGACAGCCATGACCGTTACCAGCCTAATCCAGAGGCGCTCGACAATCAAGTCCGACACCCTCGTTGTTGGAGTCGATGTCGCCAAGTTCAACCATGTCGCCCGCGCCATCCTGCCCGGTGGCTCGATAAGCCAGCCATTCGGCTTCCCCAACAGCCGGGAGGGGTTTCAGTCCCTGTCGGATGTGATCAAGACCTGGAAACCGACCCCGACCTCAGCCGTTGTCGTCGGGGTAGAGTCGACCGGCGTCTACTGGATCAACCTTGCCCGCTGGCTGACAGACCAAGGCTACCGGGTAGTCCAAGTCAGCGGTCTGTATGTTCATCGCGCCAAGGAACTGACCGACAACAGTCGCGGGACGAATGACGGCAAAGACGCCTTCCTGATTGCCGACCTTGTTGCCCAGGGGAAGTACCTGGGCTTTGTCCAGCCTGCCGGTGTGCTGGCCGACCTGCGCCAGTTGGTCGGGTTGCGGCAGCGGCTGGTGCAGGAACGTGCTGCCCGGTACAATCTGCTGCACCAGTCGGTGGATCTGCTCTTCCCGGAGTTTGCCACTGTTTTCCGGGGCGTGACCGGGTTCAGTGCACGAAAGGTGCTGTGGCGCTTTCCGACTCCGGCCGCCGTCCTGGTAAATCCACCGAACGAGATGCGTCGGCTGCTTGCCGAGGACGGTCGGGTCCGGGCGAGCGTCGCCAAACTGGCCCGGCTGCAGAATGCGGCCCGGCAGTCGATTGGTACGGATGAAGGCGCCGCCGGCCTGGAATACGCCCTCAAAGATACCCTGCTGGAACTGGATTCGCTCGATGCCCGGGTCAAACAGGTGGAAGCGGAGATTGACCGACTGCTGGCGCAGGCAGACGAGACGCCGATTCTTACCAGCCTGGTTGGACGGATGACGGCCGCCGTCATCCTGAGTGAGACCGGCGGGGTCAGGCAGTACCGCTGTGCCGCGGCGTTGTTGAAGCTCGCCGGGCTTGACCTGTACCAGATCAGCTCGGGGCAGTATCGCGGCGACCGGCACATCTCGCAGATGGGCCGGCCGTTGCTGCGGCAGGCGCTGTACCTTGCCGCCCTGCAGCACACTCACCCGGGAATGCCGTTGTATCCGCACTATACCGAGTTGCTCCGGCGAGGGAAGCCGAAGCCGGTCGCGCTGATCGCGGTGTGTTGTCGGCTGGTACGATTGCTCTATGCCTTGGTCCGGGACGGGCGCTGCTACAGCGCGCAGCCTCCGGAACACAGACTGCAGACTCAGACGGCATGAGATGGGTTTTCGCCAGTGGGGCAGTCATGAACGAAGAGACTACGGGCCGCTTCGGGTACGAGGCGGGGCCGCGATTTTGTGAGCATTGATGCCCCACTGCTCGCGTTCTGAATGAAGCACTGCACTGAGACCCGCGCTGGGTAGCTCTGGAAGTACCTGTGCATGAAGCGAGTGACCGAAAGTGGGGGTACCCACTGGCGAACCTGAACGAACCGTCGTCGGAGCGAAGAGCAGCCGTCGCCGCCCCGGGCCGGGCCAGCGGCGGCAGACAATCCCAATGAGAGCGAGGTAGCTAACGCACGGCTTGACTGCTATACCTGAGCTTCGTGGTTTCAATCCGATTCGCAGGGAGGACAGGACTTGTTGACACTCGCATCCTAAGGACTAGACTTTCTCATCAACGTCACAAAGGGAGGCTTTAAGGACCGCGTGTTCGTGAGAGTTCTTGTCGCCGCGCTGGTCTTGGTCGTAAGTGGCGCGTCTGCGCTGGAGTGGACGCAGCTTCAACCTTCGCCACGCTGCGCAGCAAAAGCCGCAGTTGATAGCGCAAACCGTAGGGCGATACTATTCGGTGGCACGACCGTGTACGCCAATGGCGCGTACCTGAACGACGTCTGGGAGCTTGCTTTCAACAATGTCGGCAACTGCGTCTGGCGACGCCTGAACCCGGGCGGAACGCCGCCCGTCGGTCGCGCCGACCACGTGATGGTGTACGACCCGAACAGCCGGCGAATGGTCGTCTTCGGCGGGTCGCCCCAGCGCTACGTTCACATCAATGACGTCTGGGTTCTCACCATGTCGAGAGGTACCGAATCCTGGCAGCAGGTCAACCCTACCGGGGCTTTGCCCGGCGGCCGCGGCTACGCCTATGGCATCTTCCATCCCGGACGACGTTCGCTCATCCTGTTTGAAGGATACTCGACCAGTACGTTGTACAACGATGTTTGGGAGCTCGTGCTCGACACCATGGTCTGGCGTCAGATTTCTGTCACCGGTGCTCGTCCGTCGGCCCGTTATGACGGCGCCGCAGCACTTGACGTTGCGAACAACCGAATGCTCGTATTCGGCGGCCGCACTGCGAGCAGCTTTGTCAACGAACTGTGGGCATTGGACCTGACTCCGGGGCAAGAGACCTGGACCCAGCTCAGTCAGAACGGCACTGTCCCCTCAGTCCGGGCCGGGTTCGCCTGGGCGGCCTCGCCTGACGGCGGCAGCGTCCTCCTCTGTGCTGGCTGGAACGGAGACTATCGGCTGAACGACCTGTATCGACTCGACGTACCAACTCTGACCTGGACCGCTCTCTGTCCGACCGGCGAGTTACCTTACGAGCGCAGAAACTGCCTTGGTTTCGCCGACTGGACCGGCGGTAACTTCTTCATCTTCGGCGGCGAGGGCGATGCCGGATACCTGAGCGACACTCACTTCGCAGACTGCGCCCTGCTCGGCGTGAGCGAGTGGACAAACACTGCACAGCGACCAGGCATCTTGCTGCACGTGGCAACGATTGCCGCAGGAACTGCCAGATTCCGCTGCCTGGTTTCGGCGCCGCTCCGCCTGAAGGTAGACGTCGTGGACGCGACCGGCAGGATGGTACGGGAGCTATTCTCGGGCCAAGCCGAACCACCGGGTCTGTGGCTGGTCTGGGACGGCCGGGACGGTTCGGGTGTCCGCATCACTGAAGGCAGCTACTACTGCCGGGTTGAATCGGACAACACGGTGGTGGCCGAGAAGTTCGCCCTTGTACGCTAGTCCGGGCCGGACCCAGACGCGGGCCGCGGCAGCTCGTAGACCGTCAGGGGCAGGCCGCGCGGGAAGTAACGACGGAGGACCGTGGCCCGCGCCATCAGGTCGGGATACTGCCGACTGAACAGGTTGATGTCAAGACCGTTCTCCGGTGAGACCATATGGGTGACGCCGAAGCGATTGACCGGGTCGTCGGTGTTGGCCCAGTCGGTAATACAGACTGCCCGCTTGCGTGAGTTCACAAGCAACGCGGGCGCCCAACTCCCGGCCAGAACCGCGTTGTCAGGAAGTGCCCGGTCAATGTCGTGCGCGTAGGCGACCATGTCGTGGGTGCGGTTGCCGAACCAGGCGAAGTACTGAGTCAGGTCGAGACGCAGACTGAGCGCAAGGAGCAGGAGAGCCAGAACCGCACGCAAGGTAACCGGCCGTAAGGTGATGCCGTCTCGGACCAGCCGTGTGATACCGTAGCCGGCAAGACCAACGATGGCGGCGGACGCGATCGTCTTGACGAGCAAACCGCCGGACGACTGTGCCCGAAGCGTGTTCTCGAGTCCGCCAGCGTGAATGACGAGCTGGCCCACAGGAATCATGAGCCACACCGAATACAGTGCGGCCTTGGCCGGATTCGGCTGAGTTGCGGGCAATAGGGTGCCCTTTTCGAGCAGACGGGATAACCCGACAGCAAAGCCTGCCACCAGCACCGGGATGAGCACAAGTTCATAGCGGTCCGGACGGTAGTTCATGTAGCCCAGCATCAGAAAGCTCGTTACAAACCACAGCCCCAAGAAGCGCACGGACGGCTTGTGTACCAGCCCGGGCAGGACCAGCATACCGAGCAGTGCAGTCCAGGCGACACGGGGCGCGAGCCGGGACTTGGCACCAATGGTCAGCGTGTTGAACAGATACGCGACCGCATCTTGAGGATGACCGGCCGGCGACTCGAACGAGTGGCGAAGAACGTACCGCACGTACTCACTCCGATGAGGCAGAAAGACCAGACCGAGCCAAATCGCGACCGCAACCGCGGCACCGAGGAACCACGGCAGTATTCCCCGAACAAGAATGCAACGACGTGACTCGTCGGTGCGGGATGCCAGGAGTTCCCACAAGAAAACCATCAGCAACGCCGGCAGCACGAATCCGGCCGATGCCTTGACCAGTAGAACCGTGGAGACTGCACACAGACCACACCAGAACATCTGCCAGGGACGCTCCAGTCCGCGCACGTAGAACAGCCCAGCCAAGAGCAGGAAGAGAATCTGTACTGATTCGACCAGTCCCAGACGCCCGTACATGACCAGCGGAAATGAAACAGCCAGTCCGAGCGCAGACAGAAGACCGGCCAGCGGGCCGAAATCGCGGCGCACCAGGTGGTAGATGACCGGCACAGCACAAACCCCAGCCAGAAGCGAAATGAGTTTGACCTGGACAAACCCCATGCCGAAGAGCCTGAAGACTAACAGAGTTAGCAGATTGACTAGTGGGTAAACAACGAAGGGGAAAAAGTCGTCAACCTTCCAGGCGCCGTACAGGAGCATGTTTCGGGCCGAATACGTGTTGTAGGTTTCGTCGGTGAATGGGCCGAGGCTCCAGCTCAAATCGGGCGGCGGGTCGGCACGCAGGTCAGCGGCACGCAGGGCCAGAGCGACCAGCACAAGGACGATGAGAATCAGCCATTGCCAGCGTTCCACCAACCGCAACAGGGTAATCGGGACTGCTGGTGTCTCGGGTTTCCTCTGCCCGGGTTTCACGTGGCCCTAACTGGTCCAGCGACCGAGTTCTTCCTGAGCTTTACGCAGAGTCTGGGCCTGCTCAGCGAGAAGAGCGTCAACTGCGGCCCGACGACGGGCGAGTTCCTGCTGGGCGCGGACCCGGTGGGTGATGTCGTAGGAGACATCGAGCACCCCGACAATCTCGCCCGAAACCGAACGCCAGGGATGCTTGGTGATGTGATACCAGGTCGGGTTTGGGCTTGAGCCATCGGGAAGGGCGAGTTCGAGCTCAACCGTCTCTCCTTGCTCAACGACCTTGCGGTCGTGCGAAGTGAGCAGAGCCGCAACCCTGACATTGTAGAGCTCAGGGTCGGTCTTTTCGATGGGATTGCCGTTCGCACTCTGCAGCACAGTCTTCGTCGCGGTCGCGTTAGCCAACACGTAGCGCAGTCTTGAGTCCTTTAGGGCGAATCCCACGCCCGGCTGATCGAGCAGAACCTTGAGTCTGGAGTCGGCTTCCTGCCAGGCAAGCTCGGCCCGCTTGCGCGCGCTTGAATTGCGGATGATGGCGATGGTCCCGGCACCGTAGGGATAGACCGATAGGTTGAACCAGCCGGCATACTTCTCGCGGCCATCCTGATAGAATCCCTCGAAGAACTGGGGTTTCTTCTCGGTAAGCGCCTTCTTGAAGGGGACGGCAAATCCGCTCTTCTCAAGGTCGGGATAGATTTCCCAGAGCCGCCTGCCGACCGCCTCGGCCGCGCTGACCCGGGTCTCTTTCTCGGCCCCCGGACTCCAGCTTTTGACGACCCAGTCAACGTCAAGCACGATGACACCGTCGCCAGGACTGGCAACAAGTGCCGCGAGTTTGCGCTCGCGGTCGGCGAGTTCGGCCTCGAGCAACTTGCGGGCAGTGATGTCGGTGATGACCGCATCAAGGGTGCGCCGACCGGCCCAGGAGCAAGCCGCTCCCCGGGCCTCAAGCCAGTAGACCGCATTGGTGGTCAGGTTAATGACGCGGAACTGGTAGTCGTCCGGATACGCGCCGGACCGTCGGGCCTCGGCCTCGACTTGCTTGACCCGGGCCAAGTCATCAGGATGAATCCGGCTGAACCAAGCCGCGTTGTCGAGGAGAATCGTGTCGCGTCTGATACCCCAGAACGTTTCGACCGACGGACTAAGGTGTAAGATGCGGCCGTCTTCAGAGAACCGAACCACGACATAACCTCGGGCCGAGTCTACGAATGAACGGTAGCGTTCGTCGGCCTCGCGCAAGGCAGATTCGAGTTTGCGCCGCTGAAACTCGATGTCGCGGGCATCAGCCGTGCTGCTCGGCGCGCGCTCCGCGGCGTCGGGCGTCTCGACCATGTCTTGCGGCTCGGCACGGATTCGTTGCTCTGCTTCCGTGATTGCCTGTTCAAGCTTCTTGGTTTCGGTCAGGTCCTCATAGAGTACGCCGACCTGCACAACCGTGCCTTCGTGGTCAAACAACGGGAAGACCGTGGCCCGGAAGCAGACCTTGGTGCCCGGGATGCCGGGCAGGCCGATTTCGGTCGGGTCATACCACGTCGGCGGAGTCTCCACACGAGCACCGGCCATGACCCGTTTGAGCTGGGGCTCAAGCAGACCTGCACGGCGGAGCCCACGCGGGTCGGTAAGTGGAATCCCGGGCGGGGGTACCTTGCCGAGCAGACGCTCAGCCGCCTTATTACTTCTGATGGGATTGCCGCTGGCGTCGAACAGCTCGATGCCGACCGGACTGGAATCAACGAAGCTATCAAACAATGCTCCGGCCCGACGCTCGGCCCGATGGCGCTCGGCTTCCTCAAACGCGGCCTGAAGCTCGGCCTCGCGCTTCGGGTCACGGATTCTGGAGAGCATTACTATGAGAGGACCTGAACTGCGTCTGCAGCCGAGGACCGAGAAGACTGGTCAGAGGCTGCCATCGGGTTTCCGCTGAAGTCGGAAAATCGCGTGTTCAGAAAGCCGGTGGTCGGAATCGAACCGACGACCTGCGGTTTACGAAACCGCTGCTCTACCGACTGAGCTACGCCGGCGTGAAGCCAATTGTAGCCGGCAACCGACGCAAGGTCAAATCGCGGCCCGGACTTGTCAGCGACTTGAGCCGCCGGGCACGACCGTTTCGTCACCGGTTGCGGGCCGGCAGTCATAGATCGCCGCAGTGCCATCGCTCGTGACATAGAGCAGGGTGAACTTGAGCTCGCCGGCAACAAAGTTCTCAAGGTCGTCCATGTAGGAGAATATCTGCAGATGCTCGCGGTTGTCTTTGAGTATCCAGCAGGCAAGGGCGGGCGTGTAGTCTTCGAACCGATGCCGGCCGGTGAACAACTCGCGCGATACCTCGCGGAAGTCAACCAGCCGCTCCTCGACCAACGCGGGGTCAAGTCCGGTCGGCGCGAGGTCACGGAACGGCCAGAAAAGCGTTCGATACTGGGCAAGGATACTGTCGGACAGAACCCATGACATCTCGTCCAGGGCACGCTTGAGCATCGAGCCGGAATACTCGATGTCGTCGAGCTCTTTCAGCGTGTCACCGTTGACATAATAACAGTTGCGACCGGGATAACGAACCGTCAGCGCGGCATTGAGGATGCCGCAGTCGCGGGCGTAGATAACATCACCCTGAAGGCCAATTGGATTGGCAGTGAATCCCGCGCCGTAATGGAAACAGAAGACGAGCGCGTTACTGATTGCGTTGCGCCGGACGTTGCGCAGGTACTTGCCGTTAACCCAACCGTAGGAGCTGTAGCTGCGCAGCAGCGGCGGAAGGCCGACACCGAGCATCAGGACGAGCAGCACGGCCGCGGCCCGGCCAAGAAACCGCTGAACTGTCCGGTCGTCAACCGGCATGTCGAACGTCGTGCGCAACAGCCGGGGCAGGGCCTGCCCGCCGCGCACGGTCAGCAGCACCAGGGCAGCGCTCGATTCGTAAAGAAAACGGGGGCCGAAACAGACATTGTGAAACCAGTAAAAGAAATACGCGCCCGCGAGCGCCAGATAGAGCGAAAGCAGCAGCCAGTCGCGCCGGTCGCGCGTACCCGCAGCGAACAGCACCGCAATTGGTAAGAGCGAGGGAATCGGCCACTCAAACAGGAACTTGTTCAGCAGATTGGCGTCATGGCCGGTGTGGACCAGCCCGCGCCAGGGGGTGTGTTGGTCTCCCCAGCCGCTCTTCCCGAATCCGATTTCGTGTCCTGCGCCCCACTTGACGACGTAGCCGAACAACAGTGGATGGCCATTAGTCAGCCAGTTGTAGATTAAGATCAGGCTCGTCACTGCGGCGGCGGCGACAACCATCAATCCGAACCGGGGCAGGAAGTACCGCGGCCGACGGATGACCAGCCAAAGTCCATAAAGAGCAAACGGAACGGCAATGCCCAAAGCGGAAAGTGAGCGGATATTGGCAATGAGTCCAAGCAGTAGACCGGCGAGGAGCGCCTGATGCCACCGGCCGTGCTTGACGGTGCGGAAGTAGAAAAGCACGAAGAACGTCGTGAAAAGTAGGGCCGAAGCGTGGTTCATGTACTCGGCCGACATGTTGAAGATGAACGGGGTGCAAGCGCCGAGCACCGCCCCGAGCCGACCGGTCGTTTCATCGTAGACCTCGCGGCCAAGAAAGTAGATGGCCCCGACTGACAGGCTGCCGAACAGGGGATTGATAATCCAGGGCATCCGGATGAAAACCCCAAGCATCAAGAAAAAGGAATGCAAGAACGGGTACTGGGAATACCAGCGGCCCTCCGGACCAGGCCAGTTCTCGACTGCGAAACCTGAAGCCGGATGGCCAGTCTGGGCCGGAATGTTGATGATGTGAGTGTAATCGAAGAAGTCAGGGAAAGACGGAGCCGGCAAGTAGAGCCGGCCCGAGGCAAAGATCCGGGCCTGAAATAGCTGGGCAATCGAGTCTTGGATATGAGGCAGGTGCTCGAAGACAAAGAACGATATGAGATTGGCGACAACGAAGGTGAAACCAACGCACAGTCCGAGAAACTGCCACCGAGACAACGACATCAGCCGGTTGTAGAGCCGTTCAATCGGCGCATCAAGAAACCGCAGGTGCCGATATGCACCGGCCATGACCAGGGCGAACCCGGTTCCGGCCACGACGACATAGAAAACCATGTTTGTCCCTGAGTCTTCGGGCTTCAGATTGCCCGGTTCCCAAGGGACGATAGACGCCATCAACAGGAGCAAAACAACAAGCAGCGGGACGGCGAACCGGCTCTCACGCCAGGGCCGGGTAACGGCACACCGAAACTGCGGGAATGCCAGCGCAACGGCAAGAAGCAAAGCAGGCAGACCAAGAATCACGAACATTGCCGGAAAGTAGTAGAACAGATAGCTCGGCGTCCCCGGCAAATGGACAAAAACCTTCCATCTTGCGGCCCGGATTAGGGCGCCTGAGTAGTTGGCGTGAGCCGCAAAAAAGAGAAGCAAGAGCCCAGCCACCGTCAAAACTACCCGCAACGCCGAATGGACACCAGTTGTTCGCTGCTGTGCCTCGGGTGGGTGATTGGGGCTGTGTCGCTTCATGGTCGGGCAGCTGAATTATAGGGCACGGTCGAGCCGGGTCAACGCAACACCATCATTCGCCATTCAACCTTGGCCGTGCGACGCGAGTTCGACAGCTAGCGCAGGCCGGCGTCGGGCGTGCCCACCCTGACCCCTTGGTGCTGCATGGCTCGGATGCGGTTCAGAGCTATCCCTGACCCGACCAGTCCGAGCAGGCCGCCGAGCAGAATGTTGGCCGCAAGGATGGAGAAAAAGGGGAAGACCGGGGTCGGGACCGCGGTGCCGACGAGCCGAACCAACGCCACCAATAACAAGAATGCAACCGCACCGCCGACCAAGCCCTGAGTCGTCCCCTCAATGACGAACGGTACCCGAACCGCCGCCTCAGAAGCCCCGACTAGCTCCATAATTTCAACCTCCCGGCTGCGAGCGATGATTGATGACTCAACAGTCTGAAACACGATGAAGGCAACTGCGGCCGAGACAATGATGAGGACGATGACGTCAAGCAGGAGCAGAGTGCGGATGATGCGGCTAAGTTGGGCGACGAACTCCTTACCGGACCAAACCTCGGTCACACCGGGCAGAAGCAGCAGCTTCTGCTCAATCTGCGCGACCTGCTCGGCCGAGGCATAGGCCGGGGCCACCGCAACCCGGATTGACGGCGGCAACGGATTCTCGCTCAGCGCGCTCACAAGCGAGCTGTCCCCCCCGAGGTCTTCGCGCAGCTCCTTGAGGGCCTGTTCCTTGGAGACGTAACGGGCGCGGATGATGCCGGCAATTGCGCCGGCCCGGGAAACGGCCAACTCCGGGTCCGCATCTTCGGCAAGAAAGGCCTGAAGCTCAACCCGGGTTCCGGCGGCGCGCGAAAGAGCCACGACGTTGAGCGTCAGCACGACAAAAATCGAAAACAGAAACAAGCATATTGCCTGAACCGATGCTGCCAACACGTAGCTGGAACGGTTTCGCAAGACCGAACGCAGCGCCTCCTGAAGGATGTGACTAACCCTCATCGCGCACAATCCTCCCCGCGTCGAGCGTTACGCGGCGACGGCGAGTTCGCTCGGCAAGGTCAGCGTCGTGGGTCGCCATAATCACCGTCGCACCCTGATAGTTGATGTCCTTAAGCACGTTCAGGATGTCGGCTGAGGCCTTGGGGTCAATGTTGCCGGTCGGTTCATCGGCCAGAAGCAACTCGGGGTCCTTCACCAAGGCGCGGGCGATTGATGTCTTCTGTTGCTCACCCCCGGACAACTGATGCGGGTATGCGTCCTTCTTGTGAATGATTCCGAGCCGATTCAGAGTCTCAGTGATGCGACCCGGAATTGTCGCCGGGTCGGCACCGACGCATCGGAGCACGAATTCAAGGTTCTCCTACACGGTGCGCTCGGCCAGCAGTTTGAAGTCCTGAAAGATGATGCCGATGCGGCGCCTGAGCGCCGGAATGTCGCGCCGGGGCATCGTGTTCAGCCGGTAGCCGAGGACATGCACGTCACCCGAATCCGGCAAATCCTGACGGTAAAGCAACCGAAGCAGCGTCGTCTTGCCCGCGCCGGTCGCACCGAGCACGAAGACGAAATCCCCTTTCTCGACCGTCAAGCTGACGTCGGTCAGAGCCGGCCAAGCGCCTCCGTACAACCGCGAGACGTTCGCCAGTTGCACTGCCGGTGCGTCCGTACTAGGACCGGTCATGCCTACCTCACGTACCACCGAGCAAGAACCCAGCACGCCATCACTCCGTCCCGGATACCAATCTTCTTGCCTTCACGACGCGCCCGGTAGCGGATTGGAACCTCGACGATGCGGCAGCGCCGGCGCAGAAGCTTCAGAGTAATCTCCGGCTCGATGTCGAACCGGCGGGCGGTCAGGTTGAGGCTCTGGAACAGCGGCCGGCGAATCGCCTTATAGCATGTCTCCATGTCGGTAAGCCGGCCGCCGTAGAGCAGGTTGGTCAACAGCGTCAACAGGTAGTTCGCCAGGCGCGATAGGAACAAGAACCTCCCCCGGCCCCGGAACCGCGAGCCATAGACCGCGTCCACCTGCGAAGAGCGAAACGGGGCGAGCAGCACCGGATAGTCTGCCGGATCGTATTCAAGGTCGGCGTCCTGGATGACCGCGACGTCGCCGGTGGCGTAGGCCAGTGCGGTCCTGACTGCCGCTCCCTTGCCCTGGTTCACCTGGTGCTGCAGCAGCACGATGCGCGGCAGCGGCCGATCTCGCTGCGCATCTTCGGCGTGCCGTATGAAGGCATCAGGAACGCGACGCAATGATCAGGAC
>FWWM01009202.1_pt1 | contig 18392 bp, 17 predicted proteins | sample 2228351 | NCBI WGS metagenome assembly FWWM01 (sample SAMEA103939774, study PRJEB20133) | metagenome
GTTGTCGATACACGCCAAGCTTCTTTTAATTCTTCTTTAGTAGAATATCTACCATTAACTACATAGGGAGTTAACGATTCTATTGTATCAGGTTTTACATGTTTTACATCTTTAATTTCGTATATTTCATCTGGTTTTACTCCAGAAGTTGTCGATACACGCCAAGCTTCTTTTAATTCTTCTTTAGTAGAATATCTACCATTAACTACATAGGGAGTTAACGATTCTATTGTATCAGGTTTGTATATTTCTCTTGACATAAATTTATTATACTTCTTCTTCTTCTTCTTGTCAAGAGGAATTTGATTTTTAAAAAAATTTTTTAAAAAGATTGTCATCTTTTATTAAAGATTGAAGACTAAGTAGAGGAAAAATCTTAATCTTGACATAAATATATTATTATATTATCATGTACATATATGTACAGGATAAATAAATTATTAAAGTTAGGTCAAAAGCTTTTTCATACCCAAGACTTGGCTTTGATATGGGGAATAAGCAATAAAAATACTTTGTATACAACAATTAAAAGATACATAAAAAAAGGCATTTTAATACCAATTCATAAAGGTTTTTATTCAACTTTGCCTTTGGAGAAAATTAATCCGCTAAAATTAGCTATCGGTTATCTTCATCAATTTGCTTATTTAAGTTGCGAGAGTGTTTTGATTGAGGCTGGAGTGATTTTTCAAAAAGATAATCATTTGACTTTTGTTTCTTCAGTTTCAAAAAAATTTAGTTTAGCCGGATATAATTTTTACGTTCGTAAATTGAAAGATGAGTTCTTATATAATGACTGTGGTATTAAAGATGAAGGTGAAATAAAAAAAGCTAGTCTTGAGCGAGCAGTGGCTGATCTACTTTATTTTAATCCTTTATATCATTTTGATAATCCAAAAAAAATCAACTGGAGAAAAGTTAAAGAAATTAAAAAAATAGTTGGTTATTAGTTTTTTTAAAAAAATATGATTTTACCAAAAAAAGATGATGTCTATCACAAAATTCAACTTCATAGATTGTTAATTGAAATTTTAGATAGTGAAATTGCCAAAAATGTTTATTTTAAAGGCGGAACAGCAGCAACAATGCTAAAATTTTTAGATAGATTTTCTTTGGATTTAGATTTTGATTTAAGGAAGAATGTCAATAAAAAAAATATTGATAAAACATTGCAAAAAATATTTAAAAAATTAGACCTTAAGATTGATAAAAAAAGTCAAAAAGAATTATTTTATGTTTTAAAATATCAGCCAGTTAAAAAGAGTTTAAGAAATACTTTAAAATTAAGCTTAATTGATAAACCTTTAAAAGCTAATATTTATGAAACTTTTTATTTGCCTGATATTGATCGTTTTGCTATTTGTCAGACTAAAGAAACAATGTTTGCCAATAAGTTAGTGGCAATAACTGATCGTTATCAAAAATACAAAACAATTGCCGGACGTGATATATATGACATCCATTATTTTTTGATGAATAACTATACTTTTATTGACAAGGTAATTATTGAGCGAACCGGTAAAAAACCAAAAAATTATTTAAAAGAACTGATTTTATTTATTGAGAAAAAAGTTAACGATAAAATTATTTCTCAAGACTTAAGTTTTTTACTGCCGTATGAAAAGTTTAAGACAATTAAAAAAGTGTTAAAACAGGAATTAATTGTGATGTTAAAGGAAAGATTAAAAGATTAAATATTATTTTATTTTTGGTTGAGGAGCGATTGATGAGGGAGGAGTGGATGAGGTTTCAGTTGGATTAAGAGAAGAAGGTTTTTGTATCTTAATAGTTAACTCAAGAATATTTTTAAATACTTTGGTCAATTGTTGGAATATTTCTGCAGGATTTGATTGATTTAAAATTCCACTTTTACTTAGAGCTTGTAAAAGATTTATTTGTGCTTGAAGTTGATCAGGAGTAAGACGACCTGGTTGATCTTTAGAAAATATGTTATTAATAAATTCTGCTCTCCATATTTTTTCGTTTAAATTTGAATCTGGAAATAATTCATTCCAAGCTTTTTCTAATCTTTCTCTAGTTGCATAAGGTCTTCCATCAGGTTCGTTTTCCCAAATTTGTAAAGATGATTCTTCGTTACCAAGGAGTGTGTCAGATAATGATGCCCCTAATGGTGGAGCATTTTGGATTATCGAGAGGTTTAGCTTTTATTTCTGTACCATTATTAGGACCGTCTTGATTTTTATTTGAAGTTGACAGTGAAGGTAAATCTGAAGGTTCCCATTTTTTAACAGGTAATTCACCTTGATTAAATTCACCCAATGAATTTGGTTCTTTATCTAACATAAATTAATTTTACTTCTTCTTCTTCTTGTCAAGAGGAATTCAGGTTTTTTTACAGTAATAGTTCGCGCAAGACAGAATGTCTAGTTTTTTCATTCTTGCAAAATCGGGAATCGAGACTAATTTTCTGAATTCCGGATCAAATTCGAAATGACATTTAGTTTTTTTTAATGATTCAATTTATTCTTGACACTACTATATATTATTATATTCCTGTACATATATGTACAGGATAGATAAATTATTAAAGCTGGATCAAAAGTTTTTTATAAATTAAACTTAAAATTGATAGGTTATTTTAGTCATCGATCCAACAGCGCTTTCAGATTCCTTTTTTATCTTTTGAAAATCCAAAAACAAGCGGCATTTTGGCCATAGCGAATAAAGGAAAAAGCAATTTTTTCTCTCCCTTTTTCATAATTTAAACCTCCAGCTAAAGATCTAATTTCTTCACATTCGCGATAGTCCGGATGAACCAATCTCCAACCATATTTTTTTATAAACAAACAATAATTTTTTGCCAAATCAATGCTTTTCTCCTCAACATAATAACCATCTTTTCCACACTTATCAAAATCAAATTTAGCTTTTGAATATTGGGGAACTTTAGGTTTTTCTTCTTTTAATCCTAAGTCTTTGGCTAGTTTTTTGTCTATTTGTGAAAGATTGTTAACAACTTTTTTTTCGGTTTGTTTTTTGGGGTTTGATTGGTTTTTAATTAAAACCACTCCGACAACTAAAATTATTAAGCCAACAATAATAAGAATATTTCTATTCATTCTCTTATCACCTCCTTTCGTTTTTTTAAAAAATTTTAATTCCTTCAGAAGAATAATTCAAGAGGACGAGTTTAGATTTAGTTGTTGGTTATCAAAAACATTAAAAAAATAAAAGAATTAAAAATAATCAATCAACACTTTCTACGAAAAAAGAAAAAAGAAATTTTAAAAATTTTAGAAAACTTAAAATATTAATAATTAGTTATTTGAATTCTTCTTTTGGTGTGATTGATGAGGAAGGAGTGGATGGGGCTTTTGAAGAAGGAATTAAAGATATATCTGGCGAAGGTAGACATGCTAAAAAAATTTTTAATTTCTCAAATACTGATGCATTTACAGAATCTCCTCCTAGCATTCTTAAAACGTTTTTATAGTTAACAACAGGATCATCTGGTCTAAAACCCAATCTTTTAGTATATATTCTCCACAATTCTTCTATAATATTGTTATCTAAATAAATTTTATTATCAGGTCCTAAAACATAAAGATTATTTAACAATGTTTTATTATTTTCTCCTATTAAATCTAAAAAAGGAAGAGTTTTTTCTCCTGCTTCTAGTTCTGAAGTTTGTGTACCTCTATGTTGTTCAGACATAAAACCATTTTACTTCTTCTTCTTCTTCTTGTCAAGAGGATTTTTGTAATTTAATTTTTAAGTATATTTTTTATAGTTAGATGTTTTTAAAATCACTTGACAGAGATTTTAATTTATATTATTATATTTTTAATTTAAAAATTATAAATTTTATTATAAAAATTATGAATTTTAATCTAAATCTTCGAAATTTTTTAGAAATTCCTTATGATGAACTTGAAGAGTTGAATTTGAAAGCAAAAAAATGGCGAGTAAGTTATGAAGATGAGGAAGAACTAAAAAAATATTATTTAGATTATTTAAAAAAAGAAAAAAGAATAAAAGCAGTGACAATTGGTTTTTCCGATATTGAAGGTAGGTTTCATTTAATAGACTATGACAAAAAATTTTTCATTAAAAACTATAATAATATGACTTTTGATGGGTCGTCAATTCGTGGGTTTTCCCGCCAGGCTGAATCTGATTTAAGACTGAAGGTTGATTGGCGGGCTTTTTGGTGGTTGCCTTCTGATATTTTTGGATCGGGTAAAGTGCTTTTTATGGGAGAAATTTACGATCAAGATGATAAACCTTATTTAATGGATACAAGAGGTTTACTTAAAAAATTATTAATAACTTTAAAGAAGAAAGAAGATTATGTTTTTTATGTATCCAATGAGATTGAGGGATTTTTAGTAGAAGGAATTGATGCTGAAAAAAATTTTGACGAAAGAGTAGGGTTTATTCCTGTATCAAAAGGAGGTTATTATCATTCTTTACCTAATGATATTTTGCGAATTTTTATAGATCGGACAGCTGAGGCTCATCGAGCTATGGGTTTTGAAAATGAAAAAGATCATCCTGAAGTTGCTCCATCACAGTTTGAATTAAATTATAACTATAGTGAGGCTTTAAACGCTGCAGATCAGATACAGCTTTATAAATTAGTAGCTAGACAAGTAGCCAGAAACATGGGTTATACAGCGACTTTTTTACCAAAACCAATAGTTGGTATAAATGGAAGTGGGATGCACACTAATTTTTCAATTGCAAAAAACGGAAAAAATCTTTTCTATGATAAAAAAGGAAAAAATCAGTTATCAAGTTTTGGTTGGGAAGTAGTTAATAAAATTTTAGGTTCGGCTAATGATATTTGTTTGATTTTAAATAGTTCAGTTAATGCTTACCGAAGATTGGATCCAAATTTCGAAGCTCCAAATGAAATTAAAGTTTCACCAACTGATAGAGGAGCGATGATACGAATACCTATTTTTAACGAACGTTCAGCAAGAATAGAGATAAGAAGTGTTGGACCTGATGCCAATCCTTATTTATTAATTTATACATTAATTAAGACTGCCTTTGAAGGTAAGCCAAGAAGTTTGAAAAACAACAAAAGACCAAGAACGAGTTTTTTACCATCAACGGTAAATGTTGCTATTAATCAATTTAAGTCAAGCGATTTTACAGAAAAAATTTTAAATCAAGAACTAAAAAAGAAATTTGTTGATTTAAAAGAAAAAGCCGCTAATCGAAGTCCAGTAGAACTTGGAACAAAAGTGAAAAATGGAGAGGTTTGGTATCATCATGAAGTTTATAATCAGGTGATATGGAATAGTTTTTGAAAAAAAGTGTACATCTGGTAAAATATCATCTATGAAAAAGAGTTTTAGCTTTTACTCCTATACCTTTGGCTGTCGGGTGAACGAGGCGGAAAAAGAAGAGATTGACAGAAAAGCTTGATGACGGTTTTGTTTTGAAAAAAATTCTGATGTTTATATTATTAAAATACTTGCACAGTTACTCAAAAAGTTTAAAGAAGCCGGACAGTTAATTAATGATAACTTAATAAAATCTTATAAGTCTTTATATTTTTTTTATATTTTAGAAATTTTTATAATTTTTATAATTATTCTCTTGAAAAAAATAAAAAAAATTATAAAATTATAGGATGGAAAAATTGAGATCTGATGAAAATGAAATCAGAAAGAGAGTTGTCCGGTCTTTAGTTGTTTCTTTAGCTGGAGAAAAAGATTTGTGGTCAAAATTAGTTAATCCTGAAACAAAAACTTTAGATCTTGAACGAATTTCAAATATATCTTTATTAAGATTTTATTTAGCTTTAAAAGGAGATGAAAAAAATCCAAGACTGACTTTTTTTGGAGGAAAAATTGGAGATAATGAAAATTTAACTGAGGCAATTCAAAGAGAAATTGGAGAAGAATTAGGGACTTTTTCTTTAGGAAGTGGAAGACAAACAGTTTTAGGAAAATGGGTTTATGAAGTTAATAAAGATGGTAGACAATTATCAAGGCGAGTAGTTTTAACTTATAATCCAGTTGAATTAGTTGCTGATCGTTTAATTGGAGATAAAAAAATACGAGAGATTAAAATAGTTGATTTAGAACAATTAAAAAGTTTAGTTGAAAATGGTGAGTTAAATGAAATTCCTTTAGAGGGTCATTTGTCTTTTAAAGATGAATTAGATCAAATTGAGATAGAAGAAGAAGAAAAAGCAAAGAGAAATAAAGCTTTAGAAAAAGGTTTATCATGGATGGAACATATCGAAGATTATTTAAGAAAAAAATTAAGAGATTTTGTAGAGGAAAAAGGAGAAAATATTAGTTATGAAGAATTTTCAAGTTTTTATCAAAAATTATTAGCAAAATTTAAAAGAAAAGGTTTAGAAGTTAGTACTAAAAAGGAAGAGGGAAAAGATATTGAAGAAGATCAAAGTTTATCAGAATCTGAAAAAAAACAACGTAGAGAATTATTAAACGCTTTAAATAGCGGGTTTTTAGGCAGAGATATTCTATATTTTCTACCTAATTTAGCTGAACATGGAGTTGATTGGTTAGGTTTAGAAAATGCTACAGAAGGTACAAAAATTTTTGTTGGTTTTTTAAAAGAACTTTATGAAGAATTTATTACTTCGCATTCTGAATTTTTTAATCAAAACAGAGAATTGGAAAATAATTTATTAGTTGAAGCTAATTTTTTCAGATCGTTTGGATTATATATTGAAGGAAAGTTAAGAAAAATTTTTGGATTAAATGAAGATCAATTTTTTGAGGCATTTAGTTTGGCTGATAATTTTTTAAAAGAGTTGTTAGAAAGTTTTAAATTAGCTGATCATAATTTAATTCATGGTTTTTATCAAGAATACGCTTTAGTTAATGAAGTAACTAATGCCGGATTAGGTAAATTATTATTTTTAGTTATGAATTTGGAATATGATAATAGATCTTATACTAGAATACGTTTTGAAGCTTTAAGAAGTTTATTAATACTTTTAAAAACTTTAGCTGGTTATAAAAGATATAAAGAATTACAACGCAGCTTAAAAGATAATAAAATTGGATTAGCTATAGAGAGGTTTTTCGGTAAAATAGCGGGTGAGGCTATTATCGAATTTCCTACAGGTAGTAGATTTAATATTTTTATAAGACGTTCTAATAATGAAGAATTTATAGTTGATCAAAAACCAGTAAAAAGTTTTAGTTCTTTTTTAAGAAAAAGTTTTTTAGAGGGACCATATAAAATAAATGATTTAGCTAGTGTTAATATAGTTTTAAGTAGTGATGATAACGGAGATGATAGAGAATTTAGAAGGAGTCAGGTAGAGAAAATGGAAGATATTTATCACAGGTTCTTAGATTATATAAAGGAATCATATCAGGAAAGATATTCAGTTGAGGTTTTAGAAGAAAAAGATTATGGAACAAAAGACTATATAAACTTAGGTTATGTTCAACAAGATAATATCACCGGAAAAAGAAGCGGTTCACAAGGTAATCGATTAGTTAGAAAAAAAGTAGTTATTAAATTAACAAACAAAAATAATGATCAAGATACAGAAATAATGGAATTAGTTTTTTATCCTTTTAGATCAATAACTAATAGAAGTGGCTTTTGGGGTTGGCAACAAAAAATTGCCGATGATACAGAATATATGATAAGAAGAATTTTAGCTTCAGAAAGAGGTATTCCATCAATTTATGATTTGTTATATCCACCTCAATTATATCCGGGTCATTATTTTCATAGACTTTATTCTTTATATCACTCTGATTAATTTGATAAAATAATCTAAATATGAAAAAAAATTATAGCTTTTACTCCTATACCTTTGGCTGTCGGGTGAACGAGGCGGAAAAAGAAGAGATTGATAAAAGAATGGTTGCTAATGGATTTATTTTTAATGAGAATAATCCTGATATATACATTGTTAATACATGCGCAGTCACTCATAAAGCAGAAAGAGAAGCAAGACAATTAATTTATCAAATAAAAAGAAAACTACCTGAAACAAAAATTATTATTACTGGTTGTAGCGCTACTTATTGGCAAAAAAACAAGCTTTATCAAGATTTACCAATTGATTTATTAGTTGACAATATTAATAAAGAGTTTTTAGTTGAGTTATTGAAAAAAAGATTACTGAATTTAAAAAATAATCATAAAAAATTACTGACGAATAATATAATTACTAATAAATTTTTGTCATCAAATAGAGCTGTTATAAAAATTCAAGACGGTTGTCAAAGATATTGTACTTTTTGTATTGTTCCTTATCTTCGGGGTTTTCCAAAGTCTAGAAAAATCGAAGAAATTTTAACAACAGTGAAAAATTTACCGAAAGAGATAAAAGAAGTGATTTTAACAGCGATAAATACCGAAGCTTTTGGTTATGATACAAAAGAAAGTTTTATTGAACTATTAAAAATATTAATAGCCGAAACTCATATTTCAAGAATTAGTTTAGGCTCTATCCATCCTTGGAGCATTAATGAAGATTTTTTTCAGTTTTATAAAGATTATTTAACAAAAAATCGACTAGTTAATTTTTTTCATATTCCATTGCAATCAGGATCAGATAAGATTTTAACTTTGATGAAAAGAGGGTATAAAAGTAATGAAATGATGGAAAAATTAAATCAAATTAAAAAGATTAATCCATTAAGTTTTATTGGTACAGACGTGATTGTTGGGTTTTTAGAAGAAACAGATAAAGATTTTGAAGAGACTTATGAATTTTTAAAAAAAGCGCCTATAGACAAATTTCATGTATTTAGATTTTCTAAAAGAATAAAAACTCAAGCATATTTTATGGCAAAAAAACTTAAAGAACCTGATGATAACACCAAAGAAAAAAGATCAAAAGCTTTAATTGATTTAGGAAAGAAAAAATATCAGCAGTTTTTAGAGAAAAATCTAAACAGAGAGTCAGCGGTTTTGATATTGAATAAAAAAATTGGTCAATATTATGAAGGTCTTTTAGATAACCAGTTACCAATATTAATTTCTGATAAAAAAAATATTAAGTCAGGAGAGATTTATAGAGTAAGGGTTAAGGAGTTAAAAAAAGAGAGATTGGTAGGGAATATTAATTAAAATATTAACCCAATTTTTTTACTAATTAAAAAAGTGATTAGTGAAACTAAAATTGTTAATATAGAGCCCCAAATCATATCAATAATGGTTATTAAAACTGGCCAGTCTTTAGTAACTGCTAAATTAGTCAAATCATAAGTAGCATAGCAGATAAATCCAAAAAGACCTCCTAAAATAATTGCTTGTTTTAGAGAGTTTTTTTCTAAAGATGGGTTAATAACAAAAATAACAATACCAAAAACAAAAATTAAATAAAAGATTATTGCTGCTAACCAGTTTATATTAGTTTTCATTAGATGACCAATTTGTTTGGCATATAAATTTTTAGCTATTAAGCCTAACCATATCATATCAATAGTAAAAAAACTTGTTAAAGCAATTAAATAAACTTTTAAAAACATATTATTTATTTAAAATTCTTGTAATTGATGATAATTTAATGATAACAAAAAATCTAGTTAATAATTGAAGATTAAGTATGTGATAAATTTTTAAAAATATGTGTTATGGGTTACGAGTTATTTGTTACGAGTTATGCTTTATGGGTAAAAGAATTAAAAATTCAAAATCTAAAATTACAACTTAAAATTTAAAAACTATTAAAAAATCCCATTTTTTGATGTTTTTTAGCTTTTCCTAGCCATCCGTTAGGCAACCTGTCAGGTTCCTTACGGATTGGTACAAGGCTCTGAGAATAATTAAAAATTAAAAATTTAAAATTAAAAATTAAAAACCACTTAAAAAAAACTTAAAACTCAAATCTTAAATGTCAAAGTTTTACTCTCCGAATCAGAGGACACAACTTAAAATTATAAAATTATAAAACTAATTATTATTATTTTATTATTTATTATTAGATTAAAAGTTTTAAGCTTTAAGCTGTAGTTTTGAGTTTTGAGATTTGAGATTTAAGATTATTTTATGTTCTACGTTTCATGTTTTATGTTTTATAATATATTATTTCTTGGAGGAGTCGCCTAGTGGCCGATGGCAGCGGTTTGCTAAACCGCGTCCCCTAAACCGGGACACGTGGGTTCGAATCCCACCTCCTCCGCCAGTTATAGCGTTTTTACAAATCAAAAAGGAACCTATATTATGTAGACTGAAGGATAAATAGGATAATCTAACGAAGATAAAAATATCAAAAATCAAAATTCAAAAATCAAAGATATAAATTAAAATTTAAAAAGATGAAAACATAAAAGTAATACGTTAAACATAGAACGTTAAGAATTAATAAGTAAGTATTAAAAATAATAATTTTTACTTTTAAACTTTTAATTTTAATTATTTATTTAAATTGTAATGCGTAATGAATAAGTAGAAATTTTTTATATTTTCAAAAACTCTTTTATTCCTCTTATACCAACAAGAATTATTCCTGAATATAAAGAAAATAATAATAGCTCGATTAGTGGAATTGGGTGAACTTCGAAAACTTTGTTTAAAAAAGGATTGTAGATTAATAAAGGATGAAGTATGAAAGGGAATAAAAAACTAATAATAAAGATTTTGCTAAATAATAGTTTTATATTAGGAATTATATGACGATGAGATAAAAATAAATCAATTAAAATAAATTGCTGAATAAATATCATCACTGAAAAAATTAAGGTTAAGCTTTCTTTGATAAAAATTAAAGGAATTATTAGTAAAACAATTAATAAACCAACGTAAAAAATATATTTATAATCAACAATATCAAGAATTGTTAATTTTTTTCTTGGCGGTTGAGTGATAAGTTTTTTATCATTCGGAGCAAAAGCTAAAGCAATTGCTGGTAGTCCGTCGGTGACAATATTAATATATAAAAGTTGTAAAGGTTGCAAAATTGGTAAATTAAAAATTAAGGCAAAAACAATATAAAAGACTTCGCTTATGTTGCAAGTTAAAAGATACTTAATAGCATTTTTAATATGGACAAAAATGTTTCTACCTTCCTCAATAGCATTAATTAATGTAGCAAAGTTATCGTCAGTTAAGATTATTTCAGCTGTTTCTTTAGCAACATCGGTACCAGTTTTTCCCATCGCCACACCGACATTAGCTTGTTTTAAAGCTAAAACATCATTTACTCCATCCCCGGTAACCGCAGTAATTTCGCCAAGTTTTTGATATAGTTTGACTAATCGGTATTTATCTTCCGGAGAAGTTCGGGCAAAAACTCTAACTTTTGGTAAGATTTTTAATAACTGTTCGTCTGTATAATTTCTTATCTCTTTACCATTAACAATGTCACCGCCATATTTTAAAATTCCTGCTTCTTCAGCAATTGCTTCAGCAGTTAATTCATTATCTCCTGTAATCATCACCACCTTAATTCCTGCTTGATAAGCCTTTTCAACTGCCTCTTTTATCTCTGGCCTTATTGGGTCAGCTATGGCAACAAATCCTAAAAATATTTGATTTTTTTCTAAATTTTCATGGCGATAGTTTTTATAGGAAAAACCTATTAATCGATAACCTTTTTTGGCTAATTTTTCGAGATTTTCTAAGATATGAGTCTTATGAACGTTTGTAAATTTTTCTACTTTATTGCCTATTTGAATTTGACTACATATTGATAAAATCGTTTCTGGAGCACCTTTGGTAAAAACATAGTCCTGATCATCTTTAACAACAGTAGTCATGATTTTTGATAGGGGATTAAAAGTTAATTGATCAACAATTTGATAATGATCTCTTAAGGGTTGATAACTATATTCAAGTTCTTCATTCATTATTAATAATGCGCCTTCTGTTGTGTCACCAATTACATCCCAGTCATTTAGTTTAGGATTAAAAGCCAAAGAAGCAGTTGAATTTAAAGCGCTATTTAAAAGTATTAATTTTAAGGGATGATTAGTCGATTTTGGTTTTTTAGTTTTTAAATCATATAAAGTATTATTAGTAAAAACATAACGGACACGCATTTTATTAGCAGTTAAAGTACCGGTTTTATCGGTAGCAACTAAAGTAATTGAACCCATGGTTTCAATTGCGTTGAGTTTGCGAATAATGGTTTTTTTCTTGGCTAATCGCTCTACGCCAATAGCCATAATAATTGTCATCACAGCTGGTAAACCTTCGGGAACAGCAGCGACTGCTAAACTAACAGCTAATAAAAAGCTTTCTAATAAGGTTTTATCTTTGATAAAAGATAAAATAAAAACAACGATTGAGGCAGTAATTCCAATAATTCCTATTTGTTTTGAAAAACCTTCTAATTTTTTTTCTAAAGGCGTTTGAGATTTATCAATTGTTTGTAATTCTTTGGCAATTTGACCAAACTTTGTTTTGTCACCAGTTTTTTCAATTAAGGCATAAGCAAAACCTTTAGCAACAACAGTTCCTAAATAAATAATATTATGTTCATCATGAGCATTTTTTTGAACAGGAAGACTTTCACCAGTTAAAGAAGCTTCATTAACCTCAAAATGATGAGTATGAATGAGTTTTCCGTCAGCTGGTATTTTTGCTCCTTCTTCAAGATAAATTAAATCACCAGGGACTAAATAACGGCTATCTATTTCGATTTCTTTACCATCTCTAATTACTCTTACTTTAGCGATTGTCATTTCTTTAATTTTTTCTAAAGATTTTTCTGCTCTGAATTCTTGATAAACACCAAAGCAAGCATTAAGAAAGACAATTAAAAAGATAAAAAAACTATCTAAAGGTTCTCCTACTAAAATAGAGACGATACCGGCTGCAATTAATAAATAAATTAAAAAATTATTAAATTGAGAAATAAAAGATTTTATTAAGGTAAATTGTTTTTTTTCCGTTAGTTCATTTTTTCCGTAGGTTTTTAAAAGTTCTTCTGCTTTAATTGATGTTAGTCCTAGATTATAAATCTTATCTTTATCCATTAGTTTTTTTAAATTTTACAAAACTAGTAATTTGAGAGTTGGGGATATAAATAATATTATCATCTTTGTCTTTTAAAATTGTTTGTCTTAAAGTAATTTTTTTGACAGTACCTTCAAGAGTGCCAATTTTTAAATAGTCACCTACATTAAATTGATCTTCAAAAATAATAAAAATACCAGAAATTAAGTCCTTAATCAATGTTTGCGCTCCAAATGAGATTGATAAACCGACTAAACCAGCACCAGTTAAAAACGGAGTAATATTAACACCCCATAAATCTAAAATTAATAAAGCAAAGATGGTGAGAACAATAACAGTTAAACCGCTTTTTAAAAATGACTTTAGAGTTTGAGTCTTTTGAATTAATTTTTGTTGATTAGTAGTTTTAATTTTTAAAACAATTGAGTCTAAAAGTTTTCTTAAAATGATGTTTAAAATAAAAGCAGATAAAAGATAGATTATTGTTAATAAAAAGTTTTTAGGCATAAATTAATTATATATTAAAAATCAAAAATTAAATATCAAAAATCAAAAATAAATCTCAAAATGTTAAATAAGTTATAGGTTGTAGTAAAAAGATATCAAATATCAAATCTCAAAAATCAAAAATGCAAATCAAAATTCAAAAAAAATAAAACATAAAACGTAGAACGTAGAACGTGGAACGTTAAAATAAATTGTTAAATTGTTTAATTGTTGAAATGTTAGTTTTACTTAATTTTTAATTTTAAATTGTAATTTTTAATTTTAAATTTTTAATTTTTAATTATTCTCAGAGCCTTGTGCCAACCCGTCTGACACCTCCGGGGTGTCGCCGGGGTGGCTAGGACAAGCTAAAAATCAATAAAGTTAAGGATTTATTAATAATTTTTATTTGATTTTTAATTTTTAAATTTGTAATATTTTTTATATGACAGATTGTATTTTTTGTAAGATTGTTATTGGAGAACTGCCTTGTTATAAGGTTTATGAAGATGATGAATATTTAGCTTTTTTGGATATTTTTCCAGTTGTTAAGGGTCATACTTTGGTGATTCCAAAAAAACACTATCGTTGGACTTATGATGTAACGGATTTTGGAGGTTATTGGCAAGCAGTTTTAAAAGTCACTAAAAAAATTCAACAGGCCTTAAAGCCAAGTTGGGTTAATTTTGGCACTCATGGGTTGATTCCTCATGCTCATATTCATATTTTGCCCCGAGAAGGTGAGCCAGGCAATCAGTCAATTTTTCCAACAGAAAAACTAAAATTTACAGAAGAAGAAATGAGGGAGATTAGTGAGAAAATTTTTCGGCAAAAAATTTAATATGTATCCAAACAGGGATAAATTTCTTCAAGCTTTAAAAGATCAGGTAGAAGATAATATTTTTCGACACTCGTTAGCGCTTGAGGCTTGTATGGGAGGACTTTATGATTATTTTTCAACCAATGGTTTATTAAATAGCGATGAACCAAAAAAAGACGATTGGTTATTAGCTGGTTTAATCCATGATATTGATTTTGGCGGTGAGTTTAAAGAGCTTCATCCTAAAAAAACCAAAGAAGTTTTAGCTAAATATAATTTGAAAATATCCGATATCGTTCATAATATTATTAAATCTCATGCGCCAGAAATTACTGGTTATTATCCAAAAAATAAAGCTGAATGGTCAATATTTTGCGCTGATAGTCTAACTGGTTTGATTATGGCTGTGGCTTATGTTTATCCTTCAAGAAAATTAGCAGACGTGAAGTTATCATCAGTATTAAAAAGATTATTGAAAGAACCAAAGTTTGCTGCTGGCACAAGAAGAGAGGATATAAAAAAATGTATTAATCCAAATGGATTAAATTTACCAATAGAGAAATTTGTTGAGATCTGTCTTAATTCAATGAAGTTGATAGCAGATGATATTGGATTGTAATAAGTTATTATTTAGGTTGTTCGTGAGATTGTTCTTGTTATTTTTGTTGTTCTTCTAATTTTCTTTTTGCTGCCTCAAATTCTTCAGCTAATTGTTCTTGTCTAAAAACTTGATAATATTTATTAATTTCGTTATCATCAATCTGTCCAAAATTTCTTATTTGATCTTCTAAGTTTTCTATTTCTTTATTTATACTTTTTTCTTGATCGGGAGATGGTTGTATTATGTTAAAATCTTTATCACTCCAATATTTTAGTAGTTTTTCCTTTGCACGTTTTAATCTTTCTTTTTAATTCCATGCTTTTTTTATTCTTTCTTGAACAGAAGGTGGTAAATTATTAAAATCTTCCAAAGCTTCTAAATATTGTTTATATGCTGAACATATTAATAGTCCTAATTCTTCGTCGTTTGGAATAATTCTATAATATTTTGGAGGTTCTTTTATTAAAGGTTTAGAATAACCATTAATTGTTCCATTTTCTCTATCTGTTGGATTTATTATCACTGTTACTAAGTCTTTAAAATTAATATCAACTGCATCTCTAACTTGTCTTTCAATAAAAAAAGGTTTATTATCTTCATTTGTCCACACTTCTATATATTCTTCTTTATAAGGTCTTTACTTATTAAAATTCTATCTTTCGGCTTAAATTCAACTTGCTTTTCTTCTTTTAATTGTCCCATTTCCTTTAATTCTTGCATAAAATGTATTTTACTTCTTCTTCTTCTTCTTGTCAAGAGGATTTGGGGTTAGAGAACTTTTTAAAAATAATTCTAAAATCATAAATTTTTGATAAAATTATTAAATGACTACTCAAATAAATACTTTTAAAAATGGTTTAAAAGTAATTTTTGTTAATACCCAATCAACTTCACTAACAACAATGCTTTTAGTTGGCGCAGGTAGTCGTTATGAAACTAAAGAAAATAATGGCATTGCTCATTTTTTTGAGCATATGGCTTTTAAGGGAAGTAAACAATATCCAAGCTCTTTTATTATCTCCTCAACTATCGAAGGTTTAGGAGGAATTTTTAACGCCTTTACCTCAAAAGATCATACTGGTTATTGGATAAAATCAACGCCAGAACATTTTTTCACTGTTTTAGACGTAATTGCAGATATGGTACAAAATCCTTTACTTGAAGAGGAGGAGATAGAAAGAGAAAAAGGAGTGATAATTGAAGAAATTAACATGTATGAAGATAATCCACAAAGAAAAGTTTTTGATTTATTTGATAATTTAATTTTTCCTGGTCATCCCTTAGGCTATGATATTGCGGGAAAAAAAGAGATTGTTTCTCGATTTAACAGACAAACATTTATTAACTACATAAATAAACTTTACAAACCAGAAAATAGCGTTTTGGTTTTAGCTGGTAATTTAGAAAGATTAAAAAAAGAGAATTTATTATCAGTCATTGAGGAAAAATTTTCTTTATGGCAGGGTAAAAAAACAACTGAGTTTTTAAGATTTGAAAAAAAACAAGAAAAACCAGTAGTATTTTTAAAAACAAAAAACACTGAACAAACTCATTTTTGCCTAGGTTTTCGGACTTTTTCTTTTTTTGAAGAAAAAAAATATCCTTTAAAAATTTTATCAACAATTTTAGGAGGAGGAATGTCGAGTCGACTTTTTATTGAGGTAAGAGAGCGACGAGGTTTGTGTTATTATATCTCTTCTTTTAACGAAGCTTTTGCTGATACAGGATATTATGCAGTTCATGCAGGAGTGACTAATAAATTAGAGCAAGTCAAAGAATCAATTAAAGTGATTTTAGAAGAACATCAAAAAATTATTCAAGGAAAAATTAAAAAAGAAGATTTTCAAAGAGCTAAAGAGATGATCAAAGGTCAGTTGCTTTTATACTTGGAAAACACTGTTAATTTAGCTAGTTATTTCGGGGTAAAGCAGTTGCTGATGAATAAAATTGAGACTCCAGAAAATGTTATTAAAAAAATTACGTCAGTAAAAATAGATCAAGTAATTGATTTAGCAAAAGAAATTTTTAAACCAAAAAGCTTAAATTTAGCTTTGATTGGGCCTTATGAAAATAGAGAAGAGTTTGAAAAGTCTTTGGTGATTAAAGGTTGAAAAGTTAGAAAGTTTATAAAGTTTATAAAGTTAGAAAGTTAGGTGTTAAGGACTAGGAGTTAGGTGGATTAAATGTTTTTTTTAAAAATTTTCAATTTTTATTGATTTTTAACTTGTTCTGGCTATCCGTTAGGCAACCTGCTAGGTTCCTTATGGGTTGATAGAATAAGAAGTATATTTTTTTGGGTTTTGGTTTGCGTTTTTGAATTTTGAATTTTAATATTTGAGTTTTATTATAAAATACTAAGTACTACTTACTAACTAACTACGCACTAACTTTATGTTCCACGTTCTACTTTTTTTTCATATTTTTAAAATTTAATCAAATAGCTTCAAAAGTACACTTAATTGTTAAAGTTATCTTATAGGTAACCTGCCAGGTTTGTCTGAAAAATTTATTTTAAAATAAAATTTTATTTGTTATATTAAAACTATGGTTTTTTATTTTTTCATTTTCATTTTTATTTTAGGTACAACAATAGGGTCTTTTTTAAATGTAATTATTGATAGACCAATTAAAGGTAAATCTATTTTAGGAAGGAGTAAGTGTGATTATTGCGGAAAAAAGCTTTTATGGTATGATATGTTTCCAGTAATTTCTTTTTTTCTTTTAAAAGGAAAAAGTCGTTGTTGTCAAAAAAAACTTTCTTGGCAGTATCCATTGGTGGAGTTTTTAACTGGATTGACATTTATTTTAGTCTTTTTTTTTAATGACAGTTTCTATAAAAATTTATTAGAAACTTTCTTTTTATTGGGAATTATTTCTTGTTTTATTGTGATTTTTGTTTCTGATTTTAAGTATCATTTAATTGCTGATGGAGTGCTAATTGGTCTTTTTGTTTTTTCATTATTTTTTAATTTAAATAATTATTTTTTAGAAAATAATTTGTTTTTATTAAAGGAAAATTTTGTTTCTGGACTAGTAGTCGGTCTGCCAATTTTTTTAATTTATTTTCTTTCTAAAGAAAGAGCAATGGGATTAGGCGATGTTTATTTATCAGCAATAATTGGATTTTTACTAGGATGGAAAAAAGGTTTTTTGGCTTTGTATATTGCTTTTTTATTAGGAGCAATTTTTGGACTGATGTTAATTTTGTTAAAAAAGAAAAAATTAAAAAGCAAAATAGCCTTTGGTCCTTTTATAGTTATTGGATCAATGACTATGTTATTTTATGGGGATAAGATAATAGAGTTTATAAGAAAGAGTTATGGATTGTAAAGTTTGTTTATAAGGTTGCGTGTTGCGAGTTAAAGAAATTAAAAATCAAATAAAAACTATTAAAAAATCCCATTTTTTAATGTTTTTTAGCTTGTCCTGACCACCCGTTAGGCAACCTGCCAGGTTCCTTACGGATTGGCACAAGGCTCTGAAAATTAATAAAAATAATTAAAAATTTGTAATTTAAAATTACAATTTAAAATCAACAATTAAAAATTAAATATAGTTAGTTACGAGTTTCGAGTTTTAAGTTTTAAACAATTTAACAATTAAACA